>JGI25907J50239_1000428_pt1 | contig 10273 bp, 8 predicted proteins | sample LauGreSpBDMM15SN_2_FD_50239 | JGI IMG/M metagenome (IMG submission 50239) | reverse complement strand
TTTGATTTAATAAGATTTGCGATGTTATTTGCTTCATCTTTCGAATTAAAAGGGCCAATCACCACATGGAATAAATCTTCTGAAAATTGTTTTTTAAATGGTGGCGAATTTTCTAGCCCCATGTCTGACAGTTGTTTTAATAAAAGGTCTGCATTCTTTTCATTTTTAAAAGCTCCTGCTTGAATATAAAGAGGCTCGTTTGATATTACGACTTCAGCTAGCTTCGCTTGAATTGGTAACTCATTTTTTTCTTTTATTTTTTCACTAATATCATCAGCTGTTTTTTTGAGTGCACTAAATTGTCTTGGGTCAATAAGCTCCACTTCTACTGGACCACTTCCCTTATCAGATAATCTTAATTTGTAAGCTGCAGCATATGATAAATCGATGATACGGTTTTTTTTAAATGGACCGCGATCATTAATTCTGACAATAACACTTTTATTATTTTCAGTGTTTGTCACTCGTACATAACAGGGAATAGGAAGTGTAGTGTGAGCGCCCGTCATGCTATACATGTCATAGACTTCACCGATCGATGTTTTTTTTCCGTGATAGCGCTTGCCATACCACGAAGCGACACCTTGCTCTTTATAAGGATAGAAAGAAGTCATCGGGACATACTTGGTATCGAGTGCAATATAAGACTGATTCGCGCGTGAATGAAAGGGCTCTACTTTAGGTATTGCATNGGGAATTGCATCCATATCTCCAGGAGGANGATCGCCTGGACCGTCATCGAGGTAATAGCCCCCACCTTTTTTTGCAGGCGNAGNTACACTATCATTTTTGAAAGAAGGACCGCTTGCACAACCTGTTAAGACAGAAAGGAGCAGAAAACCAAGAAAACTGACTCTTAACATTAAGATGACCCTACAAGTTCTTTATGTGTATGCACACTCATTAATATACCAAAGCTAATTAAAATAATCGTCATCGATGTGCCACCAAAACTAATGAGAGGTAAAGGCACGCCAACTACAGGCATGATGCCACTTACCATCGCAATATTAATAAAGATATAGGTAAAGAATGTAAGCCCAATATTAGCGGCTAGAAGGCGTGTAAATGTATTTTTGGCTTGTGAAGCAATCATAAGGCTTCGAGCAATAATGAGCGCAAAAAGTCCTAAGAGTAATAAATTGCCTAAAAGACCAAACTCCTCACTAAAGACTGCAAAAATAAAATCAGTGGTTCGTTCAGGTAAGAAATCAAGCTGGCCTTGTGAGCCATTAAGCCAGCCTTTACCAATAAGCCCGCCTGATCCCATTGCAATAGAAGATTGAATCGTGTGATAGCCTGAGCCTAATGGGTCTTGGCTTGGATCTAATAAAATGAGCACTCGATTTTTTTGGTAATCATGTAAGTGCGACCAAATGATGGGCGCTAAGGAAAAAAGACCGATGCTACCCCCTACAATAAATTTCCAATTTAAGCCTGCTAAAAAAAGAATATAAAAACCTGATGCGGCAATTAAGAGTCCTGTTCCTAAATCAGGCTGATTGATAATCAGGATGACGGGCAAAATAAAAAAGAGGGAGGCGACAANATAATCGATCGCGTGACGGTTACTTTCTCGTTTAGAAAGATACCAAGCCATAGCAATAGGCACAGCAATACGCATAATTTCAGAAGGCTGCATTTTAAATAAACCTAGATTTAACCAGCGTTTAGCCCCATGACTCGATTGCCCAAAAAACATGACGCCAAGAAGAAGCAACAAACCTAGGATATAAATAGGCAGCGCTAATTTCTCATAATATTTAGGATGAATTTTCGCTGTGATCCAAAGCAAAATAAAACCCAGCCCAATATAAAAAAGCTGATTAAGCACCAAAATAATATTTCGCCCCGAAGCGCTATAAAGTGTAAAAAGACCAACCACTAATGCCGAGCTAATAAAGACCATTAAAGTAGAATCAATATTTTTTTGTAGGCGAAGAAATAAACGTTCTAACATAATGATTGTATTTTAATCACGATATTCAGATTCAAGAGAGCCTGCTTTATTATTTTCTTTGCTTAAAGTTATTTTTTTAAGCAAATGATAATCCATCAATTTTCTTGCAATCGGCCCCGCTGTCGATCCACCATGGCCACCATTTTCAACAATGATTGCAATAGCAATAGTAGGGTCTTCTGCAGGCGCATATGCGATGAAAAGTGCATGGTCCCGATGTCTTTCATTCATTCGATTAGGGTCATATTTTTGATTTCGCTTCATCTCAACAACTTGGGCGGTACCTGTTTTAGCAGCTATTTTATAAGGGGCTCCTGCGCCTATGCTTGCTGCAGTTCCGCCAGGTTGCGTGACATTCATCATGCCTTCTTTGACGAGTGCTAGATTTTCAGATTTGAAATGTAGCTCTCGAACAGGTTTATTTTTAAATGTTTCTACTTTACCAGTCTGATTATTTTTAATCGATTGGATAAGTCTAGGCTGGATCGTTAATCCTCCGTTAGCGATTGTTGCCACTGCTTGGGCTAGCTGTATTGGCGTGACGAGCATATAGCCTTGACCAATACTTGTAATAACAGTTTCTCCTAAATACCAAGGCTGTTTAAATCTTTTTTGTTTCCATTCAGGCGAAGGCAATAAGCCTGGGTTTTCACCAAACATATCAATATGGGTAGCTTCACCAAAACCAAACTGGGATAAAAATTTAGATAACTTCTTAATACCTAATTCAATACCGAGACCATAAAAAAATGTATCACATGAAATAGTAATCGCCATCACCATATCTACAACACCATGCCCATAGGGTTTCCAGTCCTTATAAGTATGGCCGGAGTTTGGTAGCGTAAAAAACCCAGGGTCCTTAATATTAAAAGGAGGTTTACGAATATCATTTTCAAGTGCAGCTAATGCCACAAACGGTTTGATGGTAGAACCCGGAGGATATAAGCCATTAATGGCACGATTAAGCATAGGTTTATCCAGTGACTCATTCAATACCTTCCATTCATCCACATCAATACCACTAACAAATTGATTGGGATCAAAATTAGGCCGACTGACAAAAGCAAGCACTTCGCCATTTTTTGGATTTAAAGCGACGAGCGCACCTCGATATTTATTGAAAGCATTTTCAGCAATTTCTTGTAGGTTTGAATCGATAGATAATGTAATGGCATCTCCCTCAATAGAAGGGGTGCTATTTAAAATACGGACTGAATTACCATTAGCATCAATTTCTACTTCTTGAAATCCAGTGGTGCCATGAAGCTTAGCCTCATAGTATTTTTCAATACCTAACTTACCTATAGAGTCAGTGCCTTTATAGTTTTGTTGCCAGCCTAATTTTTTAATGGCCTCCTTATCCTCTTCATTAATCCGATTAATATGACCTATAAGATGCGAAGCAAAAGCACCTTTAGGATAGCGCCTAAGTAATCTGGATTTAATTTCTACTCCGTCAAATCGTAATTTATTTGCTGCAAATCTCGCTGCCTCAATATCTGACAAATCTGTTTTAATAGCAATGCTTTCAAGGGACGAGCTTTCTTTTAAAATTTTTCTAAATTTTTTTAAATCACCAGGACTAAATTCGACAATAGGTTTTAAGTCATCAATAGTTTTGTTGAGATTAGTGACTTTTGAAGGCGTAATTTCTAAACTATAAACAAAATTGTTATCTGCCATGATGATGCCATTGCGATCCATAATGAGGCCTCGATTTGGGACGTTTGGAATCACAGTGATACGATTATTTTCGGATAAGCCTTTATAAAAATCGTATTTAAACATTTGAAGGTAAAAAAACCGTCCGATGATGACTAAAAAAGCAATGGATATTAAAGCTGTAAGGAGCGCTAATCTTTGCTTAAAGAAAAAGCGCGACTTATAAATATTTTGACTATTTTTAGTATAAGACATCTTAAGATGGCCTTAAGTCTTTAGCGATCTAATTTAAAAAATTTAAATTTAGAAAATGCATGCCATATAAAAACGGCTGTAATACTTTGAAGAAAATAGCCAAGACCTGGATAGTGAAGATCGTGTGTCAAATTAATAATTAATATAATCATTTGAGCGCTTAAAAATATTAAAAAAATATAAAGTAATTTCTGATATTTATTATTAAGCATGATTTTATTTATAAAATATTGCGCAATAAAATAACAGGACGCATAAGTGAGGGCATGCTGCCCTAGAAGGTCGCCTATAAAGATATCATTGATGAGACCTACGAGCCAAAATGTTGAGATAGACACTGCATTTGGATTTTTAAAGAACCAAAATATGAGTGTAAGCAAAATAAAATCAGGCTTTAAATCAATATTAAAAATATTAATCTGAATCAGATTAATCATTGCCGCGATGATTAAAGAAATAATAAATAATTTATTTTTTTTGATCATTTTTTATAGGCGCTACATTATTTACAATTTTGTTAATGGGCGTTACCACAAGGACATGGGTGTGATTACGAATCGCCGAGATAGGTTTACAAATAATTTTTGCAAAAGGCAGATTAGGATTATTGTTAATCTCTGCTACTTCAGCAACGGCAATGCCCTCTGGGTAGATCGTATCAATACCTGATGTTTTTAAAATATCTCCTATGATTACATCAACACTATTGGGTAAGTAAGAGAGCAAAATCGTCTCGTCTTGGCCATTACCATTGGTAATGGCTCTTAAACCATTTCTTTGTATTTGAATGGGTACAGACATTTTTTTATCAACAATGAGTGTCACCTCACTTGTTTCTGGAAAAACACTGCTGATTTGTCCTACAAGACCTAGTGCGTTAATGACAGGTTGCCCTGCTTGAAAGTCTTTATTTTGACCACCATCAATAATAATTTTTTGATTAAAAGGGTCGAAGCGCGAATAAATGATACTGACAGCCTCAGTTTTAAATTTATACGCATTTTTTACTTCGAGTAAATTTTTTAGTTGATTATTTTCCTGGTCTATAAAATCTAAGCGTTGGAGATCAGCTTTAAGGCTATCTATATTGAGTTTTAATGCTTCATTTTCATCAATCAAACGAGATTGATTAGAGAAGTATTCTGTTGTGAAATTATATATATCGCTTGGCAAGTTCAGTAATGTATGAAAAGGCTTGGTGAATACATTCGTTACCTGCCTAATATTTTTTAAATAATGAAAACGATAATCCGCACCCATGAGTACAATCGATATGAAGATGAGTAACAAGAATTTGGATAAAAGTGAAGGACCTTTATTAAAAAGCTTAGATGAACGTTGATAAGATTTAATCATTAAGCTTTAACTATTAATGAAGTAGCAAAAAAAGAAATTATTCGTGAGCAAATACGGTCGAGAATTGATCGAGTGATTCAAGTGCCTTACCACAGCCTCGCGCAACACAAGTAAGAGGGTCATCCGCAGTCACAACAGGAATGCCGGTTTCCTCCATAAGTAAGCGATCGAGATTTCTTAAGTAGGGCGCCACCACCGGTTAATACCATGCCATTATCGGCAATATCAGCACCCAATTCAGGCGGCGTTTGTTCGAGTGCAGATTTCACAGCACTAACAATTTGATTTAAAGGCTCTTGCAGAGCTTCTAGAATTTCATTGCTATTAATTTTAAGTCGACGAGGGAGTCCTTCAGCAAGATTTCGGCCCGTCACTTCGAGTTCTAAAATTTCAGACATTGGGAATGCAGTACCAATTTTTTTCTTAATCATTTCAGCCGTAGGATCAGAAATCAATGTGCCGTAGTTTCGTCTTAAGTAATCAATAATGGCCTGATCAATTTTGTCGCCACCCACACGTTCAGATTTGGCATATACAATACCGCCTAAAGAAATAATACCGACTTCAGTCGTACCCCCACCTACGTCAATCACCATGGATCCTGTAGCTTCGCTGATTGGAAGTCCGGCACCAATCGCCGCTGCCATAGGCTCTTCAATTAAAAATACTTGCTTAGCACCGGCTCTTTCAGCGGACTCTCTAATAGCTCTTCGCTCCACTTGAGTGGCGCCGTAAGGGACGCAAATAATAATACGTGGGCTTGGCACAAACCATCTGGTGTCATGCACTTTTGCAATAAAAAACTTAATCATGTCTTCAGTGATATTGAAGTCAGCAATCACGCCATCTTTCATTGGACGAATCGCTTGAATATTTTGAGGTGATCGACCTAGCATCGTTTTAGCTTCGATGCCGACCGCCAATAAAGATTTTTTACTATAGGGGCCATTAGGACCATCTTCATGACGAATCGCTACAACAGAAGGCTCGTCTAAGACAATACCTTTACCTCGAATATAGATGAGTGTATTTGCAGTGCCCAAATCGATGGCAATATCATTAGCCATAAATTGATCAAAACTAAATAATTTTTTAAGCATGTTAATCGTTAGGATTTCTTCAAAAAAAGTGGCGCTTCAAACCCAAGAAAGGTCAATAGAATCAGGGTATAATACATGATATTGATCAATAAATTAACAGCTTTTCTCTAGAAAAACAGGAATTCTATTTGTATGTCGATTACACATGACGAAATCAAAAAAATTGCCCATTTAGCTCGCATCAAAATTACGGAAGAAGAAGCGGATGCGACGATTAAAAAATTATCGGGCATATTAAATCTTATTGAGGATATGAAAAAGGTAGATACCACCAATATTGCTCCTATGTCCCATGGCCAATCGGTCACTCAAAGACTCCGTGAAGATATTGTCACAGAAAAAAATCAAAGAGAAAAATTACAAAAAATAGCGCCAGAAGTGAGTGGTGGCTTATATATCGTGCCTCAGGTGATTGAATAATCATGCAAGACTGGAGTATTAAAGAACTCTCAAGCCTTTTGAGGGAAAAGAAAACATCAAGTGTCGAAATCACGACAGATTATCTTGCCAGCATCAAAAAAAAGAACCCTGAGATTAATGCGTTTATTACAGTTGATGAAGATCGCTCAATAGCCCAGGCTAAGCTTGCAGATGAAAGAATTCAAAAAGGCGAAGGTGATGTCCTCACAGGTGTCCCTATAGCGCAAAAAGATATTTTTTGTGCTGAAGATTGGCTCACCACTTGCGGCTCCAAGATGCTTCATAATTTTGTAGCGCCTTACGATGCGACCGTTGTGAAGAAATTTAACGAAGTAGGTGCTATTAATTTAGGTAAAACTAATATGGATGAATTCGCGATGGGTTCATCAAATGAAACATCTTATTTTGGCGCTGTTAAAAACCCTTGGGATCTTAAACGCGTGCCTGGAGGAAGTTCAGGTGGCAGTGCAGCAGCGATTGCGGCTCGCATGTGCCCTGGCGCTACGGCAACAGATACAGGAGGTTCTATTAGGCAGCCAGCTTCCTTATGTGGACTCACAGGCTTAAAACCAACTTATGGCTTAGTCTCTCGCTACGGCATGATTGCGTTTGCATCAAGCCTAGATCAAGCAGGGCCCATGGCAAAATCATCCGAAGACTGTGCCATGATGATGAATGTGATGGCAGGCTTTGATCCCAAAGACTCTACATCGATTGATCATCAAAAAGAAGATTACACAAAAAATATTGATCGACCGATTGAAGGCTTAAAAATTGGATTGCCTAAGGAATATTTTGCAGAAGGTTTAGATGACAACGTTGCAAAATTGATTGATGCCGCGATTAATCAATACAAAAAATTAGGTGCCACGATTGTCGATGTGAGTTTACCTAATACCAATCTATCAATTCCTGTTTATTATGTTTTAGCGCCCGCTGAAGCCTCAAGCAATTTATCCCGATACGATGGTGTGCGTTATGGCCATCGCACAAGTCAATATGATGATCTGATGGATATGTATTCTAAGACTCGCCAAGAAGGATTTGGGGAAGAAGTGAAACGTCGTATCTTAATTGGCACTTATGTCTTAAGTGCTGGTTATTACGATGCTTATTATTTAAAGGCACAACAAATACGCCATCTCATTTCAGAAGACTTTAAAAAAGCTTTTCAGTTATGCGATGTGATCATGGGACCTACTGCACCATCCACTGCTTTTAAAGCAAATGAAAAAATTGATGATCCAGTCACAATGTATCTGCAAGATATTTATACCATTGCGACTAATCTTGCAGGACTACCAGGCATGAGTATTCCCGCAGGGTTTGTTAATAAACTGCCAGTAGGTTTGCAAATTATTGGTAATTATTTTGATGAAGCGCGTATGTTTAATGTGGCGCATCAATTTCAAAAAGTGACAGATTGGCATAAAGCCATGCCCGAAGGAGCGCTCTCATGAGCTGGGATGTCGTGATTGGTATTGAAACGCATGTGCAACTTCAAACCAAAACTAAAATTTTTTCAGGTGCATCGACTGCATTTGGAGCAGACCCTAATACACAGGCGTGCTTATTATCGATTGCACTTCCAGGCACACTCCCCGTCTTAAATTATGAGGCAGTTCAATGTGCTATTAAATTTGGATTGGCAACCAATGCTGAAATAGCGTCGAGATCTATTTTTGCGCGTAAAAATTATTTTTACCCAGACTTGCCTAAAGGTTATCAAATTAGCCAATATGAATTACCTGTGGTCGGTAAAGGATCGCTTGAAATTGAAGTAGGTGAGATTAAAAAAACAGTACGAATTACGCGTGCGCATCTAGAGGAAGACGCAGGCAAATCATCGCATGGTGCTGTGGAAAANGGCACGGGCATTGATTTAAACCGTGCAGGAACACCACTTTTAGAAATTGTGTCTGAGCCTGATATGACTTCAGCAATGGAAGCNGTGGCGTATGCNAAAAAATTACATGAGCTNGTNCAATGGATNGGTATTTGNGATGGCAATATGCAAGAAGGAAGTTTCCGATGCGACATTAATGTTTCCGTGAAGCGAAAGGGCACAGACAANTTAGGTACACGTCGCGAAATTAAAAATTTAAATTCNTTTAAATTTATTGAGCAAGCCATTCATTATGAAACGCAATGGCAAATTGAAATGTTAGAAGAAGGTAAGTCGATTCANCAAGCCACCGTGCTTTTTAATCCTGAAACAGGAGAAACAAAAGCGATGCGCTCTAAAGAAGAAGCGAATGATTATCGCTATTTTCCAGATCCTGATCTTTTACCATTAGAAATTTCCGATGAGAAAATTAGTCAAATTAAAGCGAGCATGACTGAACTCCCTCATCTCATGAAAGCTAGATTAGAGCGTGATTATCAATTGTCATCCTATGATGCTGGCGGCATTACAAGTGCTAAGTATGTCGCAGATTATTTCTTTGCGACCTTAAAAGAAGGGGCTGAACCCAAACAAATTGCCAATTGGATTTTAGGGCAATTATTTTCCAAATTAAATGAACATAATTTATCGATTGAACATTCGCCGATTAAGCCTAAAGTGTTGAGCTTACTTTTAAAACGTATTCAAGATGGTACGATTTCGAATAACGGCGCTAAACAACTTTTTGAAAAGTTATGGGTGAGCCCTGATCTTCAAATTGATGCATTAATTGAGTCAGAAGGATTAAAACAAGTTTCAGATAGTGGCCTCATTGACGATGATCGATGAAGTCTTAAAAAATAATCAAGCGATGGTGGATGAATATCGATCAGGCAAAGAAAAAGCCTTTAATGCACTTGTAGGTCAAATTATGAAAGTATCTAAAGGTAAGGCAAACCCAAGTCAGGTCAATGACTTGCTCAAGAAAAAATTAAGCTAAGCTGTAATACCGTATTCTTTTTGATAGTCGCGCATGGCGCCCATATGAGATGCGTAATCTTCGTGACGTTCAATATAGCGCATAATTTCTTGTAAAGAAGTGAGATGACATACAGGCAAATGATGTGTCTCTTTTATTTCTTCGACAGCTGAGAGCGATCCAGTGCCTTTTTCCTCTCGATCAATCGAAATAGCAACACCAGAAGGCTCGGCACCCTCTTCTAAAATAATATTCACAGACTCATTTACAGAAGTACCTGCAGAGATGACGTCATCGACAATCAGAACACGCCCTTTTAAAGGGGTGCCAATAATAACGCCTCCTTCACCATGATCTTTTTTTTCTTTACGGTTGAATGCAAAAGGCACATTGCGGCCTAGGCTCGCAAATGCAATGACAATAGAGGTGACTAACGGAATGCCTTTATAAGCTGGGCCATAGAGCATATCAAATGGAATTTTTGAGGCCTCAATAGATTTAGCATAAAACATACCGAGCTTCATTAAGCTTTCACCGTCGTTAAAAAGGCCTGTATTAAAAAAATAAGGACTTAGACGACCGGCTTTAGTTTTGAATTGACCAAACTGTAAAACCTGTTTTTTTAAGGCAAATTCGATAAACTCTTGACTTGA
>JGI25907J50239_1000415_pt1 | contig 10402 bp, 9 predicted proteins | sample LauGreSpBDMM15SN_2_FD_50239 | JGI IMG/M metagenome (IMG submission 50239) | reverse complement strand
TTAAGTATATTTTAAACAGGTTGACAAATTGAACAAAATGTAGTATATTAATACTGTGTTATGTCATCTTATATTGATCTAAAATTTATTAATATTCTATCGTCTAGGCTAAGTAAATTCAAAAGAAAAAACGACCACTTATTTAACTTTAGATGTCCTCACTGTGGTGATTCACAGAAGAATAAAACAAAAGCAAGAGCCTATCTTTATAGAGTTAAGAACGATATGTTCTTTAAATGTCACAACTGTGGTATGGGCCAAAATCTGGCCAATTTTATTAAATTTTTAGATGCTAAATTACATAGTGAATATACATTAGAAAGATATAAAGGTTCAGCACCATCAACACCAGAACCAAAGTTTGATTTAAAACCACCAGTGTTTAAAGAGGTAAATATAATAGAAGATTTACCTACAATAGCAGATTTGCCTGAGGCTCATCCTGCCAGAAAGTATGTTGTTAAAAGAAAAATACCAGAAAAGTATTTTGATATATTACATTTAAGTATGGAGTTTATGTCTTTAGTAAATAGAATTAAACCAGATACATTTACTAATTTTACAGGTGAACANCCAAGATTAATAATACCTTTCTATGATACAACTGGTAATTTATTTGCATTTCAAGGTAGAGCATTCGGTAATGAACAACCAAAATATTTAACTATTAAATTAGATGAAGCAAAACAAAANGTTTATGGCCTAGAAAGAGTTAATTTTCAAAAACATATTTACATTACTGAAGGCCCTATTGATAGTTTGTTTATAGATAATTGTTTGGCCGCTGCTGGTGCTGACTTGACATTAAAAACAAATCCTGATAATGTAACTTACATCTTTGATAATGAACCTCGTAATAAAGAAATAGTAAAACGTATGTATAAGATAATAGATAATAATTATAATCTTTTTATATGGCCAGATGATACAAAATGTAAAGATATTAATGATTTAATTATATCTGGNAAGACAATTCCAGAGGTTCAAACTATTATAAGTAGAGGTACATACAGACAATTATCCGCATTAACTAAATTAAACGACTGGAAGAAGTGTAGCATATGACAGCTGAAAANATTTTAGTACAGAAAAGAAATTCCAGAGAAAAAGAACCACTTAATATAGAAAAAATCCACCAGATGGTTGAGTTTGCNTGTGAAGATATATCAGGTGTATCAGCNTCACAAGTTGAAATGAAAAGTGGTTTACAATTNTTTGATGGNATATCTACAGATCAAATACAACAGATTCTTATTAAGTCAGCTTCAGATTTAATTTCATTAGAAACACCTAATTATCAATACGTTGCTGCTAGATTATTATTATTCAGTTTAAGAAAAAGTATTTTTAGAAAACTTTGGGACCATCCACATTTATATGACCACACAAAAAAAGGTGTTGAGTTAAAAGTTTATGATCCAGAAATTTTAAACTATTACGACAAGTCAGAATTTGATCGTATGAATATGTGGATAGACCACACAAGAGATTACAATTTTACATACGCTGGGTTAAGACAAGTAATAGACAAATACCTAGTACAAGATAGAAGTTCAGGTGAAATTTTTGAAACACCTCAGTTTATGTATATGCTTATATCAGCAACGATATTTGCAAAATACCCAAAAGAAAAAAGGATGACTTATGTTAAAAAGTATTATGATGCTATTTCGAGGTTTAAAATTAATATTCCAACTCCTGTTATGGCTGGTGTTAGGACTATTGTTAAGCAGTATGCTAGTTGTGTGCTTGTTGATATTGATGATACTCTACCAAGTATATTTACTGGTGATATGGCTATCGGAAGATATATTGCACAACGTGCCGGTATCGGAATTAACTCTGGCCGTATACGAGGAATTAACTCACGTATACGAGGTGGTGAAGTTCAGCACACTGGTGTAATACCATTTCTTAAAAAGTTTGAGGCAACTGTTAAATGTTGTACACAAAATGGTGTAAGAGGTGGAAGTGCAACAGTTCATTTTCCAATATGGCACCAAGAAATATCAGATATATTAGTTNTNAAAAANAATAAAGGNTCAGAAGATAATAGAGTAAGAAAATTAGATTATTCAATTCAACTATCAAAATTATTTTATCAAAGATTTATTAATGATGAACAAATAACATTATTCTCACCACATGATGTACCTGAATTATATGATACATGGGGCACAGATAAGTTTGATAAGTTATATGAAGAATATGAAAAGAAAACATCTATCAAAAAGAAAAAAATATCAGCACAAGAATTAATACAAAGTCTATTAAAAGAAAGAGCTGAAACAGGCCGTATCTATATTATGAATATAGATCATTGTAATACACACTCATCATTTAAAGATACAATTACAATGTCAAACCTTTGCCAAGAAATTACATTACCTACTAAACCATTACAACATATAGATGGTGATGGAGAGATTGCCTTATGTATATTATCAGCAATCAATTTAGGCATATTAAAAGATTTTGATGAATTAGAATCATTATGTGATCTATCAGTAAGATCGTTAGATGAAATTATAGATCACCAAGAATATCCAGTTAAAGCAGCAGAAGTATCAACTAAGGCCAGAAGAAGTTTAGGCATAGGTTATATTGGTCTAGCACATTATCTTGCAAGAGAAAAAGTATTCTACCACGAGAAGGCAGCTTGGAAATTAGTAGATGAATTAACGGAAGCATTTCAATACTATCTATTGAAAGCCAGCAATCAATTAGCAAAAGAAAAAGGTAAGTGTGAGTACTTTAATCGTACAAAATATTCTGATGGTATCTTACCAATTGATACCTACAAAAAAGAGGTAGATGAAATAGTGACCAGAAAACTATCATTTAATTGGGAGAAATTGAGGAAGGATATTGTTGAGACCGGCCTCCGACATAGCACACTCTCGGCTCAAATGCCATCAGAATCTTCAAGTGTTGTATCTAATGAAACAAATGGTATAGAACCACCACGAGATTATCTTTCTATTAAGAAGTCTAAGAAAGGGCCATTAAAACAAATAGTGCCTAATTATAATCAATTAAAGAATTTTTATACTTTACTTTGGGATATGAAATCAAATGAAGGATATATAAATGTAGTTGCAGTAATGCAAAAGTATTTTGACCAAGCAATAAGTGGTAACTGGTCATATAATCCAGAAAATTACGATAGTGGACAGACGCCATTATCAGAAATGATAAATGACCTATTAACAACCTATAAGTATGGTTGGAAAACGTCCTATTACCAAAATACATATGATGGTAAAAGAGATGAGGATGAACCGGCACATCCAGTAGGTTTTAAAGACAACGTGCCAGAAACAATAACAAAGGAAGATGACGATTGCGAATCGTGTAAAATATAACTATGAGTAGGTCAGTTTTTAATAAAGCAAAAGGTTTAGACTTTACCAAAGCACAAATGTTCTTTGGTGATGATTTGGCCGTACAAAGGTATGATACGTTTAAGTATCCTATTTTTGATAAGTTAACACAACAACAATTAGGTTTCTTTTGGAGACCAGAAGAAGTATCATTACAAAAAGACCGTAATGATTACCAAGAATTAAGACCAGAACAAAAAAATATATTTACATCTAATTTGAAATACCAAACAATGTTAGACAGTGTGCAAGGCCGTGGACCTTGTTTGGCATTTTTACCCTTTTGTTCTTTACCTGAATTAGAAGGCTGTATTGTAACGTGGGACTTTATGGAAACAATACANAGCAGATCATATACATACATCATTAAAAATTTGTATGCAAATCCNGGTGAAATCTTTGACACAATNATAGAAGATAAGAAGATAGAAGAACGAGCNGAGTCTGTAACAAAATCTTATGATGACCTTATTGAAATGGGTTACAANTATCANTTAACACCAGATAAAGTTGATATGTATGAATTGAAAACTAGATTATGGAAAGCANTAATCACAGTAAACATATTAGAAGGTTTAAGATTCTATGTATCGTTTGCTTGTAGTTTTGCTTTTGGTGAATTAAAACTATTAGAAGGTTCAGCAAAGATTATATCTTTTATTGCAAGAGATGAGAGTCAACATCTAGCCGTATCACAAAGAATAATTAATAACTATAAAGACGTAGAGAACGATAAGATGATGTTAAAGATTATTAAAGATACAGAAAAAGAAGTTTACAAAATGTATGATGATGCTGTAGCTTCAGAAAAACAATGGGCAACTTATTTGTTTTCACAAGGTTCAATGATAGGACTATCAGAAAAACTACTACACCAATTTGTAGAGTATATGGCCAATAGACGTATGAAGGCCATTGGTTTAAATCCTGTTTATGATACTAAGATAAATCCATTACCTTGGGTAGACCATTGGTTGAATAGTAAAGGTCAACAAAATGCTCCGCAAGAAACAGAAATAGAAAGTTATGTTATTGGTGGTATTCAACAAGACGTTAAAAAAGACCAATTTAAAAAGTTTAAACTAATGATTACTAAACAAACAAAAACTTGTCCTTCCTGTCAAACTAAATATGTAATAGCGTGGAACAATGAGGTACACGAAATGAATCCAATTACGTGTCCATTTTGTAGTCACGAGATAGATGAGGAAGCAAGTGAAACAGACAACGATAGTTGGGATTGATTTTAGTTTAAACTCACCGGCCATTTGTGTGAGTGATGTTAGTCTTAAATTTGAAGATTGTAAATTCTTTTACTTAACAAGTAAGAAGAAACATATCGGTAATATGATGAAGAATATATTAGGTACTGAACACATTGAATATAAAAATCCTATAGAAAGATTTGCTAATCTATCTACTTGGGCATTATCAATCATAAACAAATTAACAGATCCAAAAATCTTCATAGAAGGTTATTCTTATGGTAGTAAAGGTCAAGCCGTATTTCAAATAGCAGAAAACGGTGGCATATTAAAGTATAGATTAAGTCAATACGATTATAGAATATTAGTACCAAGTGTAATTAAAAAGTTTGCTACAGGTAAAGGTAACGCAGATAAAAAAATGATGTATGAACAGTTTACGAAAGATACCAATACAAATCTTATGAAAGCCTTTGATATACCTACACTTAACAATCCAATTACAGATATAGTAGATGCTTATTATATAGCTAAAAAAGGTTATTATGAAAGTAGAATATGTGGAACTTAAATGAAAATATTGAAAGCTAAAAATTATCTATCTGAAATAAAAATACCAATACAATTGTTTGATGTGCAATCTTTAATTACTATACCACCAGATAATTGGTTGGAAAATAGAGTTAAAGAGTTTGGATATTTTGATAGTTTTGAAAAAGCAGGTATGTTATATCCTATAGTTGTAACTGATGAAACTGAACAGTGGGTAATAGAAAGAATATTACCTAAAAATCCACANCATAAAGATACTAACAATAAACTTAAAAAAGGTTTATATGTGCATCTAGGTAACAAACGTGCTTTATGGGCTAAAGAAAAAGGTTATGAAAAGATAGAAGGNTATTTTGTGAAAGAAAGAAAAGACAAAGAACTTATAAAATCATTAACACATATTAAACATACAAGGATTCCTAAATGATTGCTTTGGTTACAGGTTCACAAGGTTTAGTTGGTTCTGAATCGGTTAAGTTTTTAATCAATAAAGGATTGGATGTCATTGGTATTGATAATGATAGTAGAAAATATTTTTTTGGTAAAGAGGCCAGTACAAAAAACGTTAAGAAGGAATTACTAAAGTTTCAACACCGATACAAACATAAGAGTATAGACATAAGATCATATAATGGTTTAGAAAAAATATTTAAAGAATATGGTAAGAATATATCTTTAATTATTCACGCTGCTGCTCAACCATCACACGATTGGGCTATTAAAGAACCTCACACAGATTTTAATATCAATGCTGTAGGTACTTTAAATCTACTAGAACTTACAAAGATATATTCTAATCAAGCAGTCTTTATACAAGTATCTACAAACAAAGTTTATGGTGATACACCAAACAGATTACCTTTAAAAGAAAACGAAACAAGATATGAGATAGATACTTCACACAATTATTATAATGGTATAGATGAAACAATGTCTATAGACAACTCAACTCATAGTTTATTTGGAGTATCTAAATGTGCTGGCGATTTATTAGCACAAGAGTACGGTAGAAACATAGGATTAAAAACTGGTATTTTTAGAGCAGGCTGTATAACAGGCCCCAATCATGCTGGTGCTGAATTGCACGGTTTTTTGAATTACTTAGTTAAAGCAAATATTGAAAAGATACCATATACAATATATGGTTACAAAGGTAAACAAGTAAGAGATAATATACATAGTTATGATTTAGTAAATTGTTTTTGGCATTTTTATGAATTGCCTAAGAATGGTGAAGTTTATAATATCGGTGGAGGCCGAGATAATAGTTGTTCTATTTTAGAAGCAATAAAAATAATAGAGAATTATACTAAAGTAGAAATGAATTATACTGTAAAAGAACAGAATAGAATAGGCGATCATCAATGGTATATTTCCAATGTAGGTAAATTATACACTCATTTTGATTGGGAAATAAAATATACATTAAAAGAAACTATTGAAGAAATAGTAGGTAGATATAAATGAAAAATATAGTTAATGATTTTGGTTGGTATTTTTTAGAAAACGATAAATCAATTTTAAATAATATAAAATTTGCTAAAGATTATAAAAGATTCCACCCTATGGAAACACGTTCAACAAGACAAATTTTTACGGCATTAAGTTATTGTATAAATTTTAGACGTGCTATAGATGTGGGTGCTCACTATGGAACTTCTTCTTTTCATTTTAGTAATAACTTTAAAAAGGTGGAAGCATTTGAAGTTGATCCTTTAATAAGAGAATGTTTAGAAAAAAATGTAAACAATTTTGTAAATAAAAATGTAACTGTTTATCCTTATGGCTGTGGGGCTAATAGTAAATTTATAAGTCTATTAAGAAATGAAGATAGTCATTTTACAAAGATAAACAAGAAATCAAATAATTTAACAGAAGAAAATTCAGATTCAAAAATAATACCTTTAGATAATTATGATTGGCAAGATGTTGATTTTATAAAAATTGATGTTGAAGGTTTTGAAAATGAAGTAATTACAGGAGCTCTAAAATTAATTGAAAGATGTAAACCCATAATACTTTTTGAAAAGAATAGAGTTAACAAAACTCCAAATCCTCTAACTATATTAAATGATATAGGATATAAGTTTGCTTTTAGATTTGATAAAGACGACATAATTATATATAAAAAATAAAATATGATTTCATTAATTTGTCCAACCAGAAGCCGTGTAGAAAATGTAAGAAGAATGATAAATGACTTTCGTAAGACACAAATCAACCAAAATGAATTGTGGTTTTACATACAAGATGATGATACATCAAAGAATGATTATATAAAATTATTTAAAGAAGTTAATCACAAAGAATATATGGTTGATAAATTTACTTTTACAGGACATATGTGGACTATATTAGCTGCCAAATGCAAAGGTGATATAATAATGTTAATGGGAGATGATGCCGGTATAGTTACTAAAGGTTGGGACATTAAAATGGAAGAAGCCGCTAAACAATATAATAAAGACAATATATTTTTTATGGGTGTAAAAGATGAAAGAGGTAGACATCCTTTTCCAGCTATGAGTAGAACAGTATTTAATCTCTTAGGTTTCTTTTATGCTCCTCAATTTTTACACAGATATGGAGATACATACTTAGTAAAATTAGGTCAAACTATAGGCCGTTTTATAGTAGTAGATATATTGTTTAAACATCCTAAAGGTGATTATGCTGAAGATACTACTGGTAAAAAATCAAGACAATGGACTTGGTTTGATAAACATTCTTGGGAAAAGAGTGATAGATATTTTAAAGCAGACGTTGAATTATTAAGGAGTAATCTAAAAGAATAATATGTGTGCTATTCACGGTATATTTTGGCCTTCTAAAGAGTCTATGTTAAAGATGATAGAACAGGCACACCATAGGGGTCCTGATGGTAATGGACAATGGAATGATGAACATATTACATTAGGTCATAATCTATTGTCAATAGTAGATGAAGTAAAGGCCTCATCACAACCTTGGTTTCACAATGATTATGTATTAATCTATAATGGAGAAATATATAACTATAAAGAATTACAATCAACAATAAATCATAAATTTAAAACTAACACAGATACAGAAGTATTAGTGGCTGGCATAGAACAATATGGTAAAAGTTTTATACACAAACTAGATGGTATGTTTGCCTTTGCTTGTTATAATAAAAAGACTAAAAAGTTAATCGTAGCAAGAGATAGTAATGGAGCTAAACCTTTTTATTATTGTAATTTTAACAACAGATTTGTTTTTTCATCAGAAATTAAAAGCATATTATCTTTAGGATTTCCACGTAAAGTTTCTAAAGAAGGATTTAAACATTATTATCATTCAGGTTTAGTTGCTGGTTATTTAACTATGTTTGAAGGAATTAATAAATTAGTGCCTGGTGAAATATTAGAAATTGATGTTACTAAAAATACTAAACATTCAACAAATGTAAACAACGATAGAATAATACCTTTTGATGGTAACGTAAAAGATATACCAGATTTAATAAGAGAAAAACTAAAAAAGGCCGTTGAAATGACTCTTATGGGCCGTAGAGAGATAGGTTTATTTTTAAGTGGTGGATTAGATAGTTCATCTATATTTTATGAATTAATACATTCATCAAAGACAAAACCAAATACATTTTCTACAAGATTTGTAGAGCCACATAAAGACGGTAACTATAATGAAGATGCTAACTTAGCAAAGATGTTATCAGAACAATTTAATTCAAATCATAAAGAAGTATTAATTGGTGAACAAGAATGGATTGACAATTTAGAAAAATGTGTTTTAGCTTTAGAAGAGCCTAGACAAGGCAAAAGCTTCTCAGCATATTATGCCACTAATAAACTATTATCAGATAATGGAATGACTGTAACATTGAGTGGTGATGGTGGAGATGAGTTATTGGCTGGATATAAACATCATCAAATACCTATATTAGGAAAAGATGATAGAACATTTAAAAAGAAATTAGAAATGTTAAGATCGGGTCATAAAGGGTTAAAGAATAAAGATTTGAATATATCGGTAAATGAACAGTGGGAGTATTTAATGTCTTGGTTGCCTAAAGGTAAATTGACAGGTGACAAATTAAATGATTTTATGTATATAGAATGCTTACAAGTATTATCAGAAGATTTTTTAATACGTAATGATAAATTAGGTATGGCATTTAGTATGGAGGCCAGGTTTCCTATGATGTGTAATGTTTTTAAAGATTTCATAAGAAGCATTCCAGGTAAAGAAAAAGTAAGTTATGAATTTTTAAAAGTAAATCATTCTTTACATAATAAGCATTTATTGAGAAAAGCTTATAAACATAAATTGCCAGACAGTATTGTAAATAAAATAAAATCAGGTTGGCGTTCACCTACAGATGATTGGATGATAGGTAGTAATGCACATCCAGCTAAAAACAATTCATCTATGAAAGACTATTTTAGATCACTTCTAAATAGTAAAGAAATTATGGATATATTTGAAATAACAAAAGATGATATTGAAAATAGATATTTTAATAATAAAAATTTTGATACTTTTGTAGGTAAAACGCCAGTAGGTTTAGCATCACAAAAAGAATTGTTTATTGTGACTATGTTTGCTTCTTGGTATAAATTATTTAATATGAGTATATAAATGAAAATATTAGTAATAACATCTTTTAATGAAAAATTATATAATGAATATGCTCATAGGTTTTTAAAAACTTATAACTGGCCATTTGATCTAAAAATATATTCAGAAAACAAATTTAATATAGCTTATAAAGATCATAAAGTAATAGAATTAGGACAAGATAGTAAAAATTTTGTACAAAGAAATAAGAACAGACCTGTTAAAGATTTTTGGGTTGATGGAGTTAGATTTAGTTACAAAGTGTACAGTGTTATTGAATCTGGTCTACAGGCCATAAATGATAATAATTATGATATATTAATATGGGTAGATGCCGATAGTGTTTTTCATAATCCTTTAACTATAGACTTTATTAACAAACATATATATAAAGAGAATAGTATGATGACTTATTTGGGTAGAGGTGGTATGTATAGTGAATGTGGATTTTTATCTTGGAATTTAAAACATAAAGACACAAAAAACTATTTTGAAGCTATGAAAAAAATGTATAATGAAGATTTAATATATAATGAAAAAGAATACCACGATAGTTACATATGGGATTTAATAAGAATACGATTTGAAAAAGAACACAATACTTCAAATATAAACATAGGTGATGAAGCAAAAGGCCACGTACAGGCCAGATCGGTACTAGGT
>JGI25907J50239_1000408_pt1 | contig 10470 bp, 12 predicted proteins | sample LauGreSpBDMM15SN_2_FD_50239 | JGI IMG/M metagenome (IMG submission 50239) | reverse complement strand
AATATTAGCTCTATCCCTATTCATTCCCGTTGCTCACGCGCAGAACCTATCAATCTGCAAAGGAGAATATGCTCTGTGTGCTGCATCGCCGACCACAGCGATACCGGGCCAAAAGGTAACTATAAACGGTTTGGAGTTCGATGCTGGCGTGGCGGTTTGTCCTGTGCTTAAAGGATTAAGTATTGCAAATCTCGCTTTAATGAATGGTAGTTGTGAAGCCCCAAAAGGAAAAGTCTGGTCGCTATTCGCACCTCTTAAAAGTTACCCACAAGCTCCCACTTGGGAGACAGTTCCAGAAGTCATCCGTACCTTTGTAACTACTGCTGATTCTGGAATGAGTAATATGTGGAGCATGATCTGTGAAAAGCAAAAGAAGAAAACCAATGGCGTTCAGCTGGCTGACTGCTATGGCCCATTGAACGAATCTCCGTGGACAGGAACTGCTGTGCCTGTCGGAACTACAGTTGGAACTGCTGCGCCAGTTGGGGCTTCTTATCCTGTAGGTGGCAACTTTCCGTGAAAACCCCTCGGCGATCAAAGACACTATGGTGGAATGGTGCTTTGATCTTAGCTCTTGGGCTTCTTGAACTTGCGGCGCAGACTTTCTCTATGTTCATCCCGCCCATAGCGTATGCCGTTATGGTCTTTATCTCTAGTGCGGGCAACATGATTTTGAGGTTCAAAACTACAGAGTCAATAAAATGATTACTCTGCAAGACTACTTCAATGATAAGCCTCACCCTACCGAATACAATCTAAACGCTTTAACTTTACTGTACCGCGTTAATAACTTAATAGCTGCTTTTGTCACGGATACTAGAACAATACTACAAAACAACCCTGCCACTGGTAATCAAATATCAGGCTCGAAAAGTGGTGACGGGGGCTTCCGGCTTCCTACATCCACGACAGGTAGCTCAAAATCGGCACATAAGCTAGGAATGGCAATTGACCTAGTGGATCACGGTGAACTAGACAAGTGGCTAGACGAGAATCCTGATGTATTAATTAAGTATGACCTGTATCGGGAGGCCAGCGTATCAACTCCCGGCTGGTGTCATTTAAGTACCCGAAAACCACTTTCAGGTAAGAGAACTTTTAAGCCGTGATACCCTTTATAGCGGGAGCGAAGGCTTTATCTCTAGGTACTAAAATTGCTATCGCCACAACGCTCGCTGCTGCATTGTTTTCTGCTGGTCTATACATGGGTAACAAAATTGGGGTGTCGTCCTGCTATGAGGCTACAATCGAGGCGCAGAGGCATACCATTGAGACAGGTGTCAAACAGGCTGTGGTTTCAGATAAAACGGTCACAGAATACGTGGACCGGGTACAGATTGTGCAAGGAAAGAGCAGAGAGATAATTAAGGAGGTAAAAGTTTATGTTAAAGATGACAGCAATACTTATTTGTCTGGCGGTTTCCGGTTGCTCCACGATGGCGCCGTCTACAATGAACTTCCCGACCCCGCCAGAATTGTTGATGAGGCCCCCGTCTCAGTTGCAGACGTTGCCGAAACAGTCGCAACCAATTACGGCCTCTGCGAAGAAACAAAAACCACTCTTCAAGCGCTCCAAAGCTGGGTTCGTGAGCAGTCCTCAATACGATGAGTAGTTATACCTGTTTTAGTATATAACTTGATATAACTACTGCTTGTACTGACCGCTAGAGTCAAACTTCTTTTTGCCAGCAGCACACGCCGGGCATATCCTTCTCGTTACCTTCCCTAGTTTGTTGTAGATAGGCTTCCATGCGGTCAGATCGTCAGGAACGTAAATAGACCTCCGACACTGCATACAAAAACGGATGGTCATGCAGTTAGACCTCCAGATTTTGACTGTCCTTCGGCCCTAGTCCAAGCTGGTGATTTCATTATGACTCCTCGAAAATGTATTGTCTGAGTATAACGCTCTAGCAGACTCTTCGGCTATTGTAAATTTTCACAGAATCAGTCCGATTAGATAACCAATTATTCCTAGAATCGTTACTATCGGCACTGCGGCAAGACAGATCATTAGCCATTCGTGGTAGCTAAACCGTTTCATAAACTTATTCTTCATATTCGGTTACTGCCAACACCCGCGAATAAAGCCAACTCATTCATAATTCTCCTAAAAAATATAGCTTGTTCGGATTAAGCATCAAAACTTTTGTCAGCACTTGGCTATTTCGCGCTCGATATATCATCTGGAGAGATGAATAATTGCACTATAGCACACGACAATTTAGTTTTCCTAAAGTAAAACACTTTTTAATGCTTTGAGTAAATTCGTTTGAACCGCGTCTTTATTCGATAACACATCCATCACGCGCTCATCAATCGTACCCGTAGCAATCAAGTGAATTATGCGAACTGGTCGGCCTTGACCTTGCCTGTGAAGCCTTGCGTTGAATTGCTTATAGCTACCCAGCGACCAGCACATTCCAAACCATATCGAAATACACCCACCAGCCTGTAGGTTAAGCCCATGCCCTGCGGACTGTGGATGAGCAAACATTAGCTGTATCTCACCCCGCTGCCAGCGGCTAACTGTCTCTGGGTTCTTGTCTAGCACCACGCCATGAGGGAAACGCACCTGCAATCGCTCTAGGTCACTCTTAAAATTGTAAGCTACTAGAATATTCTCCCCCTCGTTAGCTTCGAGAATCTCAGCCAGCGCGTCGATCTTGGCATCGTGAATCAGCGACCAGTTGCGATGCTCGTCTGTGTATACCGCGCCATTGGCGTACTGCAACAACTTACCTGCAAGAACCGCAGCGTTCACCGCTTCAACCTCCTCCCCATCCGGCAAGGTCGAGAGTAGTGTCTTTTCAAAATCCTGATACGCCACCATCGCCTTGTCAGGCAGATCAACTCTCTGCACTAGGTCGATTCTGTCGGGAAGCTGTAGATAGTCAGCGGACTGCATGGACAAGACCTTATCAGCAAGCAGCTCGTATATCTTGGTGGCAGACCCTTCCCTGATCGACCAAGTATGCCCGAAGTAGTCCTGTTCGAAAAAGCGTTGTCTGAAGCTCGTCACTGTACGCCCAAGCCTTTGCCCTAAGTCTATAAGGTAGAACTGCGCCCAGAGGTCAGCCAAGCCATTGGGGGAGGGAGTACCACTGAGCAAGATCATGTGGGAGGTGTCGGGTATGATTTTACGCAATGCCTTGAACCGCTTACTCGCCGAGTTCTTGAACGAGTCACTCTCATCGATGACCACGCAGTCAAAGTCCCAAGACCTTATTCTCACCAACCATTCCACGTTCTCACGGTTGATGACGTGGATGTCTGCCGTTTGCATCAAGGCGCTCAACCTCTCCCTCTCACTGCCTGTACAGATACTCACCTTTAGGTGCGCGGTATGCTCCCAGCTTGCAGCCTCCTGTCTCCAGATTGAGTTTGCTACGCGCAATGGCGCAATGATTAAAACCCTGCGTATAGTGAAGCTATCNAGNAGGTCNGAGATGGCGGTCAATGCCGATACGGTCTTACCGAGNCCCATCTCAATTGCCAGCANGCATCGCTTCTCGCGCTTTATGAACGAGATCGCCTTGCGNTGGTACTCGTGGAGGTCACTCTGGGAAAGCATTGCAACCCTCTATACTATCAATCACGCGCACATCACAGCCCAACGCCCTACGTGCCGCGTGGTCACGTGCCTGTAGTGGTTTGGGTAGTTTGCCGGGTGCTTTTAGTTCTACAAAAATGATAACGTTACCGGGTAACGTCACTATTCTGTCAGGCACACTGCGCTTATTCGGGCTGGTGAACTTTTCAGCCATGCCGCCCAACGCCTTCACGCGCTTGACCAAAGCTGCTTCTATGACTTTTTCTAACATCCGATCTCTCCTAGTAGTTTTTTAGCTTCGGCAATGTAGTACGCATGATGCACATCGGCTGGGAACTCAGCAGGCAACTGCATCAGCGGTCGAGTGCCAGCACTGTTAGGCACTCTGTTTGAGTTCGTAGCGTAATGGATATACTGGTCAGCATGGACAGCATTGCTGTGGTAGAAGCGTACAGCCTTGCCCAGCGTCTCCTCACGCCAGACCGCACCGCCTTGCACCCTGCGGATAGTCACGAATTCATTAATGTCTTTACAGGCGTTTATGGTTTTCTCGATGGGCGTACCCTTCGCCAATAGCTGGGCAACCGCTGTAGCTACAATCTGACGGTCAGGGTTCTTAGCTAGGCTCGCTGGTGCGAACACGCCCTTGCCCTTAGTCTTGCCATCTTGCTTCACCGCTACATAGTTATTTACATCGCGTATACCAATAGACTTGTAGTCAGTGCGCTCCAGCGTGAACGATGTATCAAGCTCCCAGTCGAACGCGACCTCCTTGCACTTATGCTCAAGTCCGTGTCGGCAGTAGATCACCACCCCGTCCGTGTTGGCACTTACTACCCTAGCACCAGCGTCCTCAAGGCGCTCAATCAGCATCAGTAGGCATAGCTGCCCCGTGATCGTGGTCTGGATCAATAGCTCAGGGGCGAACAGGGCAGAATACTTACTGCCCAGCTTGCCGAAACTACCATTGACCGCAATCTTGAGAACGTCAGCAGTAACAGTATCGCCAGACTTCTTAGCCGCCAGCCTGCGGGTAACGATACCCTGATAGACTGTGAGGAACGGCGCACCCATGCTCTTAGGTGCAAGACACTGCTGTAGTATTATGCTCGGGTAGTACGATGAAACGTCCAGATCAAACAGCGCATAGTCTTTGTCTGAACAGAAATATTTGGAAGTCTCGCAAGAGTGTAGACCCCCTATCCCCATCTGATATTCGGTATCGCCTATTTTAATCTTGGTATCGCGCAACCAGTCGGGCATACAGACAGCCCCATTGCCACCCAGCGTGAACCGATGCTCTAAAATCTTAGCGAAAATTTCATTCAACGTGCCTTGTTTGAATGTCACTATCTGCGGGTCGATGTACTGGAAGGTAGCATTGTCGGCGTAGACCGTCTTGCTGTATTGATCACCCGTCACCCTGCTGACCCCGTCTAGTATGATCTTCTCGGCAATCTGGGCATCACTCTTAGAGCGTAAGTCCATGCCGTACTGCACCGACATCTTTGCTCTCAGATCAATCTGTGGGCGTAGCGCGTTAAAAAGCAGGGCGGTAGTGTGCAGGTCGTTTTCGCAATACTCTCGCAGCATAGGTCGATCTGATGCTGGTATCGAGGCCGATGGCCCAATGGGTAGGTCTTGCATCTTGGGGGCGTGTAGTCTGCCTCCATAAATCTTTAGGCTGGACTGCCCGATGGCTACATCGAACAAGTCAATGTGATCTAGTTTTAATAGTGCGAATTTATGATTCTTGAGTATTGACCAGCTTGGTAGCTTTGAGCCGATGATGCTATCGCTCAAGGCTTTTAGCTGGGCATTGTTGTAACCTGCCATTGCAGCACTCAGCAGGGGTACATCATAGTTATTGCCGTTGAAGGTTACTATTGTGTCGGCGTTCAAAAAGCCGGAGATTAGTTTAGTGTCGAGCTTTGAGCTGTCGTGTAACTCAAAGTGACGGATTTTGCCAGTCTCGAGTTTAAGCATTGAGACAAGCCAATAGTCCGAGAAGCACTCGGTATCGAGGATTAGCATATAGGGGTGTCCTATGTAGTTAAAAACCCCACCCCGAAGGGCGGGAGGTATTAATTAAAACTCGTCATCATCAATTGCATCAAAATCGCTTACACTAACTTTAGCACCACCATCACCGAACGGCGTACCATCAGCCCGGAACTGTACGCCTTCGAGACTGGCGTTAATGCGCTTTCCGAAGCCATTGTCCTGAAACCAAAGAACAACGATCGCATCGACATAGCAACCAGAGTAGATAACATTGTCATCTTCAGCCAAGGGAGACCTGTCTTTGCCAATGACCAATGGGCGGTTCTTGTTGCTTGCCTTCAGAGTCATCGTACCGGCATAACCCTCATACTCAACATCATCCCCGTCCTTCAGGCAAATCTTGTCAGGAGAGAGTTTTGTCTTATGCTCTTTGAGCATCTCAGCGATTGTCTTGCTTATCTCATCAATCGTTGCACGATGCTCAGTCTTGTCCAGCAGGAAAGTGCCTTCATACTTGGTTTCAACACCTTGGAATGAAGCCTTGCGGAACAACGAGGGGAACGAGAGACGTACATTTTTCATTTTAATTGTCATTTTATTTTCCTTTTAGTTTATTTTGCTGTTGTGCAACCAGCCAACGAAGTTTAGCACACCTAAATTATATTATCAAAATCTTTTGCAGAAATATTGGCAGCAGGGCAGGTTGCCTTTGCCCTACACCATTGACATTGCTTCTTGCCCGGTGTGCGTGGTGCATCAGGGAGCGATGCCCGTTCAGCCGCCTGCTTTAATCTCTCAGCCCAAGCGTTCAGCTCGTCAATACCAATCACCCACTCGCTGATATGGTCCAGGCGTGGTTGCACGATGGTTATTACAATAGTTTTGAATGCCACCCAGCTATGGCTATCAATTGCACCTATCGCGTAGAGCAACGCTTGTGTGTTATTCTCAGCGTCAACGCGGACACCCTTGCCATATTTCAAGTCAATAACGTGCAGCGTATCGTTACCCATCACGAGGGCATCGCACGTCCCGAAGCCGTCCGGCGCGACATGGCTGAAGTCCACGAACTGCTCAACTAGCACCATTCCTTTTTTAGACTTAACGTAATCAACGTAGACCTGCACATAGTCTGCCATCTCCTGAGTGACAGTAACCGCATTGTTATCAATGAGTTGTTTGCCCACCCACTCGGACGCTCGATCACCCATTGTTAAGCATATCTCGCCCAGCTCATGGGCGGCTGTGCCTTCATCAGCGTAAATACTGCTCTTATTGGGTAGGCCTTGCTCGGCTTCGATTGATCCAGCGCACAGAAACCACTTGGCACTCCCTGATGCTGAGAACTTTGCGTGTGCATTGGTCATGTCAGTGCATCCAGCTTAACTTTAATTGCAGGGTAGCTTTTATCGTCAATGTCCGAAATGAGCTTGGCATTATCGTAGGCAGCCAGTACCGCTACAACCTGCGGCTTCTTGGTGCGGTCTTTACGCACGATCTGAGTACATAGCGTTTGCAAATCCTCTGCGGTGACTGTTTCGGTAGTGACGGTAGCTGGTCTCGCTGGTTTTTGACCGTTATTCATCGCAGCCGTAAGCGCGTCAAGGGCAGCAATCAGGTCGGTTAGTTTCTGTTCGAGTGTCATTTTAGTTTTCCTTTTATTTGTGGTTTGGAAGTAGAACTATATCATATTTACTTTAGTGATGTTATAGTTTCTTCCTTACTAACGAAAAGGACTTACAACATGGAACAAAAAACATTGGACTTTGTACTGAAACACTATCGCACCCAGAGGGCGTTAGCACGTTCGCTTTGTGTTACCGAGGGTAGCGTGAGCCAGTCAATCAAAAGCGGTGGCTTCCCGCCTAGACAGGCTATTAAGATTGAAACTGCGATGCACTCGCCCCTAGTTAAGGCTAAGGATTTGATTAAGGGAGAATAGTATGATTATCTCACTAGGCAAAAGTGAATTAAGTAAGGCAATCATCAAAAAAGATGTCGCATGGCAGCAGATTGTCAAAAAATACTCCACTCACAAGGTAACAGCGGTCAAGGGCGGGGAATATGTAATCGGTGGCGAATTCGGCGGGGGCGTACGGGACGAGGCATCAATGATAAGTCGCACCCTGCTGGTTATAGATATTGACAGCTATGACGGGCATATTGATGAGCTGGTGTTTGATTTGTCAATGTGTCCTTTCGCATTCGTAGCATATTCAACGTGGAGACACACCCCAGAGACACCCCGCGTCCGCGTCATTGCTGAATTATCCCGCCCAGTAACACCCGATGAGTACCGGGTACTTGCTAAGGCAGCGTGTGAGTCGTTGGCTGTCCCTATTGCCGCAATCGACTCCTGCTCGTGGACACCCAACCAGCCAATGTTTGCACCTCAACACCCAGAGGGCGGCTCGTTCTGGACAATGACCGGGAAGGGTAACGCCTACCCAGTACCCGCCTTTATCGCTACGCCAAAGGTTGATGACATTGATGACCTGTCGCTAATGGTCGCAGCGCAACCGCTGGACATGACTGACGTAGAGGTAGATGCGTACCTCGCAGCGTACCCAGCGACAGGTCTGGACTATGACGCATGGCTCAAGTGCGGCATGGCTCTCTACCACCAGCACGAAGGCTCTAAGGCTGGCTTCACTCGCTGGGTGAACTGGTCTAAGCTGGACGGTGATCGCTTTGATGATGGCGAGATGCCTTCGAAGTGGAAGTCCTTTGGCGGCAGTGCCAAGCCAGTCACGATGGCAAGCATCATCTACCATGTCAAGCAGGCTGGCGTGGTTGTATCAACTGCAAAGGGTTGGCTTCAGCAGATTGAAGATTGCGTGGATAAACACGCGCTTGAGAAGCTGGTGCAGTTCAAAATATCAGCAGACAGAAGCATTGGGCCTGTTGACTTGGCTGGGTTAGAGGTAGCAGTAAAGACCAAATTCTCTGAGTTTGGCGTAGTCCTACGCGCTGATCCATTACGCAAACTGTTCAAGCCAAAACACAAACGTGCATTGCCTGACATTAGCAGCAGTGAGCTACCGCTCGAAACCGTCGGCAATCTCAGGGCCATCGCTGACAACTGCGGCGTTGTCGTTCGCTACAACGTCATTAAAAAGGAGGATGAAATTCTAATACCTGACGCTGGCTGGTCAATTGACAACGGCAAGACCGCCTCGATCACATGGTTACAGTCTGAATGCCACAAGGTCGAGATGCGAACAAGTAACATCAAAAACTTTGTAACCCTTTTGGCTGACAGCAACCAGTTCAACCCGGTGACCGAATGGATCGAGTCGGTCGGTTGGGATGGTACTCCGAGGTTAGATGCTTTTTATGATACGGTTCAAGAGGATACCGAAAAATGCTCTGCCAAGATGAAACGCATCGTTATGATGCGCTGGGCGGTGTCGGCGATAGCCGCAGCCTTTAGTCCTAATGGCATTATGGCGCGTGGAGTGCTGGTCTTTCAGGGAGTGCAATACTCTGGCAAAACNCGCTGGATTGATGCCCTTGCCCCAAAGGGCATGGAGCTAATTAAGACTGGTAGAGCATTGAACGTCCACGATAAGGACTCGGTGAAACAGATAGTTTCCTCGTGGATCAGTGAGTTGGGAGAGCTTGACGCTACATTTAAGAAGTCCGACATCGCAGCGTTAAAGGCTTTTATTACATCAGACACGGACGAACTTCGCAGGCCCTATGCTGCTGCTGAGAGCCAGTATGCTAGGCGTACCGTATTTGCTGCATCGGTCAATGAATCAAAATTCTTGCAGGATGATACTGGTAACAGTCGGTTTTGGGTTATACCTATTATCTCTATAAATCACGCTCATCAATTAGATATGCAGCAGGTTTGGGCTGAGTTTTATAGGCTGTGGAAGGGTGGNGAAAAGCACTATTTAACCAACTCAGAAATGGCAATGTTGAACGGACATAATGAAAGTTTTACCGCTCCTGAACCGATTTTTGAGATGGTTTCCAGTCACCTTGACTGGGCTAATTTTGACCCAAATGATTGCCGATGGATGCAAGCGAGCGATGTTTTGAGATGGATTGGGAAGGAAAATCCGTCAAAATTTGAGACAATTGTGGGGGGTAGAGCAATTCAAAAAATGAACGGGGGTAGGCAAAGAAAGAGTCATGGGAAGTTACTTTCGGCAGTTCCCAATGATAAAATCTCAATTGAGGTTCATAATTTTGACAAAGTTGGTAATAATTCCAGTGAGGGGGTATATGATACTATCCCCTTTTAGGCTCATATACCCCACCATATACCCCACCCTCAACTCCAGCAATGGTAAGGGTTGGGAGCATAGGGGGTAATAGGGGGTAATAGAAAGTTAGTATAAACTTATATAGGGAGTGGTTAGTGGTATATACCTCTTCCTATATAGAGTTGGGAACGGTATCACCCCCACCCCTACCTACCCCCGTGTAAAAAAAGCTTGACATATATTATAGAAGGTTTAATATATTATTTATCGAGGTCGCTGTGACCGAGAGATGACAAATCTGGAGATGAAAAATGGGTAAATATGACGATATGTTCAAAGAGCCTCGGCGTGAACCTTTCGAGCCGACACCCTGGTTGATAATTTTAATTCTGGTGATGGCGATTGCCTTCACTTCCTACATCTCACAATCATGCGGAGCATAAAATGGATATTAAGAAAATATTAGAAGCGCAGCATACCGAAATGCAACTTACTGTAGCATTCGCAGTCGTAAATTTCTGGCGGGCTGACGATGACACCCGCGCCAAGATGCTGGCATCATACCAGTCTATTTTGCAAGATGAAGAAGATCACGAATACTACAATAGGGAGCTACAGCGGAATCAAGGGATGAGCATGGAGGAGCTGGATCAGTATTTGGACGATCCACGTCATGGACAAGGTAGCAGCAAAGGA
>JGI25907J50239_1000404_pt1 | contig 10522 bp, 8 predicted proteins | sample LauGreSpBDMM15SN_2_FD_50239 | JGI IMG/M metagenome (IMG submission 50239) | reverse complement strand
ATGACCTGTGTGTCAACAGGACCGGCTGCCCATACATTTGCAAAGTTGTTGTTTACAGCAGTGAAGGCATTACGCAGGCTTTCACCGGTGCCATCATTGGCAACTAAGCCAGTATCGATAATCTGTTGTGTCATTCTTGATCCAGGTTCAATAGTGTATTTACCAGAACCAAGACTTGCTGCATTTTGCGTTAGATGCGGCCTACAACAACCTCTATTGTGCCGGATTCGCCGGCAAAGTCTTCTAGTGCTTTCCCAATCACAGCACCAATTTTGGGGTCTGCCTCTGCTCTGGCACGACCATTTCCTGCACTCACCATTAGGTCACCTTTGCGTATAGGCCCGTTTACCAGAGTAGGTACACGACCTTGCAAAGCAACAACTGCCACGTGCTCACCCTTTAGTGTGGCATTCATTACATAACTTGGGTTTGTACTAATCACTCCGGCAATTCTGCGATCTGAATCCCAATTACTTTGAGTGACTTCTGCTGTGCCACCAAAACTCAACACCGTCCCTGGAGCATAGTCAGTATCGGCTGTGTAGCTTTCTGCCAAGTCAGCGTATTCAGCACTGGTTGCCTTGGCAAAAACAGTGTTGAAATAACTTGATGCTGTACCAATATTACCAACTCCGTTGGCATTGTTATTGTTGATATTTCCACCACTGATATTACCAGTCGACACTGATAAACTTCCACCCGTAATTGCTCCAGTCACCGCTAACGAAGTCAATGTACCCACACTAGTAATATTGCCCTGAGCCGCTGTTGTTACTGTGCCTGCTGTGGTAGCCGAAGTGGCTGCTGTAGCCGAAGACACAGTACCTGTTACGTTGGCCCCTGGAATTGATGTTAATCCAGCACCTGACCCATTAAATTGACTACCTGTTACCTGACCTGTTACACTTATTGTGGTACCTGTGAGGTTTGTGGCATTTATGTTGCCGCCGCCAATGTTACCAGTAACAGTTAATGCAGTCAGTGTTCCAACGCTGGTAATATTTGTTTGGCTTGCTGTGGTCAATGTACCAGCAATATTGGTAACAGATAAATTTCCGCCAGTGATGTTGCCAGTTGTTGAAATGTTACCGCTGCCAACAATACCTACTGTGTTAACATTGCCCGTTGAACTTAGAGTTGAACCAGTAATTGTAGTTCCAGTAATTGTGCCAGCGGCACTCAACAGTCCAGAAGTACGTAAATTACCAGCATCAACATTGCCAGTGACACTTACTGTAGCGCCTGTGTGTGTTGTGGCATTAACATTTGCGCCACCTAAAATATTACCACTAGTGATATTGCCAGATGTTGAAATTGTGTTGCTACCAAATGCTCCTAGTAATGAAGTTACATTGGCATCACTATAAGAGGCTGGTAGTCCAGTGAGAAATGCGCCATTGCCTAGAACATAATTTCCAGAAATGTTTGCAGGTGTTGTAATATTGCCTGATACTGAATTTACACCAGTGATAAAAACACCAGTTGTTGCAATTACTTGTACATTTGGAATTCCTTGCACTGTTGCAAAAATATTTGCACCAAGGCCGCCAACATTCTGCACAACCATTGATGACGTTCCAACTGAAATTGACGTTGCACTAACGTTACTGGCCGCTGTTACATTTGATAGGTAGCCGCCGTCGCCAACAAAAAATCCTGAAGTTTTGATGTTACCAACAGCGGTTACCAATCCGCTGGTGACAATGTTGCCGCCGGTGACATCACCAGTGGCTGTTATTGTACCATTTGCTACTAGATTTGATCCTGCTACATTCCCAGTTGCACTTACTGCACCAGTTGCAGTTATATTAATACTGGTAACATTGTTACCTGCCTGAATATTGTTGCCAATTATGTTACCTGCAACACTTACTACTCCAACTGTTCTTAAATTGCCGCCATCAACATTACCAGCAACAGATATATTTCCTCCAGTGTAATTTCCTGATCCAACCAAATTAATATTGCCGGCACTGATATTACCTGTGGTAGAGATATTTCCTGTTCCAACAATACCAACAGTAACAACATTACCAGCAGTTGTGATATTACCACCCACCACATTGCCAGTAGCAGATACAAAAGCACCTGTGACATTTCCCGAAGTGCTTACTCCAGAATTAATCACGGTTCCAGATGTAACAACATTACTAGCCAATACATTACCCGTGGCACTGACATTTCCAGCTGTTAAAATATTTCCGCCGATGACATTACCAGTTGCTGTTACTTGTCCAGCTGTGCGCAAGTTGCCACCAGTTACGTTGGCAGTTGCAACAATGTTGCCGGTTGAACTGACTACACCAGCTGTGTTGATATTGCCCCCAACAACATTACCGGTTGAACTGACTACACCACCAGTGTTAATGTTTCCACCAATAACGTTGCCAGTTGCGGATTGCAATCCTGTTACGTAAGATCCAGTGGGGGCAAACACTGCTACATTTGATACACCGTAAACTCCAATGGTGACATTGCCGCCTGCGATTGATGTATCAACGTTGGAATTACCCGTGAAAATTTTGGTAACACTAACGTTACCAATACTGGTAGAACCGGTTACTGTTAGGTTACCATCAACTACCATGTCAACCGAGGTATTTGCCAGGGCACTGCCGATAGTTACAGTGTTTGCACCAAGAGTTTGAATTGTGTAATCGCCGCTGACACGCTTGTAGGTAGCCATTTAGAGTTCCTTTGTGTTATTTATACGGTTTAAGAACTCTGACATGGTCATGATTTTTAGATTTGCAACGCGATCTAAATCGCCCACTGCGGCAGTTGTATGGCCCATGATTCTCACAAACAATATGCCTGGATTGTCACGCATTATTGTTTTTATCTGTGTGATCCAATTTCCAGTAAATGTTGGTACTGCTGAACTTTTTTTGTAAAATTCTGTATTGGCGTACACATTGTTGAAATGATTGTTTGCTGGACCCATATCAAACCCTATTAGGTATATTACTCTAGCACCATCTATTGCGGCAATACTGGCAGCAATTGGTCCTGAACTGTATCCAAAATATTTTTGTGGAACTGGTAGAGCACCTGATCCGGGCACAGGACGGCGAGTGTAAAAACGATTGTTTTTTGCATATCCTGAATCTTGTATGCGCTCACTAATGGGCTTGTCTGTGCTGATTAGTGCTGTGGGAGTAAAGTCCCTGTACAAAGCATTACACCCGTAGATTGGCCCAAAATGTTTTAAATTGTTTAGATCTACATCTTGTCGGCTAACACCATTGCCCAGCACAAATGCTCTGCTCATAAAAAATCCCCCAGTAATTATCTGAGGGGATAAGAGGATAGAACAAAATTAAGACGTAAATTTTTCTACAATAGCCAGATCCAGAATATTTTGTTGTCCTGAAACGTTAGCAGAGCCGCTGGTACCTGACTTGATTTCTGTGCCTTCGTCTGTGAAGAAATTGACCAGATATCGGTTTGGAGGTGTTGCATAGTCTAGTGCAAACTTGTTGGTCAAGCGTGAAATTAACTGAGCAGTAGAATCACCTGTGCTGAAAGTGATGTTCATGTTGCCTGCTGTGAGTGCAGTATCAGCTTGGTTGGCCAAAATACAAGTACCTACGTTTTGCACAGTACCTGTGCCTGCACCTGCTGCGGTTGCAGTGAATACATCACCAACGGCTGCATTTGAATCGCTGGCGCCGCAAGCTGCCCAATCAGTTGTGCCCACACTCAGAATACGATATGCTTGACCCACTACCATGTCTTCATCATTGACCGCAGTTACTGTGGCCACTTGGTATTTGATTGTACCTTTTTGTGTAATAATATATGCATCATCTTCGGCACCAGCGCCGGTGATAAAAGCACGTGCCTTGACTACCGGATATGTTGATGTGGCAACACTGGCATTAGCGCCACCAACAACTCCAATAAATTCTGTGCCTGACAAAGTATCTGGATACACTGGATTTGTCAAACTGACAATGGCATTGAAACCAATGTCAGTGGTTGTGGTTTTTTTGATTTTAAGAGGACGTCCCATTTGTTTTCTCCTTATAGAAGCCCGATGCGGGTTCTAGCCGCTACGCTGTGGGTATTAATCTCAGCATAAAACACCTAATTGTGTTGACAAGTATTTATGGCCAGTGTAAAATTAAAACCAACACAGTTTATGCTGTAAATACTGTATGGACCCACAATATCTCATTGAACAAGGCAATCAACATCGTGCTGACAATCAACCAGAAGCTGCTTTACAATGTTACGCACTGGCTTTTAGTCAAGATCGTCGACTAGCATCTGCATTCAACAACTACGGTAATGTACTTCGAGAAGTAGGCGAACCAGAGGCTGCTATTCCGTTTTTACGTCGTGCCATTCAACTGGATCCTAATAATGTAACTTCAAAATTTAATTTGGCTGTGGCGCAGTTACTCAGCGGAAACTGTGCTGAAGGATGGCCTGGATACGAAGTTCGATGGGATTACGAACATCTAGCTGGTACATTACCTAAATTTCCACAACCACGTTGGACCGGGCAGGATCTCAAGGGCAAGACTATTCTTGTGATGGGCGAGCAAGGACACGGAGATAACATTCAGTTTGTGAGATTTCTGTACAACCTACATGTGTTGGGAGCAGAAATTATTCTGCAGGTAACAGATGGTCTTGTGCCAATGTTGACATCAAGTGCAATTATTAAACGTGTGTCGGGTTACGACTTTTCAGTCTCTGACTTTGACTACTGGATTCCTATCATGAGTATTCCTGGTGTGCTAGGAGTAACATTGGCCAATTTGCCTAAGCCTGTTAACTATCTCAATGCTGACCAACAACTGCAACAGCAATGGCAACAGAAACTTGGGCCCAAGAAGCGTATGCGTGTAGGATTTGCCTGGAGCGGCCGTAGAGATGCCTGGCTCAACACTCACAAAGGTATGCCGTTTGCGGATATGCTGGCCATGATCCGATCAAATCCCACCTATGAGTGGATCAATTTGCAGATTGATGCAACACCTGAAGAAGTGGCAGAACTAGAGGCAGCTGGTGTAACAATGTATCCAGGTAGTATTAATAGTTTTGCAGACACAGCCGCATTGCTTGTGCATTTAGATGTGGTACTAAGTGTGGATACTGCTATTGCTCACTTGGCGGGTGCGTTGGGAAGACCCACTTGGATCATGCTCAACTGGTTTGCAGTAGACTGGCGTTGGTTGTTGAATCGCGATGACTCACCTTGGTATTCAACTGCTAGACTATTCCGTCAACCTGCCATGGGCGATTGGACCAGTGTTACCAAGAAAGTGTCACAGTACCTGAGTTGGTTTAAAGTTTAACAAACTTACGATCATTAAAAAACCCGCCGAAGCGGGTTTTTGTTTGGTTGCAATCTCTGATTAGGAGAAAGACAAGTTGGAAACAGCAATCTCTCCGACATAGTCACCAGCATTACCGAAAGATGATGCAGTGTTAGTCAGTTCNATNTAACCATAACGTGTCATGAATGACACGACTGGTTCGAATGTTGATGGATCCAGAACAACACCACTNCTCATCAATGGAATGTATGGGCAGTAGAATGCAGGAGCGTCAGCTTCTGAAGAACCTTTGTATCCAACCAACACAGGTGTTGTGTCAGATGCATAAGAGTCAACAAACACACGCATAGCGCCGTTCAATGTACCAACAAACTTGGTGTTTGTAGGAGCTTCAAAAGTACCTTCTGTAGTACGTGCAAAGGCAGAAGTAGTTGCAGACTGCAACACTGTCAATGCGGCACTAGATACAACAGCGTAGTTACCAGCGCCACGACGTGTACGTTGGGCGATCAAGTTAGCAACACGGTTGATCAAAACAGCCAATGCGGCATGCTCGTCACCAACGAATGTAGCTGTACCTGAAACGGTAGCTTGGTTGTATGTGAACTCAGTAGCAGCCAAAGAACGTAGACTCAAGAGAATCTCTTGGTCAATCTCAGCTGTAATCTCTTGAGCCAAAGCAGCCATGATTTCTGCTTCAACATCAATACCATGCATGGCTTGTGCGTCTTGTGCAGATTCAAATGTCCAACGAGCTTGCAATTTGCGAGTCTTGGCTTCAACAGCTTGCTTCAAGATTTGGACGGAAATTTGCTTACCGCCGTTACCTTCCATCACTGCTGTGTTAGCACCAGTGTAGCTTGTGGCTGTGGCAGTATCTTTTGGTACTGTAGAATATGCAGTAGCAATAGTGAATGGGCTCAATGCTTCTTGGCCAGCTGTAACGCTNGTTGCGGCANNAGAAGAATCAGTCAAGCTCTGTGCATAACGTACACGCAGAGTNTGGATCTGNCCAACTGGACCAGTCATTGGCTGAACACCAACCAACTCGTTAGCNATAACGGTTGGCATAACACGTCGAATCACGGGAAGAATCACGCGGTTCAATGTGGCAATGTTGCCGGAACTTGTAGAACCTGCAGATGCATTTTCTTTCAAGTACTTGCGTGTGTTCTCAAGGATCACACTCATGGAATTGCGACGGGTACCGTTCAAACCTTCAAGCAATGCTTCTTTGGTTTCGCCCCAGCGACTTTCTAACAATGGTTCTGACATTTAAGTCTCCTAAAAATTTAAATTACAGTCCAGCCAGACGCTTGAGGTCAATCACATTGCTGCGATCTTCTTGATCAACGTTTTGGGTAGGAACAGTCTTATCACCGGTAACTGAGGAAACATTTTCTGTGATCACTTTAGAAGCTTTCACAGAGCGGTCTTCCAACACTGCTGGTAGATACTTTTCGAATGCGTTTTTCAAACGTGAAGTTTGGACACTTTCGAGCAAATTACGCATGACATCGCGCTTTTCCTTGTTCAAGGGACTAAGCAACATTTCCATCGTGCTGTCACGCTCGTTGGATTCTTTGATCATACGCAGTTCGCGTTCTTTACTCTCCACAACGACTTTCGCCTTTTGTGTGAGTTTGATGGCTTCCGCCAATTGCTGGTCCTTGCGGGACAATGCAGAGTATAACTTGCGGACTTCGGCTTTCTCATTCAAGTGAGTAGCACCAAATTCGCTTGCATACGCTTCAAAGATACGACGACCAAAATTGTTCTCGCGAGCAACTTTAATGTCTTCTTGCAATTGTGTAAGTTCAGCCTTCAAGTGACGGCTAACAGCTTGACTCATTTTGTCNGCACTTTCTTTTACGAAACGTGCTTTCAATCCTTCGAGTTTNGAGCGGGCTTCACGAACGAGGCGGACTTTTGTTTCCACTACGTCACGTTTGTCTGCGGCAAACTCCTGGATCTCACGAGCCAATGCATGCACCATGAAGTTTTCTAGCTTGGCTAGACCTTCAGTGTGCATTTTACGATCTTTACGCAATTCGCCAATTTCTTCTGCAAGTTTACTAACCAAGAAGCCGTTAAACTTCGTTGCTGATTCGTTCATCTTGCGTTGGAAACGGACGCGATCTTCAGCCAATGCTTGCTTTTCAGCAGCCACGGCTTGAATCTCTGCGGCGAGACCTTCTGTTACCATTTTGTCAAGGGCTTCCACCATTACTGACTTGTCGTGCTCGTAGCGTTGTGCAAACTCTTCTCTGAGTTCTACACGAGCCTGTTCACGAGCTTCATTTAGCTTGGTTTCCCAAGCTTCATTAATCTCCTGGCGAGTTTCCTCGGTGATCAGGTCACTATCTAGCAATGGTTTGATAGCATCTAACATGCCTGGTTCTCCTTATATTTTGAGATCTCTGATGAGCTTTTTGACTTCATCTTTGAGATATCTCTGCACTTTGTTGTTATGCCCAGATTCGCGAGCCACCTCAAGCAATCTATGTCCGTACTTCATGTTCATGAGTCCTTCGTAAATTGCTTTAGGATAAGCATTCGGAGCACTGGGTTGTGCAACCACATCTATAGTGACAATTTCAAAGTCACTTACATGTCCTGTTCTGTCATCAACGTTGCCGCTTCCACGGCTTGATACACCTAGTCTAACACCAGATTGTAGCAACGTCTTGATCAATTCTCCCATTGGAGTTGGCAAAATTTTAAGTTTGCCACATCCTGCGTCTCCATCCATCCACATGCCTTCAACGCTGTGGCACACACGATCCAAGTTAATCTTCAAATCATCTGGGTGATCCACTTCACCTAAAACGGAGTTACCTTCTTTAATCTGTTGATTAATAGTATTAACTGCCTTAGATATCTCGTGTAAAGGATAGACACGTTCATTTGCATTNCGCTTGTTGCCTTCAATNCAAATGCCTTTAAGATAGAGATTCTTACCTCCGCTGATATCAGCTTCCTCCAACACCTGGATGTTGGCCTGATTAAAGGTAAGTTGTTCTCTTAGCGTCTTCATTGCTTAGTTACGTGGTAGTGGGCTTCTAATATTCACACCCGCAGCCTGTGTTTTTACAGGAGCAGGAGCTGCCGACTTAAATGCCTTCTTACCTGCATCTTGTGTAGGTGTTACGCCAAGTTCTTTGACTGTGTTTTTGTAAGCACTAGAGTCATGGTGTCCACCGCCATCAGCACCTGTGTGTACTGGCTTGGCCATTGCACCACGTGCACCTGAGTTGGCTGCCACTGTAGACTTTTTGTTTGTGTTGCCTTCTTCAGAAGTGACTGGCTTTGGGGCTGCTTTTAATTCAAGAGCTTCCATCATGCCCATTTCTTCTGTGTCGTCCATTTCAAGAGCGTCTCCGCCTTCATCAGGACCCATCATGTCGCCGTCGCCACCCATGTCGTCGTTGTCGCTCATGAGGTCTTCAAACTCAGCCATCAACTGGTCTAGCTTGTCTTCTAAATTCATGATGTCGTCTTTGGTAGCTGGCTCATCACCGCCGCCGCCAAATTCATCATTGTCCATTTCCATGTCTTTGGTAAAATCTTCGCCGTCTTCTTCTGCTTCGTCGTCAAACTCTGCATCGTCGCCTTCGGCTTCCATGTTCATGTCAGATTCTTCTTCCATTTCCACGTCGTCGATTAGATTATTACTGGCGTCACCGCCCATGCTCATTTCGTCTAGGTCTTCGTCTGCGCCTTCTTCGATTTCTTCGGCTTCTTCAGCCATAATGTCTTCGTAGATCTGGCGGCTTTTTTCCACAACAATGTCGTGGAATAGTTCGCGAGCTTTTTGCTCGTCATCATTGATCACATATTCAATCAATTGTTCAAAACGGTTCATATGAAAAACTCCTATAGGTAAAGTGTGTTGTTATTTACACACTAGATAAAATATAGGTGGTTTATGGGGTCAAAACGACGATAAATGTAGGTTTTATTACAATGCTTTTGTAATTGTTATTACATTGGGGGTGCTGGTGGAGGTGCGTATTGTTGACGAACTAGTTTGAGTTTTTCTTTGTACTCATATGTTCGTACATCGTTCATTTTGCGCAGTTTGTTTAACTGGCGTAAGGTTAGGCGACTCTTGCGCAGGTCGCCAATTTGCGGTTGACTGTTGTCTTGTGCTGTGTCCTGATATGCTTCAGGTTCTTTGTGCCAAAATTCTGTTAGTAACATACACGTATTTATACTGGAGGAGGTGCGGCACCGCCAGGCATTCCGCCAGGCATTCCGCCAGGAGCAGGTGGTACAGCCGCTCCCATGCCAGGCATGCCGCCAGGACCTGCTGGTGCCATCATCCCAATATCTTGGCCAGTCTGAATGTCAGTTTCTAGCGCACCTGGAGTAATACCAACTGAACGTAGGTCTTGTCCTGTAGCTGGCTGCATTTCAGGTGTGTCACGTTCTTCACGCCATAACTCTTCATTCTTCTTGATTTCGTCTTCGGTTAAACCCAAGAAGCGTTCTAGCATAAATCGTTTTGACATGTATGGCAAGGGTTCCATGCTGGTAAATGCCTGGATACGTGTGTTGTCCAGTTCACTTTGACGATAACTTGCAAAGTTTTGAGGTGCATTAAACTTAATGGTAAACAGGCTAGAGTCTATGTTAAACCCACGCCATTTCATGAACATCTTGAATTCATCGTCTAGTTTTTGGCAGATCAACGCTTGTAAACGTTCGCAATACTGATTGAATCTATACTCCTGAATAAGGGCTGTGCCCACTTTTCCGTCGTCAAATGTCTTGCCTGAATCATCTGGACCTGTGGGCAAATAGCTTGAAGGCACACGCAAACCACGAGCCATTTTGTTGTTGAAGTATTTCAAGTCGTCAATTTCGCCTAGGTTCTGTCCGCCTGGCAAGGTGTCCACGCTGGATCCACGACCGTCTGCTGTTTGTGGGAAAAAGTAGTCTTCGTTGATACTGAGTGGATTGTAACTGGCATCCATCATGTTTTGTCCGCCGCCGCTTACAGTGGGGATTCTACGCTGGTGCATTTCGTTCTTGATGCGTTCCACAAACTGCATGGCCAAGTGGCTGGGCATATTGCCCACGTCAATCTTGAAGATGCGTCGTTCAGGAGCACGACTCACACGATAGATAAGAATTGAGTCTTCTAGCAGTTCCTTCTGTTTGAACACTTTGTAAATGTTTTCCAAGATGCTTTTGCCAAATGGCCAAAACACATCCAAGCCTTCGTT
>JGI25907J50239_1000399_pt1 | contig 10593 bp, 5 predicted proteins | sample LauGreSpBDMM15SN_2_FD_50239 | JGI IMG/M metagenome (IMG submission 50239) | reverse complement strand
GAAAAAAATACTGGTAGATTTACCAGAGCATCTTTCCAGACTGCCAATAAGGTTGGGGCTACTGTAAAAGGTATTAGTCCTTTTGATGTAAACTCTTTGAATGACATTAAAGAATATAATGCTACTGACACAGGAAGTAGTGTAATGGTTCTTAAAAGAGATAACTTTAGAATACAACAAGATGTACCTTTTAAATCTGACAAGACTCAAGATGATAAGGTTTCTATGGGAACTCAATTCTTTAAACTTTTGTTTGGAGATGGTATAGTAGATGCTGACAATTTTGAAATTGATGGTAAAAAATTAACAGGTAAAGAATTATATCAACATTATAACACAGCTTTTAAAGACATTATTGATAGTAAAAAAGCTCAATTGTTTTCTGAGTTAGGACTTAATGAAAAAGGAAAAGTAATTGACCAAAATCAATTTATGGTTAAGCTACAAGACTTATTAATTAAAGAAGCTACTAGCAGAGGTTACAGTGTTAAATCTTTAGCAGGGTTAAAGTTAGAACAACTACAAGCTAAAGCAGGAATTTACTATGAATTTAAGACTCCTTTATGGTTATCTTCTGATAGTAATAGATATGAATCTTTATTGAATGCTATCATTACTAACAGAATTATGAACACAAAATGCCTGGCAATGGTTTTGTAGCTGGTTCTGAAGCAGGGTTTAAATTTAAAGAAAACCTAGAAGGAGTAGATAAATCAAGAGTTATCTACTTAAATAATTGGAATGGTAAAGAGTTACAAGGAGTACACACTGAAGATGTAGATGGGACTCCTGTGTTTAAAAAAGCACAAGTCTTTATACCTTCTAAATTTAAAGGTTCAGATAAAAAACTTATTGATTTATTTGAAGGGTTTAATGGCAAAGAAGGTAAATACATTATCAAGAGAGAAAATGGAACTTTAGGATTAAAAGAAGGCATGATAGATCCTGCTTTATTTAATAACTTTAGTTTTAGAACTCCAACTTCTTCTCATGTCTCTGGCTCAAGTATTGAAATTGCTGGTATTCTTCCTCCTGAAGTAGGAGATTTAATGATAGTACCTAAGAATTTTACTAAACAAAAAGGTTTAGATTATGATATTGATAAAGAGACTGCTTACCAATTAAATCATATAACTACTGTTGATGGTAAAATTCAAGTACTTACAAAAGAATATGCTGAAGCTAGAATACAAGAGTTAAAAGATAAAATTGACAAAGCTAATTTACAAAATGTTACAGCTTCTGCTAAGAGTAACTTTGCACAAGAACTTTTTAGAAGTTTTATACAAGGATCAGGTTCTTTTATGGATGAAGAGTCTTTAGAAACTTTACTTTTACCTCAACTTAGTATTGTAGAAAAATTAAGTAAAGTAGAAATAGAACTAAAAAGAAAACTTGCTGAGAATGAGTTTATAAAAACTCACTTAGCTGTATTTAATAATCCTGATGTCAATGTACAAAACAAAATTAACAAAGTTCTTTCTATAGATTTTGCTTCTGAACAAGCTAATATGATAGAAGAATTGACTGCTGAAGGAGTTAAGAATGCTGCTATTGCTAAACATAAAGAAAACAATCCTAACCTTTCATTAAAAGAAGCAGGTGAGATATACCAAAAAAGTTTAATGAACTTTACTATGCTTACTAATAGTTACCAAAAAATGAAAATGGACTTGGGTTCTATTGGTAAAACTGCTATTGGAGTATATGCAAACTACACTACTTTTAATGGGTTGCTTCAACAAAATGTATCAGGTAAAAGTGTCTTTGTAATGGATGAAAATGGAGACCCTAAAGTAACAACTATTGGAGATTTTATTTCTACTGGAACTTTAGGCATTCAAAAAACACTTACTCCTACAACAAATAGTTCTAGTTGGGCTAAAAGACATCAAAGAAGTACTGCTGAAGTATTTGCTGAAAAAGAAAATACAGCTACAGATAATGAGAAAGAGCAAATCTTAGGTAGAGTAGGTGTTAATGAAGACACTATTAATGTAGATGCTTACCTTTCTTTATTAGGTTTTGATAGAGATGAGTTAGGAAATTCTATATCTTATATGCTTTTATCTCAACCTGTTATTAAACAATTTAACAGTCAAAAGAAAGCAAGTAAAGGTATTCTAGGAGAATTCTTAAAACAAGAAGAAGTAATTGCAGAAATTGTTAATAGACTATCTGAAGGAACTATTGCTTACAAACAAGTAGGAGAAGGCAACAGTCTTAAATATCAGTTTGTAGATATGGCTACAGGACAAGTTGCTCAACCTGATGGTAAAGTATTAAATGGTAAAAATCTATTGGAAGGAGTTAAGTATAGTGGAGAAGATAGTAACATACAGTTAAATGCTTTCATGACTTATATTCAAATAGAAAAAGAAGCTAGAGTTCTTTCTACTGTTCAAAAAACTGTCAATGCTAATACTTTAGGTAAATCTATGATTGAATCTCAATTAAAATTTGAAGCTCTTAAAACTTTACCTGATAATGGTACAATTAAAGGAGTAGAAAATCTTATTGGAGAGTTTACAAAAAGTCAAGGAGAAAGACAAGATGGTGAATGGTTAGGTGAGTACTATGTAACTCCTACTACTCCTCAAGGTCAAATTGTTATTAATGGTCTTAGGTTAGGTAATACTATGTACCAAGATTTCTTCCCTTATCAAGAACAAAGTATTGTAGATACAGTAAAAGAAATCCTTGCTATTCAAGGTAAAGAAGATGTTTCAGATGCAGTTATTATTGAAAACTTTGAAGAGATTATAGAAAACATTAAAAAATATATTTACTCTAGACAAGGTAACAATGTATTTGAAATGGATCCTAGAACTAAGAGATTTGAATTATTTAAAGACACAGATACTAATACTTCTTTGTCTACTTATATGAAAGATCTTGTAGGTGCTAAGAATCCAGAGTTTGCTAAAGGAATTAGAGTGTTATCTCAAAATCCATTAGTAAGAAGTTTTACCTATGAGTCTTCATTAGGAGAAAGTGATTTCTCTGTTATTAAATATAACAATGCTGCTACAGATAATCTTGATGAAGAAGAGTTATACAACTCTATTCCTGAATTAATCTTAATGGANACACCTTTACCTCCTAAAAATGGTAAACCNTATTCTACTAAGCTTTTAGCTGAAGATTTAGTTTCTTATTCTTTTNTACAAGGAGGAGTTCAAAAAGCTACAGAGTTTGTAAAATATGTTCCTGTAGAGTATTTAGAAACTGTAGGTGCTTATGAAACTCAGAAAGAATTTGTAAATGGAGAAGTAGTTGAGAAACAAGTTTTTGTACAAGCAAATAAAAAACTTCAAGGATTTAATTCTAAGAAGAATACAAACATTAATATTTTTGGNGTAGCTCTTGGAGTAAACTCTCAAGGNCCAAGTATTTTTACAAAACAATACTTTCAACATAATCCAAGTAAAGCTCCTAAAGTTTCTTATAAAGAAAGAAATAAAGAAGTAAATGGATTGTTTAAATATACAAACAAAGCTGGTAAAAGCCCTTCTTTTGTATCTATTAAGAATAAAAAAGGAGATGCTCAGGCTTATTCTTTATATGAAAATGTTGGAAATGGAATGTATCAGAAAATTGATACTTTAGGAAATAAAGGAGTTAATGAATATGAATACAGAAACAGTAATGTTGCTGCTATGAATTCTACAACTATTAATAACACTCCTAAAACAATTGATACTCAAGCAAAAAGTAGTAATGGTGTACCTTTTGGAATAGTTGAAGGAGTTACTACTATCAAAGAGTTAACTCAAAGTATTGCAGATGCTGTACTAACACCTAAGTATGCTCATTTAAGTGAAGCAGCTAAGTGGTTACTACCTATTGTAAAAAATGGTAATGAAAAAGTTAATATAGATAGAAATCTAGCAGCAGCAGGACAAGCTTTTAAAGGAAATATTAGTATTAATCCTGAACACACTACAGAAGTGTCTACAGATAAAACTGCTTTAGTTTTTATACATGAATTAATTCATACAGTTAGTTCTAAAGAAGTTATGACGTATTATCAAACTGATAAAACTACTTTAAGAACTGATATTCCTATACCTACTCATGTACAAAAATTAGATAAAGTCTTTAGAAAATTTGTAGAATTACATAAAGATGAAATTAAAGATTTACAAACTAAGAGAAACTCTAAAGAAGAATCTTTAGGAGGTGGATATACAGAGAGAGAAAAAGAACTTATTTATGCTGGAGTAAATATCAGAGAATTTATGACTGTGTCAATGACTTCTCCTACTTTCCAACAAGAAATGAGTAAAATTTCTACTGCTGGAGAAAGTAATCTTTGGGAAGACCTTAAAGCTCTTTTTATGGATCTTGTTGAAACAATTTATCCAGACTTAAAAGACAACACTTTAGCAAAAGATGCTATCATGGCTTCTATGAATTTTATTAATGAAGAGTCAAAAGCAAGAAGAGTAGTCACTGAAGATCTTATTCCTCCTGATGTTCAACTTATATTAGCACAAGAAGAAGCCAATAAACTACAGTATGGTAATCCTGTAAACACTGAATTAGGTAATCCTGCTAATGATCCTAGAGACCAAAATAGTGAAGATATAAGTATTTCAACTATAGAAAAAAATGATACCTTTGTNAAAGAAGATAAATCTGCCTGTGAAGGAGGCCTAGCAATTTAAAAAAGAAAATTATGGCATGTCTAGAATTTAAAGAATCTAAGAGTAATGCTCTTGCAGATATAAAAAATAAAGGTTTTTTTATATTTGAAGAGGGAGAAACCAATACAAGAAAATTAAAATTAGATAAACAAACTGAGTTTGAAGATTATCATGCTGCTCTTTTAAAAGCTACCAATGATAACTATGGTCTAAACTTAACTTCTTTGTTTGATACTGAACTTAAGGTAACTAATGAAGATGCTAATGCAAAGTTAGGTAGAGAAACTATTATTAGAATTACTCCTATTGATTCTGCTTTTGAAGCTGTTGATAAAAAAAGAAAAGAGTTAGGTATTTATGAAGATCAAATTTCTATTGGAGAATACAACACTCAAATGGAAATGCAAAGAGAAATTAATGAAGAGAAAGAATTAAAAACTCTTGCAGAAATTAGAGAAACTAATGCACAGTCAGGTTTTGTTAATGAAAATGGAGATGTTTTTCCTACTGTTCAAGAAGCATTAGACTCTGAAGAAGTAGACATAGATGAAAGTATAAGTATGGTTAGAGGTACAGGAGCTTCAAGAATAATGCAACCCACTTATGAAGACTACTTAGAGCAGAAAAAGGCTTTACTTAAAAAAATTGAAATAAATATTGAAAAGTTGTCTAATGAAAAAAGATTAAAACCTCAAGCAGACACTACATCTAAAATTTCAAGATTAAATTTAGTAAAAGATAGTCTTGAAAAAGAAATTAGTAACTTTACTAAGAGTACAGATAAGGTTAGTTTATTGAGAGATTTTTTTAATAGAGATTTTGATTTAATAAAAGAATTTCTTGCTAATCCTACACTAGATAATATCTTCTTAGCCAAAGAAGTTTTTAAATACATTGAGACTTCTGCTAATACAAGCATTGATAATAAACAAAACACTCTTTTTACTCCTAAGAGTGATACTTATTATGAGCCTGATGTAAAAAAAGTAATAGACAATGTTGCAAGTCAAATAAATGATACTAGAGATAAAATAGATAGAGCTTTAGATAATATTTTTATGGACTTGTTAGAAAAACAAGCTCCTAATTTAGCTTCTTTATACCCTGAACATGTTACTATAGACTCTAATACAGGAGAAAGAATAGTAGATATGGAAGGAATTAAAAATGAACTTCTAAAAAATCTTCAAGATATTACTTGGGGAGAGTCTATGTTTTTTGGATTAGGTCAAAATGTTTCAAGCAAGAATAATATTTTAGATGACTTAATGGTACTAGAATATGAAAAAGCTTCTATTAGAGAGTCAGCTAAATCTCAAAAAATTATAGCTGATATTGATGCAGTTATAGAAGAAGCTGAAAAAGAACTACAAAAACTAGGTAAAAAAATAATAGCTAAAGCAGGAAGAATTGTTTATTCAGGCTATGATTACAGTATGTTTTATCAAAAAGATGAGAATGGTAACACTAAACCTAACATGGTTGGGAAGTTTTCTAGAAAATGGAATACTACTTTAACTGGCATAGTTCAAAAATCTAAAAAAGCAATTTTTGAAGCTAGAGAAAACAAAAATTGGGCAGAAGTAGAAAGACTCTTAACAGAAAAATATGAAAATTTAGATAATACTTCTGAGTTTATTGATTTTACTTTGTTGCATGATATTTTTACAGGGCCTAGTTATAATCAATTTAAAAATCCTGATACAGCTGCAGCACAAGCATATAAAGACTCTATTCTTTCTAAGATAGGAGAAGATGAATACAATCATATAATTGAACAACAAAGAAACTTTCTTGACAATTACATGGAGGAAATGAAAATTCTCACAAATTTTAAAATGGCAGAAGAAAATGTAAGTAATTATAACAATCTGTCTGATGCTGCAAAAACTAATTTAGAAATTACTGATAAAAGATTAAACCCTTTAGAGTTTCTTAAAGCTCATCAAAGTAATGGAAACAATTTAATTGAGTTTAAAATAGGAACTCAATCTAATGAGAAACCTTCTTTCTTAAAATATAATACTGTAATGCCAAGAGCAGTATCTAAAGCAGGAGTAGACACTGACTTTTATGATGAAGATTTTGATGTAATAGATAAAAATCCTGCTCTTAAAAATCTTTGGAGTGCAATGAAAGCAGGGTCAAGAGCTATTGCAGAAAACCTTATAGACTCTGATTTAAAAGTAAGTGCTAACACCATATTTTATATGGAAAAACAACTTGCTGAAGAACTAGTAGACAAGAGTATTTTTTCTATAGTAAAAAGAGGATTAGGTAATCTTATTAATTTAAAAAAGTTTATCAAAAGTGTCATAAGTGCTAAAAAACCTAACTATAATAATCAAAGTAATGATGTTGTTTTAGCTGGAGAAATTAAAACTGTAGGAAATCAAGTAAAAAAAGATTTTGACATTGTAAAAACAGAAATTGCTAATATAATGGGAAATCAGATTACTGATAAAACTCAAATTACTCTTTCTAGTTTACCTCCATTACAACAAAAAGCTTTTTTAGATTCTATAGGAGTTGATACTGTTCAAGATTTTACTACTGAACTAGGTAAAGACACTTTTAAAGTAGGAGAATTAAAAGTTTTTTCTGAAAAAAGAGTAATGCAATCTCAGACTTTAAATTTACCTGTACTTATTAAAGCTTTATTAGAGATCTCTGCAGAACACAAAGCTAGAACAGAAGCTAAAAATGAAATGAGTGTATATATGGCAAAAAGTAATGTCATAAAAAATGAAAAAGATTCTGTATTTAATAAAAAAGGACAAACTAGAAAAAGTGAAGTAGAAAGACAAGAGTTTTTTAATGAGAAAGTTATTCTAAATAAAAATCAAAAAGATTTAGGAGGAAATGTCAGTGATGCTCTAATTAAAGCTTTTGGAAAAGCTGACTTTAATGTTGCTCTTTTAGGGCAGCATTTTTATAAAAACTTTACTAGAGAAGAAAAAATCATATATAACTCTGCTATAAAAAGATTAGCAAAATTAGAAACAGAAATTGCTAATAATACTAATCCTAATAAGTCAGAAGAACTTTACTCTGAGAAACAAGATCTTGAACAAAGGTTAAGACTACTAGGTAAAGATTATATGTTTGGGGCTATTTTTGATAATGTTGTAAACCAATTAACTGTAAAAGTAGGATTAGGATATAACTTTCTTGCTAACTTTAGAAACAGAACTCAAGGATTCTTTGCTCTGCTATCCAGAGATGGAGAATTCTGGAGTAGTGGTAATATTTATCCAGTAAATCATTTTGTTGGCTTAAACAAGCTTAGATTTATTAATCCTAACTATGCAAAAGAGTGGCATAAAAGTGAACTATTTATTAAACAATTAGGTAGATTACAAGATGGTACTAATGAGTTGCAAAAAGCTCAAAGTAAATTGCAAAAAAGAGCTAGGTGGTTTTCTGCTATGTATGGAACTCAAGTAGTAGAATATTATAATCAGACTTCAGGTATCTTAGCTATGGCTATGGATAAAATGGTTACAGATAAAAATGGTAATCAAGAACCTTTATTTGATGGAGGAGCATTTAATGTATATGAAGACCCTGATACTACAGGAGGAAAACTTAGATTAAAAGAAGAGTTTAGAACTCCTGAAAATATTGCTGAGTTTGAAGATATGGACACTGAAGATATGGTAACATGGAAAACAGATGTTGATAATATGACTAAGAGTCTTGCTGGAGATTACAGTAAAACTGGTATAACTAGAATAAAAGGAAGTATTTATACTAAACCTTTTATGGTATTTAAGACTTGGCTTCCTAGATTTATATCTTCTAGATATAGATATGAACAAAAAAATATTAGAACAGGACAAACTGAAACAGGTTATTTATTATCTACATTCTTAAATAAGAAAACTTCTGTTGCAGGAGGACTTATGTTAGGAGCCACAGGAATAATGGGTATGGCTGCTTCTTCTCCTATACTTGTTGCAGGTTTTTTAACTGCAGGTTCTATAGCAGCAGGCTTAGCAATGTATAAAAAAGCTAAGGGTCAGGGCCCTATTGTAGATCCTACAGATGTAATTAATATTAAAGAACAAGCTCTTTTTGTACTTAAAAGTTTAGCTTACACTCCTGCAGAAATAGCTAATGTTGCTACAGGAAGACAATTAGTAAAACAACCTACTTTTAGTGATAAAGCTGACTTAACTCCTCAAGAGATTAAAGATGTAAGATTAATGGCTAGAAATATGCAGACTACAGCAGCTTTTATATTAGTTAAAATTGCTATTCAAGCTCTATTTCAAGACAATGATGAAGATGAACCTAAACCTGAAGATGAAGATGAAATTGCAGCTTGGGAACAAAGAAAAAAAGACAGAGAAGAAAACAAACAAAAGCAAAATTTTATAGAAAATCAAGTTACAGGTATGTATCAAGAGATAGCTTTAGCTATGGACCCTTATGCTATAGCTAGTACTCTGGGTAGTAGAAATGGTCTTCAAAATAGTATGGATAAAATAGTAAAAATTTGTACTGCTTTAATGCAATCAACTTCAGGAAAAGATGAAATATCTAAAGGAGTTAGAGAAGGACAATCTAAATTAGGAAACACTCTTAGAAAAGAATTCTTACCTGCTTTCATTAGAGATATTGGTCAAGATACTTGGAGAGGAGGATTAGAGTCTTCTATGGAAACAGAATGGGATAAAGATGAGTATATGGATGGTATGTTTGATTCTGACTATAAAAAAGATAAGACTACTGCTGAAAAAGCAAGAAAAGAAATGAGATTACAACTTGTTAAAGATTATGAAAAATCTACAGATGAAGACATTAGAGATATGTCTGAAGAGGAAAGAAAAACTTTAGCTAAAGAAGAGGCTTTAGATTTAATTCCTAATCCTGAAAGAGAAGATTACAATGAAAAACAGAAAAGAAATCCTGGAGTTTCTGAATTAACAGGAGAGCCAGTTCCTCAAGAAGAAGAATAATTAACTAAAAAGATAACCATGGCAGCTAAAAAACACCCAGGCTTCAAAGCAGTACAATCTAGCATTGCATCTAAACAAGGAGTATCTATGAAATCAGCAGGAGCTATACTTGCTTCAGCTTCTAGAAATGCATCTCCTGCAGCTAAGGCTAAAAACCCTAACTTGAAAAAAGTAAAAGGTAAGTAAAAAAGAAAAATAAAGTGAGGCCTTTAGGGGCCTCAACTTTATGGATATGTNTGGTGNAATATATTTAAGAAATCNCTATTGTCTTTAAATATAGTGTCTATACANGGTAATTCTTTTCTATATTCAGGAGTAATTAATGCATATTTAGAAACCATAAGACAACCTTTTAANTGGTGTTCTATGAACATTTGTTTAGTCACTCCTTTACACTTTACATGTTGGTTTACTACAGGTTGTANTAANACTTCTACACACTTTTCTTTGTCATAGTGCACATATACTGCACTAGAGTATCTAAATACATTACCAAAAGTTTCTACCAANTATTTGGGAAAAACAGGTAACTCTAANATATTTTCTTTTTCCATTTTATAATAAATTATACCAAAAGTGTTTAAGGCTGTAAGGAATTGTTTTCCAAGTATATAAAGGCACATCTAATTCTTGACCTTCATTCATCTTATCTATAATAAGTTGTTTTTTAACTTTCCAACTTGGATTTTCCTTTTCTACCATTTGTATTAAAACTTAAGGATGTTCCAATTAACTCCTACACCTATAAAAACTCCTGGAGTAAAACCTGGTCCTACACCATAAGCAGCTACAGGTCCAATTCCAAACTTTTTANTAGTTACAGGNTTAGTACTATANGCTCTAAGAGTACTTACTGTATTGAAAGGATTATGAAGAGTNACTTCAGCAAAAGGTTTTCCTTTTCCTAAACCTAAGAAACCTGTTTTTTCAGTTCCTATTACTACATCAATTTGTTCTTTAAACTTTACATTAACTTTAGT
>JGI25907J50239_1000398_pt1 | contig 10603 bp, 16 predicted proteins | sample LauGreSpBDMM15SN_2_FD_50239 | JGI IMG/M metagenome (IMG submission 50239) | reverse complement strand
CTGTAGAGAGAAATGTAGAATCAGCGATTGTAAAGGGAATTGATCCTGTTGCAGTTCGTTGTGCCTATGCAAACCAGTCAGATGTGGTTTGTGTAGCCTATGCAGCTTCTCATCAGCAAGGGATTCCTACCCCAAAATCCACTAAGTAAGTAACTACTTACTAAACCAACCCTCTAGGATACAGGTGTTCTAGGGGGTTGTCTTTAATTCACAATTAGCGTATAATATCTCTATTATCGTTGAAAAGGAAGTTAAAAATGAGTCTACTTACAGTTGGCAACCCAAAGTTGTTAAAGGGTTTGAAGAAAGGTTATTTGTCCTCAGTGTTGCATTTCGCACCTGCTGATTTATCAGGTAAAGAAGTGTGNCCTAAACGAACAAAGGGTTGTACCTTTGCNTGTTTGAATCTTGCTGGTCGTGGTGGCATCTTCAAGAAAGGTGAAACCACTAATGTGATTCAGCAAGCACGAATTCGTAAGACCAAAGCATTCTTCGAAAATCGTCAAGCATTCCTCAATGAATTGACTGTTGAGATTATCAAAACAAAAACCAAAGCAGAAAAACAAGGACTCATTCCAGTCTTTCGTTTGAATGGTACTTCAGATCTCTCATGGGAGAAGTATGAAGTTGCAAATGGCAAGAACATTTTTCAAATGTTCCCAGAAGTCCAATTCTACGACTACACCAAAATCAACAATCGCAAAGTTAGCCACATTCCTAACTATCACCTGACTTTTTCTAAAGCAGATGGTAATGATATGGATGTTCGTCTTGCATTATCCAACGGCATGAATGTTGCAGCTGTTTTCCACAAAGTGCCAGAGACATATCTTGGTCGTCCAGTTATCAATGGTGACGAGACAGATCTTCGTTTCTTGGATCCAAAGGGTGTCATTGTTGGTCTCAAAGCCAAAGGTAAAGCCAAGAAAGATACAACTGGTTTCGTGGTAACTGCTTGACTTGCAACTTTATTTAAGGTATAATTACATTATGCAAATGCTACATACATCCCTTGGAAAATCTAAGAAAAAGAAACCCACTGCCAAACAACGAGAGTTGAACGCATCATGGGAAGCCATGTTAAAGAAGTATCCCACAAAGACGATTGTTTCTAAACAACAATCACTCAGTGAGGTATACTCGCTCGGAAAATCTGCTTGTCGTGAGACACCTAAGCATCCGAGTCTTCCATTTACTGGTGCACCTTGTTACAAGAAACCCAACCCTGTTTACACTGGCACTGCCATTAAGGGTATTGGTACGATGCACAAGTCTAATGCNGTTCCAGTNTTNTCTGATGAACAAGCAAGAGATATTGCNACTATGAGGAGAGGATGATGAAACACATCATGAAGATTAGACTTCGTCCAGATGGCACATGGGAACATGTTTACGATGACTTTGAAAGTGAAAGAAAGAAACTTTCTGAGATGGCATCTGATTATTTGGACCAAGCTGTTGAAGCATCAGGATACAGAGATGCCAAACAGGTAATTGATTACATTAGGGGATTGAAATGAGTGAATTTTGTGTTAAGTGTTCTGAGAAAGATGCAGAGATTGAAATTCTCCGCAAACGACACTATGAAGAAACGCAGTGTATGAAAGCAAAGATTGCAAAGTTGCAAAACGAAAATGAAGCACTCATCATGGATGTTGCATTCTATGGTGGTAACATGATTAACTTGTCTTGCAATAACAAATAAGGTATAATATATTATGACACTGATTGAGAAGTATAGCGACTTACAAGTCCAAAAAATGAAATTAGATAAATTCTTCTCTATGTTCCTTGAGAAGTTTGAACGACAGATGGATCCTGATAGAACGGATACACCTGTTTGGAAACTCTATAAAAATAAACTCAAAGAATACGAAAAGGTAGATCATGAACTTAGAGCAACTCAGTACTGGATTAGCAAAGAACGAAATGTTTAAAACTGCAAACGAATTCTCTCTTCACATAGAGCAGATGGTTCGTGATAGTAAAATGACATATATGGACGCTGTTCTTGAATATTGTAAACAAAACTATCTAGAACCAGAAGATGTATCGAAGTTGATTAACAAGTCTCTGAAAGATAAGATTGAAATGAATTTTCGTGATTTAAACTACTTACCAAAGCAAGCACAACTGGATGTGTAATGGATGGATTTAAAGCATATCGTTATTACCTAGCAATTAAACTTCACTTCACCACAGACAGGTTCAATGTTTTTGAAAACAGAGGTAATGTTCGTGGTACTCGTGAAGCATTTAATGCTCGTAATGACAGATACATTTTTGAGAAGTTAGCAAGCAAACGACCAGATGATAAAGACATCATCCAGTTCTTTGTGGCAAACTTTGCATATGGTAACGACCAAGCCATTTATGCTGGTCAAGAAGCAGACGATAATTATCTGCAATGGCAAAAACGAAAACAGTCTATGACTAAGATTTTCGTAGATGATTTAGCAACACTAATAACCTATGTTGAAGTGAACAAGTTAAAACCCACTGCAATATTTCAGTTTACAGAAAACGAATATCCCGTAGCATTAAACTTATTTGTTGGAGGTAAAATTGCGATAGAAACTCTAAATATTATAAACGAACAGATAGAAATCCTTGACGAATGGGCAACCCACGCTTCTGTAAAATACATATGGGAAGATGAGTTGCGAAGAATTAAAAAGTTGACTGGGTTCGTAAAATACGATAGAATTAAGATAGGTAAAATCTTCGAGCATTTTAAAGAAGAACTTGCAGAGTGATACAATGGGTAAGACATACAATAAACAAAAGACTGATAACGAATTTTCTGGAAAGCGTTCTGGAAAGTCCACTGGTAAAAAAGGTGGTGGTATGAAAACGCTAAATAGTTATGTTGAAGATGATGAATATGATTTAAATGATGATTCATTTGACGATGATATTGAGATTAGTGATGAGATTCAAATTCAACATATACAAAACGATAATACAAATTAATACTTTTAATACAAAGGAAATACGATGGATATTCAATCTCTGCGCAAGATGCGCAACTCTGACTTTGGTGCAATCTCAAACGCATTCGAAAAAGTCGCAAACCCCCAATCCGAACAAAAGTCTTTTACAGACGATCGCTTTTGGCGACTCGAAGGTGACAAGGCTGGCAACGGAACAGCAACACTTCGATTTCTACCTCGTGTAGAAGGTGATGAACTCCCATGGGTTCGTATCTTCTCACATGGCTTCCAAGGTCCAACTGGAAAATGGTATATCGAAAACTCCCTAACAACTCTTGGTGAAAATGATCCAGTCGGTGAATTGAACACACAACTTTGGAACTCTGGTTCTGAAGCAAACAAAGAGATTGCTCGTAAACAAAAGCGTCGCCTAAGTTTCACTGCCAATATTTTGGTTGTTTCTGATCCTAAGCATCCTGAGAATGAAGGTAAAGTATTCTTGTGGAAGTTTGGTAAGAAAATCTTTGATAAGATTATGGACAAGGCTCGTCCAACCTTTGAAGATGAGAAGCCAGTCAATGTCTTCGACTTCTGGGAAGGTGCAAACTTCAAACTTCGTATGCGTAAGAAAGATGGTTACGCAAACTATGATGAGTCTGCATTTATGGAACCAGCAGNAATTGGTGATGACGAAACAATCGTTAAGATCGCTTCTGCTCANGTNAAGTTGTCTGAGTTTACTGATCGTAAGAACTTCAAGTCTTATGATGAGTTGAAGAAGAAACTAAATGAGGTTTTGTCTGGTGATTCTTTTGCTAGCAAGTCTGCTGCAGAGATCGCTGAACAAGAAGATCGTCCAGTAGCACAAGCACCAAAGATTGCTTCTAAACCTGCGCCAACACCTAAGGCAATGGAAGAAGATGATGATGATGTTATGTCTTACTTTGAGAAGATTGCTAAAGAAGATTAATCTTTAGAGTAGAAAAGAGAAAGGGATCCTATTGGATCCCTTTTTTGTTTTAGAAGGATAGGTCTCTTCGTAACCAGTTACTCACCGAAGAGTCTTGATTTCTAACAGATGGTCTAATTAACTCAGTCTTATGCGACACATTACTCACACTAGGTGCAATAACTGTATTACTTGCACCACCTCCATTAGTTCTTGCTACTGCTGCATCAGCATTTCTTGCAGATTTATCAGTCACATTGGAGGCATCAGCTGGTTGATTAGTTGTTAATCTAGGATCAGTTTTAGCGAACTCTACTCTTGAAGTATTTGCTGCTTGTGGTGTTCCTGCGCTAGTACCCTGTGGAGCAGGTGCTGCCGCAGGTGCAGGTGCTGCCGCAGGTGCATCAGATTTTGAATTACTCTTAAATGGATACCATGGTCCAATTCCAAATGTTTTATTAACTAATGGAATAGTAACATCTACTCCAGGAATCTTAAACTCACTAAAGAATCCGATTACCTTTGATGCCATATCTTTAAACATATCAACAACTGGAGCAAAGGCATTAGCCAATGGATCCATGATGTATAATTTAATGTTATCAACAATCTTCTGTGGTATACCACCCAATGAATCATTTAAAAATGTCCATGCCTTTGACATCGGCTCGAATATTAGTGCTTGTAGATCTAGTTTATCAAATGCGTCTGTGATGTACTTTATTGGGTTTAAAATAACATCGAAAACTTTATCCACCAATTTTGTGAATAGATCTTGGAATGAAAACGAATCTAAAAATGCAGCTGCTTCTTTAAATCCTAATTTGCCCAATAGCCAAGATGCTAAATCTTTAATTAGATCAAAGAAGGAATTGAACACACCATTTATTAAACCAGTTATCGCACCTTTGATACCACCAAGAAGACCATCTTTTTCAAATCCATCTATAGCACCTTTAACAGTATCAAATATACCCATAATGATACCAACAAAAAAGAATATTTTGGTGAATGCTTTGAACACTGCACTAAACACTCCAGATATTTTACTAAAGTAAGCACCAACATCAGTAAAGAATGTACCGATTGATTTGAATATTTTTCCTATTGTGCCTTCTGAACTTAATCCTGAGAACACACCCTTAATTGAGTTCCAGAGACCCATTAAGGTTTCTTGTATTGCTGTGCCAATAGATTTTAATTTTTTAAGAGCATCACTTTCTGCAATAGCTGTACTAAATTTACTAAAGGTATCTTGAACAGAATTTACTGCACTTTTTAATTTTTTGCCGATATCTGATTCTTCTAAGAAACTAAACATCTTTTTAAATTGTTTACCAGAGTCTTCAAAGAAACTTGCAATAGATTTTCCTACATTACCAATTCGTTGTCGTAATCCAGTAACTAAGTCATCAACAAAGGTTGATATCTGTTGTAATTTTTTCTGTACTACACCACCGAATAGATCATCAATATATGTAGCAAACCTTAAGATAGTTTTACTTACCCATCTAATAGAATCCACAATTTTATCAAAGAAAAATTTCATTGTTTTAAGCTGTCCAGCTATCATACCTGCGATAGCACCAAGAGTTGCAGCCAATGCTAAACCAAACCCTTTAATGTAATCTAAAAACGACCACCCTTCATCTTTTTTCTTATCTTTTTTACTATCTTTACCACCCATGCCACGAGTGTTTTCTTCGATCTTAATTAATAATGCAGTTTGGGCATCTCTAGATCTATTACCTTCAACTTCCGTTTCTAAACCTTTGCCACCCGAAGCAGCACCACCACTACTAGCGGATGGTATACTACCAATCGCTCTAGTGTTAAATTGAACAGCAGTAATTAACTTCTTCACACCAGATGTTAAATCTTGTAAAGAACCAATTAGTTCCTGCGCCAAGTTACCCATTCCACCAGCTGCACCTGATCCACCACCTCCGATACCAGAGGATCCGATTGGTTTGCTGCCTGATTCCGCCAGCTGGTTAGATTGTTTTTGTAGTACGAGTTCCATTTATTTGCTCTCTAGTCGTTTCTTTTCTTCTTCTAAGTATTCTTTTAACATAAAGACATAGACCTCTCGCTCGAACGGTAACATGTTATCAATATCTGATAAAGCATATTTGTGGTACTGCATCAAGGCAAAATTCATTTTATAATGATTCACCAAGCTGTCATGACAAAGGTTTATTAAAAAAAACTTTGCATTCCCTCCAAGTGGACGGTATGCGCTTTATTACAAACAGGACAATTATAATTAATAGTGTGGGACAGCTTTGGCATTGTATCAAAGAAACTTTGTATTTTACTGAACTGTTCAGAAGTCAGATTGTTAATAAAATCCATTAACTCAGTTTCAGTTTGATCTTTTGAATAATACACTTGGTCAGAGTCATAAATGTAATCAATTGAAGACGCTACTAATTTAAATGTATCCTCAGCTGTTACTCCACCCTGCAGCTTTTTGATATCATCAATATTTGGGTATCTCATAACAACACCTACTGTTCCAAACAACTCTATTTTATTAGTGTGTCCTTCTTTTTCTTCAACATTCAATTGCGATAGATCTATTGTATGTTGAATCTTAGATTTTGCGTTATCTTCTCCGTGATCTACATCACAGGATAAAACAATATCAACAGTTTCACCGACAGACTTAGATCTTAGCTGTGTGAAGATATATTCAATATCAAACATTGCTAATTTATTAACATCAATAGTTTCTGTAATACAAGATTTAATAACTTCTTTTAAAGTATCAATCATAACTCTAGGATCATCACTTTGCTGTGCCACTAAAAGTGCTTTTTGATCTTTAACTAAAAATGGTCTATATGTAACAGACTTTTTAGTTGACGGAACCACCAAGTTATAAATTGGTGTACTATTCTTTGGCAATGCCATAATTATTCTCCTTTAGACATATTCTTAATTAACTTATTCAACTCAGCAGTGCTACCTGTAAAGATAACATTGTTATTCGTCACTTCTTTTCGTGAACCTTCTTTTGGTCCATCTAACTTTTGTTTCTGTTGGTGTAGATCTAATAACTGTTGGTTAATATCAGCCAACTGTTTCATCAAATTACCAACAACTTCAAATGCTCTTGGATGCTCAGACTGCATAGCCACATCGAGTGACTTCTGTAGTGCTTCCTGCCCTTGCTGTAATAAAATACGAAGATTGTTACGAGTTGTATCATAATCTGCTTCAATTTTATTTGTAGAGTCGTTAATAACTTCTCCAGTTTTTGTTATCACCTCAGTGTTGCCCATTGGTTGTATCCCAAACTCAGTAGATAACGAATTATCAATCTTCATAATTTACCTCAATTTTGTATTTATTAGAATCTCAAAAGTCCTGGAAGTTTTGTAATACCATAAGTTATAGCTGAACCAGTTAAATAGTCTCCCGCTCTTTGTAGGAACGATTTATTAACTGTTTGTTGATAACCAGTAAAATCTTTATTAGCTCTTTCTATATCTTCAGATGAAACCTGTTCATATGTGTATAACACTTGTTTCGCATATGTTTCATGCCACTTAAATTGCATTGTAACATTCAATTTCATAACATCTTTATTATTATGGTCTAATTGAATAGACCCAACTGTTTTTGGATAACATTCGTGAAGAATCATATCATATCTACTATTGTCTTGTAGATCTTGTACTTGAATAGTCATATCACATACATAGTTATCATAATAATTAAAATTTCTTGTAATAGGATCTTGAATCTGATTTGTCCATCTATCAAATAATTGTTTAACTTTTAAATCACCATCAACATAAAAAGTTAAGCTACACGGATCATATAATTTTTCGTAAGGGACTTCTCTAAATTCACCATATGTTCTATTTTGTACTGTAGAGAAATTGGTTCCAGGAAGCTGAACACTATCGCAAAATAACAGAACATGTTTTAAGTTTTCTGGAAGGATACTAACAGGTGGAGTTAATAAGACGGCAAATCTATTCTGCCTCATCATACCAGATCCCCTTACCTGAGCAATAAATTCATTAATTGCTTTAGGTGTAGAGTCTTGCCTTGGAGTGTCTGCTGGTAGTAATGGCATTTTTAGCTCTTTCTAATTATCTTTCTGGAGTCTGCCCAGATTTCTTGTTTGGAAGCACCAACAAATCTCTCAACTGGAAGTAACATAGCAGTTGCCCAGTCAGAAGAAGTTACTTGTCTAAACTGAGATCTAACATGTCCAGAGAGATACTGTTTTATACATGGTTGTGCTGCTTTATATTTTGAAACACCATCAATCAATGCCCAAGAATACTTAATTCTAGTAGTCTCATCAAATCTTTGATTGTTTGCAAATACTAACAGATTATCTAACAACTGTATTCTTAGCTGATATGGAAGATAGTGCATATTCAATCCGATAAACCCATCTGGGGTTTTTCTAAATGGAAACACTAGTGGAAACCTGTCATAATACGGTAAATCTACCTTAGTCTTAGGATCATAAAGAAACATATACAGGTGTCCAGGTAACACTCTAGTTGCTAGCTGATCTGGATTACCAGCAAGCACCCTCGGAGGGGTGATTTGCTGCTTGGTCATTAATAAGACCTGTTGCTCAAACCACGAACGACTCTTCTTAACAGAAGTCTTTAAATCGTACTGGTTTCTCTCGAATACATCGAGTAATGTTTGTTTAGCCATAAGATTATTTAGGTGATATACCCAACTCGTGTTCAGTTATTATCTTAAACTCCCACCCTCTATCTTTAGCATAAATATTAGCAGCTTCCCATTTAGCTTGGTTTTTCATATACGCATAGGATTCTGTGAGATATCTTTTGGTTCTTTTCCCTGGATACACTGGTGCAATTGTTTGATATTTTGGCTTAACTTCTACTAGGTAAGTTTTTCCTGTATTAATAGTTATCTTAAAATCAACAAAATAGCGATGAATAAGGTTATCGGTCGGGCAACGATATGGGATTATAGTTTCCTCTGAACTCCAGTTAATTATATTGGAGTTCTTATCGCACCAGTTAGCAAACATGGTTTCCCACGAACTTCTCATTATAATGTTCGTTGGGTCGCCTTTATACTTTTCTGGAAAAACTGGGGTAAACTTTCTTTTATGAAACATGCCTAAATAATATAAGTATTAACCAACTATTTAGTCCTAGGAAAAAAAACATGGCATTTGACCCAGACGCAAGTTTAGCCAGCATTACTGATTCTGGACCTCAGTCTATACCACTAAAAGGTGGTATAAAGTACGGAAGTCGTGGAAAAAATCCATCAGAGTTTTCTAATAAGTACAATACTGANCAATTTTCTTACCCAGACGATTTGCTATCGCCAACAGGAATATATGGTGGTAACTATGTAGTATTTTACATCAATGTTCAAGTAGACTCTAAACTTGGTAAACAAGATAATGAAGATCTATTTGTTAAAGAGATTACTCCAAGAGATCGTGGAGATTTGATTGCCACAGATGTATCAACCACAGAACTATTCGCAGCCAACGCAGGATTAAATGTTGGTGGTGCGTTATTAGGTAAAGCCCTAGGAGCAGGTGGTGTTTCAGGTAGTGTAGCTGCACTATCTACAGTCGGTGCTGCAGCAACAGCTAACTATGCAGCAACAGCTTCACGAGCACAGAAAAGATTAAAGACTGCCATCGCATTACATATTCCAAACCAGCTTCAAATTCGCTACGGAATGCAGTGGAGTGAAGAAGACACTTTAGCGATGGCAATGGCAACTTCTGGTATTGAAGAGATTTTAAAAGCAACAAGCAGTGGTGGTAAGATTAAAGATTTAGGTGATCCAGCACAGGCTATGGTAACTAACTTGATGTTATCAAAAGGACCAAATTCTGCCGCAAACTCTGCAGCTACAGGCTTAGCTGCAAACCCAAAGAAAGAACAAGTATTTAAAGGTGTAGATTTTAGAACATTCCAGTTCGAATACCAGTTCTTTCCTAGAAGTTCTGCCGAAGCAGAAAATGTATTAAGAATTATTCAACAATTTAAATACCACATGCATCCTGAATTTAAAGATGCAAATAATTTTGTTTACATATATCCATCTGAATTTGATATCTTCTATTATCAGGGTGGATTAGAAAATACACATATACATCGCCACACATCATGTGTATTGACTGAGATGAGTATCAACTATACTCCAAATGGTAATTTTACTACATTCGATAACGGCATGCCCACACAGATTAATGTTCAGATGTCATTCCGTGAGTTGGCTCTATTAACCAAAGATAAGATTGAGGATGGTCTATAATGTACTTTAAAGAATTTCCAGTATTCTTATACGATTTTAAATATGGTGATTTTGAAACTAAAACTCACATAGTTAAAGATATAACTAGGAATGTTCGTTTCAGAAAAGAAGTATTAGATAACATTGCAGTCTTTGACGAATATGATATTATGGATGGAGATACTCCAGAAATTGTAGCAGAACGAGTTTATGGAGACCCAGAATATCATTGGATTTTAATGTTGGCAAATCAGAGATATGATTATCTAAGCGATTGGCCACTAACAGATAATAATTGTATTAGTGCAGCTAAGGCTATATTCAATCCTACAATTACTGCAACAAGTTGGGTATATTCTAGCGGAAAGATTACTGTTACTGCTCCACTACATGGAATATTAGTTAGCCCTACTACTACAGTTACTGTTACTGGTGGTGCATTATCTCTAAC
>JGI25907J50239_1000390_pt1 | contig 10674 bp, 6 predicted proteins | sample LauGreSpBDMM15SN_2_FD_50239 | JGI IMG/M metagenome (IMG submission 50239) | reverse complement strand
ATATTATCAGAATGTAAATCAAGATGTGTTAAATTAAAATATGATTGTAAACAATAAATAGCTGTTGTAATTTGAAAATAAGCATTATACCATGTATCAATATCGTGTTTATTCCTTACCCACTGTGAAAATGTTTCAGAACCACTAATCAACTCGTTGTAATATTTACTTGAATACAGATATTGATCAGTGCAAGCTCCTTCTTCACGTTTTTTAAATGTAGATTTATAATGTAGTATAAAATGAGGTGATATTTTTTGTAATACAAGTTCATTTGTCATTCTCATAACAGCAAGTTCTATAAAATTTTCATATTTTAAAGCATTGTGACTAAAGGGTTTTTTTAAAAACCGAACTTGACGATTTTCAAGATACATTTTTTTTACTGCTACACAAGTTTGTTTATCACAATAACTATAAACTGTACCCTGAAACCCCTTACCTAATAATTTATCTTTTACAATTTGTAAGGCCCCTCTACCAGTTTTATTTAATCCTTCGGTAATCTTTTTATATAAACGTTTTCTAGTTTGTATATTATATTCCATTACTAATACTATATAAATTAATACTATATAAATTAATACTATATAAATTAATGTAAATTTTTATAACATTAATTTACTTTTTGTTTATTTAATTGTTTATTTAAGTTATTTTTTACCAGTCTTTATTTTTTTAACAACAGATTGGCGTTTTCTAGATCCCATAACAATTTCAGTAAAGCGTTTAAGGTCCTTGTCTTTACGTAATCGTAAAACAAATGCTAATATAGCATCTAATTTTGGTTTACCTAATTTTGTAAAGTTGTATCGTTTTGCAACATTTGCAATATTAGAACGTTGTTTACTAGAAAACTTTTCTAGACCACAAGAAGTAGAAACTTTTCTAATAAAATCTTGCCCTAATGCTTGTGCTAAATTTTTTGCAAAAGATGTTTTCCATGGCATAATTTGATAATAAATGTTGTAGTCCTTGCAGCAACTAATAATATCAGTAACACTTTGATCACCTGTTATTAAAACATCTGGTAAACAATTTTTAAATAATCCAGTATATTTATCATATGGTAAAGGTGTTACGTCTGCCCTAAGAGTTAATGTGCTACGTTCAGTTTTTGTTTGTTTACTGTCTTTTGTTTTAATTAAGACATTTTTATAATAACCCTTGGATTTAATATAAGCAAACAATCGTTCCAAGGTACGTTTATCTTCTAAAATGTGAGGTGGAATAACTACATCTAGTTTGCTATGTCGTTTATGATATTTTTTACACATTAGTTTTATAAAATTACCAAAACATTTACCAACATCTACACGATCATCTCTAGTTAAATGAACCATAAGATATGGATGATTAATTTTTATAGTTTTTTCAAATTTAAATCGTGTAACAAGTAATCCAAATAAATCCTTACCAATACCAGTTGGGAAATCGTATTTTTTTGGATCTGGAGCATTATATTCAGAGAATAAAAGGGTATTAAACGGGTTAGCATATGGTAAGAAGTTCTTGACAATATTTTTATTTGGTTCATAATCTGTACCAATCCAAGGAGTTACCATGATTAAATCAAAGTGATGTTTTAGATTAGCGCGTTGCGTTGGATTTCCCTTACGATCAATGTTGTATATTTTCATAGTTTTTAAATTTTCACATTCTACATATGCCTTCTTACCTGGAGTCTTTAAACAATAAATATTTTTCAAACCATTTTTGATAAAAGGTAATGGTTTAGTTGTTATCATTGTACAGTCTAATCCATACCATTGTCTCATGAAATGATACATTTTTAAAGCAAAAACAATATCACCGTATCCATAACACGGATGACAAATCAAAGCAACACGTAACTTACCACCAAGTCTAGTAGATAATCGTTCCTTATTAGCCATCATAATACGCCAAGGGACTTCGTACATTTGTTTGTAAGATTTTACAGTTTTTAATTGTTTTAGAATATCTTCCATAATAATAATTATATGCAATATTTTAAAAAAATAAAATATTGCATATAATTATAAAATGATTGAACAATTTATTTCCAACTTATTCGGAGGTGGTCTTTTAGAAGACATTCAAGCTACCAAAGCTAAACTTAAACACTCCGCTATTCGCCCAGAGCTTATGGAAGCTAAACAACGATTACGTCACAGGGGTGAAGTATATAATATTTCTCGAGGTAAAATTTGCTCAGTTGGTAAACGTCTTTCTAAAAATAAACGTTGTATTAAAAACAAATTAGCATCTCCTGTTAAAAAAGTCAAGTCCCCTAAACGCAAGTCCCCTAAACGCAAGTCCCCTAAACGCAAGTCCCCTAAAGTCAAGTCCCCTAAACGCAAGTCCCCTAAACGCAAGTCCCCTAAACGCAAGTCCCCTAAAGTCAAGTCCCCTAAACGCAAGTCTAAGAAAGTCAAGTCCCCTAAACGCAAGTCTAAGAAAGTCAAGTCCCCTAAACGCAAGTCTAAGACCGTAAAGTCTAAGAAAGTCTAAGACCGTTAAACGCAAATAAATAACGTTCAATGTATTTATTGTTAGTTTAAAGAGAATTTAAACGTTTTATGTTTAAATTTTGAATTGTGTAGATTATGTAAAAATTAATTACTGTAGTTTAAAAACAATAAATAATAAATAATAAATGGCAATAACTTATTATTTATTTTTAGATAAAGAATTTTGTATACAAAATGTTTTTGAAAATTTGCAAGAGAATATCTTAGAACCAGGTATTGTATATAAAGAAATTAAAGAACACCCTATTTTACCTCCATATATAGTAATAGTATCCATATACAAAGATCAATATTTGTTAGAAAAAGTTAAGGAAGAGTTAGAAGACATGGGTTACGATAAATCTTTTGAAATTGTTAAAGCACTTGTGTAGGTACATTTTACGTATAATAAATTGATTTTTTTTTGTAAAAACATTAATATTAACTATGAGTACTTCTAATAATCAAAATCGCACTTTCCCAAAACTTTTTGGCAGTGATGTCAAAGGAAAAACAAAGGAATGGAATGTTATTGTAGTTAATAATGGAGATCATTCTGTTATTGAAATTGAATACGGATATGTATCCGGAAAAATGACTAAAAGCACAAAAAAAATTACATCTGGAAAAAATATTGGCAAACGCAATGAAACAACTCATTTTGAACAAGCCGTTCTTGAAGCTCAATCTAAATGGAAGAAAAAGACTGAACAAGAATTTTCTGAAAATGTTTTTAATGGAGAGAATAAAGGTGTCGAACCTTTTGAAAATGATCATAAACCTACTGACATCACTTGTGAAAAAATTATCTTTCCTATGTTGGCATGTGATTTTCAGAAATTCAAACACAAAGTAAAGTATCCTATATATATTCAACCCAAACTTGATGGTTACAGAATGATTTTTAATAGCCAAAACAAGTCATGTAACTCAAGACAGGGTAAATCATTTAGTTCTATTAAGCGTACTTGTTTATATAAGGAATTAACTTCTATAAGTGAATCCATTATTCTTGATGGAGAATTGTATCAACACGGAGGCGTGTTTGAACATCTTGGAATTCTCAGAAAAAAGAAACTTGATGAATCTGATTACGAAAAACTTGAACAGATTGAATATCACGTTTATGATTATATCGATGAAACCAAGACTTACACGGAACGACTGGATGTTTTAAAAATATTTTTTAGCAAAAATTCATTCAAGCACATTTGTTTTGTCGAAACTCGTACTGTCTCATCAGAGAATGAACTTAAAGATCAACATTTAGCTTTTGTTAAATCAAATTACGAGGGAAGTATTGTAAGAACTGGTTCGGGAAAATATCGTTGCAAAGCCAGATCACAAGATCTTTTAAAGTTTAAAGATTTTGCAGACTCTGAATACAGAATCATTGGTTTTACTAGTGAACAAGACACTGCTTCTAACAAAGACTTGATTGTATGGGTTTGTGTAAATGAAAATGGCGATAAATTCAATGTTAGGCCAAAGGGTACAAGAGAAGAACGCAATGAACTTTACCAACGTGGACATGAATTTATTGGACAACAAATTCAAGTCAAATACTTTGAACTTACTGATTCTGGTATTCCAAGATTTCCAACAACAAAATCTGAATCATATACAAGTTATATTAGAAACATTATTGAATAAAATGTTGTTGAATTGAATAGGGTAATTTACTTTGATGTTTAATATAAGCGATGTTTGTTTAACGGTAAAAATGTAATTTATTTTTATTTACTGATAATAGAGTAAATAAAATGAGTAATCAATTTTCGATGAAGGGATCGACAAAACCATTAAAGGGTATGACAGTATCCTCTAATTTTGGTTCATTTGAAACCTTGACAGCTACTAATTTGCAATTAGAATCTATTAATATTGCTGGTCTTTTTGAAGATGGTGTTTTCCAAAATGTTGTTATAAAAGATTCTCAGATTTTTAATACTGTTATTGGTGCAGAAGGTCCTAATGTGGGTTATTTTAGTGATCTTAGAACAAATCAAGATGTTAAATTTATAAGTAATATGTTTACTTCGTATGTTCAATGGGATCCATCAACTGCTGTTTTTAATATCAATGATTCTACATTGCGAGTAAATGAATGTTCTTATTTAGGAAATTTGGAAATTTGTGAGAATTTTATTAGAGCAACAAATTTAGATGGAAGTATTAATTTATTTCCTCAGGGGAATGGTACTGTTTATATTTGGGGTCCAACTTATATAAGTACATCTACTGGTAGTTTTTATGCAGAATTTGTAAGTGGTGGATCTTCATTATTAACAAAGGACAATATTAGTTTTTATTCAAGTGAAGGTTCAAGTAGTTTAACTACATATGATAATCAAACATTTACGACAACAAATGGTGACATAGAATTCGTTACAAATACTACTAAAAATATCAATGTTTCAAATATTCAGACAACTTCTGGTAATACAATTGTATCAACATATGGATATCATAATGTAAAAACAGGGGATGTGATCACGTTATCTAGTGCTGGTAGTTTAGGTGGAACGTATACTGTGGGATCATTATATACTAAACAACAATTTGGTTTAGTGCCAAATACAACAACAGCAAGTGCAATTACTACAGGTACTTATTCTAAAATACCAAGTAATAATATTATACTAAATACTGAATCGTTTGTAAAAATACCAACTGATACACGATTAGTTTTGGGGACAACTTCAAATGCAATATCTGGAAATACTGGAAGTTTATTGATTGCAAGTAATGGTGACACTGTGTTTTCTGTTCCTACTTCTAACTCTATTCTTATACCACAAACAACACGTATTCAGTTTGCAGGGGAGTATAATACAGCAGGGAGTTATACGTCTAATGGGAACTATATAAATTATGATTCTTCAGCAATAAATATAGTTACAACAAATCAGTTAACTGCGACCGGACCGCTTACTCAAATTGATTCTACAAATACACGTCTTTATGATCCTATTTTAACAATAGCTGATTATTCTTTATCTGCATCAGATAGTAAAGATAGAGGTATAGAGTTTCGTTATTACGATACATCAAGTGGTTCTATGAAATTAGGTTGGTTTGGTTATAAAGTAGATAGTGGACACTTTACACTTATACCAGATGCAACTAATATTAATGAAACTATTTATGGTAATGCTGGTACATTAGATGTTGGGGATATTTCTACAAAGAATATAAGTATTAACTCTGGTGGTACATTAAATACAAATTGTGGAAGCATAACAAATGTAAGAAATATTTCTGGATGTTCAGGTATTATAAATGTAAATGCATCAAACTACTTGAATATAACAGGTGGATCAAGAATTTCTTTAGTTTCTGATGGTGATATTTATATACCAAATAATATACCAATAACATTAGGAACATCTGGAACTTCCGTAGTAGAAGAAACATCTGGTAACGTACGTGTTACAGGATCTAGAAACATTAGATTTTTAACACAAAGTAATGGATCTATTAGTGTACCGGTGGGGACTTATGTGTCATTTGATGGTACATCAGGGGGTTCGCAACGGATATCATCTAATACGACTGGTGATTTGGTAGTAACTGGAAACAAAAATGTTTATTTGACAGTAACAAGTGGTAATTTTATATTATATCCAAGAAATGGTGTTAGTGCAACTTCTAGTAATATTCAGTTTGGTAATTCAAGTGAATTATTATGGGGTAGTACAGCTGGTATAAATTTGTTAACAAATAGTTCAAGTGGTACCGTTAATCAAATTGCTTCAAGTAATGTAAACATTTCAAGTTCTATAGGAAATATTGTTTTAACAACTTATACAGGTGATATTGGTTTATTTTCGACAAGTGGTAATGTAAGGGTCCTTCCAACAACTAGATTAGTTTTTGATATATCAGGAACATCAAATAGTATTAGATACGATTCGTCAAATTTGGTGATTAATGGTGGTGGTACAACTGGGGTAGATATAAAAAACGCAAACACTATTAATTTAGGTGCAAGTACAAGTGTAAATGTAACAACTGGTACGCCTGTAAATTTTTCAGGAGATCTTAAACGTTTTATTGTTACAGATACGGTTTCAAATTTTTACATATCAAATACAATAACATCAGGTTCAATTATAGTTAGTTCAGCTACAACTTTTATTAACAATGGTACATCGGGGACATTAAATGTTATAAATAACATATCAAACATTTCAACAGCTACTATAACTATAACAGGAACGTCAGGTAGTGTTTTAAATGTTAATACTGAAAATGTTAGAATTCAGGATCCTATACTTTCACTTGCAAACTACAATCCTTCCCAAAACGATAATAAAGACAGGGGTGTAGAGTATAATTATCGTTTGGTAACAACAGGATCATTGAAATCTGGCTGGTTTGGTTGGAAAAATTCAACATCACGTTTTACATATTATTCAGATGCAGTAAATACTGGAGAAACAATTGCAGGAACTATTGGAAGTGCGGAATTTGATAGTGTATATTTAAAAAACACAATTGCATTTTCAAACTCTGGTGTATTAGATATGAATTGTGGTACTATAGCTAATCTAAGGACTATCATAGGATGTTCTGGAGTGGTAAATGTTATAGGTACAAATAGTGTTAATATATCAAGTAGTAATATAATGTTGGAAAGTACTACTAAAGTTCAAATACCATATAATATACCCCTGTCATTTGGATCAACTACAAATTCTATTGCGTCTGATTCTAATGGAACAATGACTATAACTTCAAATAATGGGAATGGTACTATTGTTTTTAATTCAAATATTCAAATTAATGGGACAACAAATACAGTTTATAGTACAGTTACTAATCTTCAAGACCCAATTTTTTCACTTGGTGGTGTTACAGGGCCTATTATTAATGATCTTAAAGATAGAGGTATTGAATTTAAATGGAATGTTAATTCAGGTATAAGTGGTAGTAGAACTGGTTTTTTCGGTTATAAAAATAATTTGGGTAGGTTTGTGTTTATTCAGAGTGGTACTAATGTGGATGAAGTATATACTGGTACGTATGGTGATGTACAGTTTGGTGATGGATATTTTACAAATTTAGATTTAGCAAATGGAACAATTTCAAATGTTAATATAATTTCTGGTGGTAGAGTAAGTATAGTTTCAACTGGTGGAACTTTAAATTTAAGTAGTGGGAACATATTAGTTCCATATGATAGCCGTGTTGCATTTGGAACAACTGTTAATTCGATTAGTGCAAATACGAATGGTAATTTAACAATTACTTCAACGGAAGATATATCCTTGGTGACACCTACGTCAGGAAATGGTTCAGTGCGTATTTTAGAAAACACACCCCTATTTTTTGGTTCAGATAATTCAGATTACATTGTTAGAAATACAAGTAATAACTTGCAAATTGTAAATACAGTGGGTAATATAGAAATGTATCCTAAAACTTCATCTGGTAGTGTATTAGTACCTACACATACATATTTAGCATTTGGATCTACTGAAAATAGCATAGTTAGTAATGGTCAAGAGTTAATGTTGAATGGTTATAATGGAATAAGTATTAATACGACGAATTTTACAATTTCTGGTAATGTAAATATTATAGGTACTATTAGTGCAGCAGTAGATAAAGATTTTGATATTAATACCTATATTTTACCACTTGGTACATCACAAGTTTTAAATATTTCAAGAGTTGATAATTATAGTACAGTTGGAAATGTTAAAATAACAACAACTACACAACACAACTTGGTTGTAGGTGATGATGTAACCATTAGAAATACCAATAGTAAACCTAGTATTGATGGGACTTATACAATTAATCAAATCGTTGATTCTACTTCATTTGTTGTAATTTATTCTAGTGGTATAACATCAAGTGGTCTTGACAATGGATCTGTTAAAAGTAATTTAACAACTTACCAGGGAAAAGATGTAGGTATTCAGGTTAATTATTGGACTACATCAGGAAATGTTAATTTAACATCTGGNACATTAGGTTATAAAACTGGGTTTTTTGGTTTTAAAAACAACACNGAAAGATGGACATATTATAAAAACGCTACAATAAGTAATAATATTGTAACAGGTGACCTAAGTGATATAGAAGTAAATAAAGTTTTTACGAGTCGAATATCTGGATTTATATTAGATGGTAATATTACAGCAGGGTCAAATGCTATTATTGGTAGTAATTTTCAAATATCTGGAGGTACTATAAATGGAACACCTATTGGTGTAAATACGGCACAATCTGGTAGATTTACCAATTTGAGTAATACCGTTTCTGCAAACTTTTCAAATGTTACTTTGTCATCTTCTTTAGCTTATACTTTTGAAAGATATACGCTTTCTTCTGGTATTTTACCAACAAGAAATCCCAGTACGTCTTTTATTGTTTCATTATTTTCTGTTTCTGGTGTTAATTATACTAGTTCTTCTGGTACTATGCCTAGTAATAGTGCTAATATACCAGATGGTACTTTAAAAATTTTAGTATGTAGTTCTATGGGTGTTGGATGTTCTCATACAGTATTCTTTGGAGCTAATAAATTGATTACTCCTAATCCATTAAATACATCAGCTCAAGCTACAAGGATTACATTTAAACGTCAAGGGCAAAGTGCACAATTGATGTTTGATGCACAAAGTAATAATAGTCAAGGGTCATGGATACTGCTATCCAATGGTGTGTATGTTAGTTAATTTGTGGTAAATTTTTATTAATCATAAAAAAATGAATAATAAATAAAAGAATTACATGTTGCAATAAGATGTCATTATATAACCAAACAAAAAATGAAAACGATGCTGATTTTGCTGATAGTATGTTGGACAAAATTCGTGATTTATTGATTGATCATAATCGTGAAACAGGNATGAATATTCCTACAGAATATGATTTAGAGTTATCGGATACGCAAAGAAATGCATTTTCAAAATTTAGATCTGGTAAATCTATGTTGATTTTGGGTAGTGCAGGTACTGGGAAAACTAGATTAGTAAAAGAATTTTACAAGTATGTAAAAAGAAATAACGAAACTAAAACAATGTATATAACATCTACTACTGGTATTTCAGCTTACAATATTGGTGGAATAACTATCAATAGTTTTATGGGTATTGGTACAGGTGATGCTTCAATTGATGTTTTATTAAAACGTCTCCGATATAAAATTGGTATCAAGGATCGTATTCGTAGGACTGATATACTTGTAATTGATGAAATTAGTATGATGTCTGCTTCTATCTTTGAAAAAATCAATGTTATTTTTCAAACACTTCGTAAATCAAGATTACCTTTTGGTGGTATACAATTGATTTTAACAGGTGATTTTCTACAATTGGAGACAATTTTTTCAAATCCAAATGCAGATAACCGTTTTATTATTGAAAGTGAACTTTTTAAAAAGATGTTTAGCAAATCAACGGTTGTTTTAAAAGAAAATTTCCGTCAACGTTCAGATAACAAGTATATTGATATTTTAATGAGAATAAGACGTGCAGAACAAACTGATGCTGATGTGTCAAGTTTACTTGAACGTTTATTAAAACGAGGACAACAAAAGGGTGAAGTTGTTCATTTAGTTAGTAGTAATTGGAAAGCTCAACAAATTAACACAGAAAGATTGGCATCTATAAATTCACCAGAATCATATTATGAGACAGTTTGTATAAAAACTGGTGACAAAGATACGTGTGAATTATTACAAAAAGAATTACAAANTCAATTTTCACAACGAGGAATTGAAACAGTAGCCTTAAGAAAGGGTTGTCGTGTACTATTGATTAAAAATTTGGATGTGGAAAATGGTTTAGTGAATGGTTCGATAGGGACAGTTGAAGATTTGTTTACAGATGGTGTTAAAGTAAAATTCGATAATGGAGTTACACAAATTATAAACAGGGTAGAGTGGGAAATTGAACTTGACAATGCAAGAGTTGTTCTTCAACAAATTCCACTTATGTTATCTTATAGTATTACAATTCATAAATCACAAAGTTTATCATTGGATAATGCTGTTTTAGATTTGGCTGATTGTTTTTGTAATCATATGGTATACGTTGCTTTGAGCAGAGTAAGATCATTATCTGGATTATATCTTAAGTCATTTAATCCAAAAAAAATAACAGTCAATCCAAAATTATTGGAATTTATCAATGCAATTGAAAACGAAGATGTATGTAAAATTTAA
>JGI25907J50239_1000387_pt1 | contig 10700 bp, 15 predicted proteins | sample LauGreSpBDMM15SN_2_FD_50239 | JGI IMG/M metagenome (IMG submission 50239) | reverse complement strand
TTGATGGTTTGTAGTTCAACTTCTTCATAAGTCTGTTGCTTCTTGGAAGCGGCTTTCGCTTTCGCCAAAGGCTTGGGGGTGTCTTCTGGCTTGGACTTGGGCTTTGGGTTAAACAGTCCAATGAGCCAATCCCAGATTCCCTTAATGGCTTTGACATCAGCCATGACCCCTTCAATTGTCTTCTTAGCACCCTCCAGTTCCATGCGCCCTTCATGGAGCATTGCACAGCCTGATTTAATGGCTGAGACTGCGCCTTGGGCAAGGAGGAGGAGGCTGAAAGGGTCAATGGTTTACTCCTATTGACCGCTAAACAAACCAGTTGCCGAACCAATATTAGGGGCTACATTGCCAGACATTGATCCAATTGCAAAGGGGCCAAGTGTCGCTCGTCCCAAAGCAGGCAACAGTTCAGGAATGTCTTTGCTGATTACATCATAGACACTACGACCAGCTAATTGCTTAGATATTTTTTGCAATTTCTTTGGGTCTGTCGCTGTGGTTGTCAAAATTCTAGTCATCTCATCTGCCACAGCCCTAGTTTGTGCATCGCCAAGTTGAGAATAGTCACGTTGCAAAGCCCTCATCAAAATCCCTTGCACACTCATAGCTGGCAGTTCACGCACAGCTTGCCCGCCAGCCTTTACGTCTGAAATAGCTTGTGTTCTTTCTGCTGTTTGTGAGCCTTGCAAGACTTGCTTAGATGTGCTTTTCATGTCAACTTCAGACTTCATATTTTTCATAAATTGCTCAAAAGTCTTATCTCCAGCTTCATCTTTTGGAAATGTTGCTCTAAGCACTCGTAGATTTTTTGGGTCGTTAATGATTTTTAACGCTGGATTACCTGTTGGGCCAACAACTGTTGCCGCTGTTTGCGCTCCACCAAGACGATCAAGCAAGTTTTGCATAACACCAAGACGCAAGCCTTCAAGTTCTGATTTGGTCATTGTCTTCATGTCANTTAACAAAACATCAACATCTTTAGGCTGTTTATTTAAAGCTGTNCGCCCTTCTTCCATTGCGTCCATAACAGCCGTGTCTGAAGCCCAAACTCGTCTTGCATTTTTGTAGGTGGGATTAGCGGCATCTAATTGGTCAAGAAACTGAATCCGAGTGCCTTTTATTTTCCCAAGTTCAGTTGAACCAATGCCGCTAGTTGGACTCTTTCCTGTAAAAACAACATCATCCAAACCCATCTTCATGTAATGTAAAAAAGTGGTGTTTATTTTAGTAACATCATTGCCGTCTAATGTTTGCAATTTTCCATCAACAATTTTTACGTTAGGCAATTTAATGCCTTCTTCTTTAGCAATGTTAATTGCTCTGTTGTAGGCATCTTGCACACTTGGACGATTAAAAAGATTTGTTAACTCTGGCGTAACTGGCACATCTTTTTGCAATGCTCTTTCGTAAAGTTTTCCACCCAAATCAGACCTTGCATCTTTAAGCGCATTGAACTCATCAAAGAAAGCCGCTTTAGAGCCAAAAGCAACTTGCAAGTCAGAAGTTAGTCGAGAAAGAACGCCCTTGTCTCGATTCTGCAAAAACTCTTGTGCTTGTTTTTTCCCTGGGCCAGGGATAGTATTTGCCGCATCTAAATATGCTCTGGTATTTGGGCCAACATCAGCAATGGAGTAAGGCTTTCCCTTTTGTTCAAGCACAAACTGGATGGCTTCATCCACACCGCCCTTGTCATTGATAAGGGCTTGTTTAATTAGTCCTCTTGCCTCATCAGTACCAATGCGTTGGGGGTTACTAAAGATAGACTTTACAACGCCTCGGTAGACAGCCCCAGCGCCCATGCCGACCCCTTTTGCTATTGGTAAGACTGCCAAAGAAGTTACTGTACCAATGCCTCCAGATTTTAGTGATTCAGGGCTAAAAAGTTCAGCTTCTGATTCACCAAGACCAGCAGTAAATCCTGCCGCCCCAGCAAGTCCCATTTGTGCAGGAAAACTAGTGACAGGTTTTTTTGTAACCAAAGCAGGAACTGCTGAACCAGCAATGTTTGCTGAAATACTTTTGGCTGGTGATTCTTTTGCATATTCACTCAAACCAATACGTTCCATTTGAATGGCAACATCTGTTGGCGATGGCGCTGGCTTGTCTGGTGCGCCTAGCTTAAGTTGTTTAGATATTTCATCTGGCCCAGGCGTTAAGTAAGACTTTAATGCACCAGTAACATTTTCTGAAAAATTAAGACTCAACCCTTGCAAGAATTGACCAAACCCGCCAGTTGTAAAACTTTTTGTGTTAAGTTGTTCAAGCATTTTTGTGCCTGAATCGGTAATTTTTCCTTCTGACTTGGCTATTTCTAGTTCATCCCGCAAATCAAGAATTTGGTCATTTAACGAAGCCATAAGTTACCCCTTAATTTGTAAGACCGCCGCTTTTTAAAGCGTTACGGGCCGCTGGATTTCCTGTTGACCTAGTTCCAAGATCATTAAATCTTTTGCGTAAAGAGTCAGACGCTGGCCCGTATAGCGGGCTAGTTTTCGTGTATTGATCAAACGCATCATTAAACTTTGTGTAAGCCTGAACAGGATTGTTTGTAACTAATTCTTGATTAGAAGCCAAAAATTGGTTTGTAAATCTTGCTAAATCTTGTTCACGATTTAGTTTAAGTTGCAATGCAGACAACAATAATTTATTTCCTTCTGGCGTTTTAGATAATCCTGGCGCTCCTGTTGAAATAAATTTCAAATCTGTATCTGTTGGGTTTACACCAAGTTGTTTTACTTGCGGCAAAATTACACCAGTTGAAAATGATTGAAACGCTTCTTGTCCAGCCAATCCCTTGACTTTAAATTCAGGATCAAAAAATTGTCCAGCACGACCAAGCTGAAGCATCGTATCCTGACCAAAACCAGTTCGTACACCTTCATCAAGCAAAGTTTGCATATTTTGCACAGCACCAATTGCGTTGACAGCGGCACGTCCAGCCTTAATATTCGATGCAACGTTTTCCATAAATTGCTCACTAAATCCCTTTTGCGTATTGTTGGAAACTGTATTTGTAACATTAGTGATGGGCCTCTTGGATTGCGCTATAACAGCCGCTTGTTTAGTAATGGCATCCATTGCCTCTGGTGTCTGAGGTATCTTACTAACATTGGCAGTCCCAAACAACATCAATGAGGCATTAGCATAATCACCAGTAAATGCCTCTTTCTTGATCGGGCCACTAATCAATGGTTTGTAACCACCATCGGGTAATCTCTGATAAATTGTTTCGCCTTCTTTGACAATTTGAGTTTCTGGTAACAATGCTTTTTCTGCCGCTTTAGCCGTAGTTAATTGAGCAACACCCTGTGGGCCAAGAGCCATCAATTGAGGAGCGACACGGGAGATGTCATAACTTGGCGCAACCGCTGGAGCAACTCGTTGAGGCTCCAAATAAGACGTATCTGCCGCTTGATCAATGACAGTTCTTTCAGGAACAATTTGTTCTGGTTTGCCTGGGTCATACGCTCTCATTGCAATGCTTTGAGCCATCATTTCACGCTGTGTCGCCAATTGCCTTTGTTGTCTGGCAGTAGCATCATCACGAACCGCCAACAACTTAAATGCTAACTCAGGAATTCCAGCCTGTTGCGCTCTTTCAATACCAGTAGCAATTGATTGTGGATTGGTAATATCTAAACTTTTTAAGATTTGATCTTGTGCCGTGATCTTTTGTAACATTGGGTCTTGACCACCTAATAACCCACCAATGCCACGACCTAGTTGCTGACCAGCCCTAGCCGCCATGTAGTTAACCGCTTCATAAGGGTTTAACTGAGCCTGTTGAAGTGCCTGTGCTTGTTCTTGCAGTTGTCTGGTATCTTGATACGACTCAGGAGTTATCCCAAACAAACCACTCATTATTGATTCTGCCATGATTATTCCTTTAAAAAGGTGTGATTCCCATAAATTCAGAGTTTGTAAAGGATGAGTATGGGTTATTACCGCTACCAAACAATTTACCTAATCCACTTGTGAACTGACGATTCTCACCAAGATTGGATAGGGTTCTTGAGAATGGGTCTAGCGCATTGGCTGGTTGCATAGCCCTTGCCGCACCTAATCCACCCAATAGCAACGATTGTCCTGCTTGTGCGCCTCCTTGCATTGCACGACCACCCAATTCAGCACCAAGTCTTACAGGCTCATAAGCAAGTTGATTTACTGTTGATGCTAAACCCAAACCAGTAGAGAATGGAGACAATGCACCAACTTGACCAGTTTGGTATTGGTTAAGCAAGTTAGAACCTGCGCCAAACAATCCTGTGCCAAAGGCAACTTGTTGTTGACCAGCCTGAGTTGCATTTGCCGCCAATTGAGCATCTTGTTGTGCTAATGCGTTGTAATAGGCTTCTAATTCAGGATTAGTACCCACCAAACCTTCTGCGCCACTTGGACGCAAACCAGTAGAACCTACTGATAAACCACCACGACCTGTTTGAAAGTTTTGGTTTCTAATGTTTGCCAACTGTCTTTGCCGACTAGGATCAAGCAAGTCGTATTGACTTGTCATGTACTTTTGAGCAACTTGCTCTGGAGTTTCTGCTAAATATCGTTCTCCAAGATTAAACAGACCAGTTGCCGCACCTGTCAAAGGAGCATATTGTTGTCCTGCCTGTTCTGCTTGCGTTAAACCTCTACCAGTTAATGCCAATAACCTATCTTGATAGGCTCTAAATTCAGGATTTATTCCAAGGTCAACAGTTGGCCTTCCTTGGGCATCAACTGAATATTTTGGCTGAGAAAATAGATCTCCAGCAACTCCATAAGGAGTAAATTTAGCCGCCTCTGCCGCCAATCTTGACGATTCAAGTTGAGCATTAGCAGAAGTCTGTGCCGCATCTCTTGCAGAGTCGCCAGCCATAGAACTGCTTAGTAACTGAATACCCGCAGGAATTAACGCACTTGATACTGGATCACCCATTTTCTTCTCCCTTATGCTTGTGAAGCATAAATTAAGGCTTTATTGCCATTGTTTAAAACCATTTGTCCTTTTACAACCCACCCAAAAGATTCAGCAAACTTAGTTAATTTATTGTTCGTTACATCAACGACTGCCAACAGCGGCATATCAACTAAATCTTCTAACTTTGCCAAATCCAATCTGTACCTCTTTTTTATCTCTGCTGACCATTTGAAAACATCTGTATGAAACCATAATAAATTGTCAAACAATTCTAGGTAAATTACATAATCTTTCCGAATGACCACAGGAGTCTTCAATACTTGCCTTCCGCAAACACATTCACAAACACAGTCTCATCTTCCAATGCCTCAATCTCATGCCACTCATTAGCCTTGAGGTTTATCGGTTGCGTGTACTTGTCAATCACTTTCTCAATTCCTTCTTTACGAATCACACAACTTCCTGAATGACAGACAGTTAAATGTGCATAAACGTGTTCATGGCTTGGTAACCCTTCACCCTTGTTTGCGTGAAACACATTCAAAGATGCCCCGTCATACATGACTTGGTGTGTCGGTGCAATTCGTATTGTCATTTTCTTTTTCCGCTTTCACATCCATCCACTTGCCTGTATATCCCATTGGTGCATTGATATATCTAACTTGCATTGCCATTGTCCCATCTTCTTTTTGAAGCATACGAAACTCTGGCGTTGAGTTTGGATATATTCCATAGGTCATAAGTCTTGCGTTCCTGTCGTGCTTGGTTGATCTTCTGTTGCTGTTTGTGCAACATAAGGAGAAACTTCACCAAACTCACCAGCCTTTGCTCTGTTATACAAATCTACGCCATGAGCCATAGTGTCATAACTTGTTGCGGCAAAAGGCATATCTTCATTAAGTTCTTGCCATTTAACAGTTAACAGAATAGAAGTTCCTTCTGAATTTCCATACACGGGGTTTTTTGCGTATTCAAGAGTAAACATTTAATTTTTCCTTTTAAGAGACACGACAGAAAATCCCAAAAACTCTGGGGTTACACGCACTTGGAATATTAGCCCCCATCCATTTCCATGTTCCTGATAAATTATTTGTTAAAAAACTCAACTGTGTATCCGAAGATTGAACTTGGTCATTTGAACCACCAGCCGTCCGATTATCACCACTATTCATAGCAGTAATTATTAATACGCTTCCCATGCAATAACTACCAACAGAATTAAAAGAAGGGCAAGCAACAACTAATGTGCCAGTTGATGTAATAGTTCCACCAGATAATCCGTTGCCTGTTGCTACTGAAGTAACCCCGCTTGCGGCTGGTGCAGTAGAAGTCCAAGTAGTTCCGTTTGAAGTTAGTAGATTGCCAGAGGTACTAGGGGCAACAAACTGCACATTACTTGTACCATTACCCAAAACTACATTGTTTGCAGTAAGAGTAGCCAACCCTGTGCCACCCTGTGCAACAGTCAAAGCCGTTGTCAAACCAGTAATAGAGGTAATGTCAGAGTTAGCACCAGAAGATGCCGCACTCAGGTTAGTACGAGCATTTGCCGCAGTCGATGCACCAGTACCTCCGTCTGTAACAGCCAAATCATTTGTCAATGCAAGTGTTGGTATGGTTACAGTACCAGTAAAGGTAGGCGATGCAACATCTGCCTTAGTAGCAACAGCAATAGCAATGTTGTCGTACTCAGTATTTATCTCCGTACCCTTAACAATCTTTAATGGATCACCAGACGCAAGATTGTCTTTGGTAGCAAAGTTTGTTGATTTCACATAATTTGTCATTTTTTCCCCTTAACTTAATCTGCCACGTTTAGATTGAATTTCAATCTTCTGAATAGATAGTTCATTACCTGAAATATTAGTCTCATAACCAGTTTGCACAACTTTGCCAGAACCACTTGCATTGACTTGTAAGGTCTGCAACGAAACGCCATCTGAATACTCGTTAGTTACAGAGGGCTGTGCGTGTACTGCGGTATGCGTACCACTACCCGCTGTTGTTGTATTGATTGCCGTACCAGGACTAGGCGTTAAAGACAAGTTACAGGTAGTTGTTGAAACATTAATGCAGTAATACGTTGTCAACACAAGTAACCCAGAAGGCAAAGTTCCAGTAGTTGTCAAAGTTATTGTGTTATTCAACACAAATGAAGAACCATCAACAGATGTAACAACCGCAGGGCTTGCATTGGTTATCGTCACAACCTGATTGTTTGGATTGTTGTACTCTGCAACCCCATACTCAGATGTTCCTTGTGTCGGAATAAAGGTAGTTGCGGCTAAGTAGTTAGTAGAGAAGTCAAATCCCCACTTCATTGTTACAAACTGGTTTGAGCCACCAATAGCAACAATAGACAATCTTTTCAATATAGAAGTAACCGCTTGATCGCCTAGATCAGCATGGTTTGTGTAGTACAAGAAACGATAACTACTTGTATGGTCTAAATAAGTACCATACTTGCCAATAAAACCATTCTTGCCAATCAGCAAGTCACCACTCCTGCGGGAAAGCAAAGCAGTTGGTTCAATAGAGTCCCAAGTCGTTACTCTGAATGAGTTATCTTGCAACTGCAATCTTGTGTCAAAGCAGAACACTTGCTTAACCAATGGGAAGGTTATCAGGTAGAAAGCATCTCTTTCTGAATAAACAGCCTTTAGATTGGCTAGAGTCTCACCAGCAATCGTAGACAACAGATCATTGCGTACATTCTTGGACAAGTCTCCCAATGGGGCTGACTTTTCAATAATCGTTCTAGCAAACGAGCGTATGCCAGAGTTAGACAAGAAGAGAATGTCCTTGCCCGTAGATGCAATCGTATCCCTTGCTATACAACCAATGCCACCAACTGTGTCACTCAAAGTCATGGTAGATGGCGTAGTTGCATTGGCATACACCAAGATTTGACGCTTACCAAAGATAATTAGAAAGCCATTGTGAGCCGCCAACCCTGTGATTTCATCTGCCCCGTTAGGCCATACCCTGTCTACATTTAAAGAACCAGAAGTTCCAGTAGACCAAACATGACCAGAAAGCAAATCAGAGAAAGAAATGGTTGTTATGTTTGTAGTTGTACTTGCCACCCACAAGCGACCATAAGCACTAATAGCAATGTTTGCATTTGGCACAGTACCAACGTAACCAGTCTTCTCAGACACACGCCTAAATGTTGTAGTGCTTACCGCAGGGTCAAAGATCAACGGGTCATGCCCTGATTGAAAGAAGAAAGTTATTGCATTTAAGGATGTGCAATGCCAGTTGTTTGCTGTGATAGTAGGGGCAGTACCNCCACCACCATAGGTCAACTCTGAAACAGCGTTTGAGCCATCCAACTTNAANAACTTGTTGTTACCAGAGAACAGCACAGTCAAAGTGCCATCAGCCTGAACTAACTCATGTATTACGCCAACATCATTTGCACCCAAAGCACCAGAAGATGAGTTAACCCTTGAGAAACCCTTGCGTGAGCCAATGCGTCCGTANTGGTCAATNACACAATTGGTGGCAACTAAAGCAAANCCTTGATTCAAGTCCAAAGGCGAATCTTGGGTGTTTAACCCGTAAAAGCCTGGTGCGCTTATGCTAGAGACTTGGATTGCTTGGCTCATGTTGCTACAAACTCCCCACGATCAGGATAACGTGTACCNTCCAAAGCAATATGGTCTGACAACATTGATTTGTATAGCGCATACGCCTCTGAGGAAGACAANCCACCATCTTCACCACGCTCCACCAATGCNCTTGCATAGGCGTTTTGAGCCACTAAAACATCAGGTACTTGCACCACAGTAGCGTCAGCAGACAAATTGGCTTGTGCTATGGCTAAAGAGAATTTAACTGTGTATACAGCATCTGGTACTGGATACAAGGTTACTTTTGTATCGTAACTACCATCTACGCCATTAAAAGCATAGTTAACTGGTGCTGAAGTGCCAACGGGTAAGAAGTTAATGTTGCGATTCATGGTGACAAAATCAATGTTTGTCATCCCTAAAAGGCTAGTGGTATTGATTGCGTCTAAGACTTGGAACTTCTGACCAGCCCCTGTGAGGGAGTAGGAAGAAGTGTTTGCAACTGTGGTAACTGTGATAGTTTGAACTAATACGTTCCAAGCAAAGGCATCCTCAATCTGACGCTTTGCATCATTGACAAACTTGCCAAGCAGGGTTGAGTAAGTTGTTTCTAGGTTAGTAGATACAGTTGGTTCACGCAATCGAACCAATACATCGTTAATTAGTTCTAAGTACGTCATTGTCTTGTCAATCCTATTTCTTCAAAGGTTGCTATAAAACTGAATGAACTTGCAGACTGAGTAGTTATTTTGATTTTGTCGCCTTCTTCTAAAACAATGTAGGCNTTGCCATCAAACTGCAAATATTCTTTTGTACTGAAATCAAGAGAAGTCAATATATCAAGAGTGCTATTAGCACTTGCGTCAAACCATTGAACAGTTATATGTTTGGTAGAGCCACCTGTATTGTGTATATACATTACAGTAAATTTGGCGTAATAGCCCGTAGGACAGGTATAGACTGTTGTGTCTACTGCCGCCGTAGGACTAACACCAACTGATAATGCTCTCATTTTGCCTTTGCCTTATTTCGTTCGGAAATAGACTTGGCTTTTGCCTTTGCGTCAGCCTTGGAGTTTGCACCCCATGCTTTTAACGAAAGAAGCAGTCTTGTCGGTTCACCATTCTTGTACTCAGCACCGCTATTACCAGCCATACGAGCCAAGAAACTTGCTCTGCGAGGGTTGTCCCCTGATTTGACGGGTGCTTTTAGATTACCACCAGTTTCCGCATTATAAGATGCTCTGCCCTTGGAGTTCAACCCCCCTTTAGGATTTTTACCTTCGGAGCGTTGCCAAGCGGGAGTTTTCATCACTTCACCTTTTTTGGTTTCTTTGCGGTTTTAGCAGACTGTCTAAATGCTTCAGCAGTTGGCGCACCTTTGCTACCAACCTTACGCATCTTTTCTCCAGAGCCAGCCTTAATTCTTGCTTGCTTGGCATTGATATTGGCATATAGACCTTGTTTCATTTCTTCTTCGCCTTCTTGGTAGGNGTGTGAGTTAAAACNTTACTACTTGCACTATGCTTTGCACCAGTCATCAAAGTTGACCCAGATTTATGTGTCTCACCTTTGTACAGTTTGCCATCAGGCAAATAATGTGGCTGGTTCTTCATATTAGTACAAGACCTTTGCCGTAATAGTTCCAGAGGTGTATGCAGTCACATTGGCTCTTAGATACATTGGCGCATTGGCTATGGTGACAATGCCATCGGCAGTCAATGCTGTACCAATCAATGCATAGGTTGTTCCATCCAAACTACCTTGAAAAGCAACAGTAGCGGTCGTTATCCCTGTAACTTGCAGAAATGCAGGCTGTCCTGCATCTGCTTGTACAGGCTGAGATGCACCAGTTGCAACTACTGCGCTTAAAAGGGTTTTTGCCCCAGATAGTGAACTCATTTACTTCTCCCAGATTTCTTCATCATGTTAGTTGCTGTGCGCTGACCACGCATAGGCATAGCCTTTGGCTTACCAACTGCCACCATAATGGCAATAGGCATACCCTTTTTCTCTGATTTCTTTGGCATCTTGCTTGGTTTTCCGTACATCATAAGTTTTCTCCTTGGTTAACTTACTTGATCCATCGTGCGGCAAAGAAACTTACCACGCCCGACAGGGCAGAGGCAATGACCATCCCCATCCAAAAGCCACCCTTAGACTGGTTTGCTAGTTCGAGTAAAGCACGAACATCATTGCTCAATTGGTGAACTTCCACTT
>JGI25907J50239_1000384_pt1 | contig 10731 bp, 7 predicted proteins | sample LauGreSpBDMM15SN_2_FD_50239 | JGI IMG/M metagenome (IMG submission 50239) | reverse complement strand
ATAGAATGGTTAAGTTTGGAAAGAATGGTTCAGCAGAAATTACTTTTTACTTTGCACCTCCTGGCGCAACCTATGGTAAGTATTGGAATAAACCATATGGTAGTGGTAATGGTACAACTGCAACAATAAAGAAGAGATACCCACAAAACTTTGATTATGCTGATAAAGCATATCAAGACCCTACTGTTAAGAAAGCAATAGCAAATTATGTTAAAGCATTGGGGCAACAAATAGGATTGGATTTAAGAGAAGCAGTAAGGGCTAAATAACCATCACTTACAAAATCATTTTGGGTGGTTAAATAATAAAGAATTAAAACAAATGGCTTTATATATTGCACAAACTCCGGCATCTGCATCATTAGCACAATCACCTATTATATTTTCAATATCTGAAAGTGTTACTAGTGTTATATCTAATACGGCATTTCAATATGTTGCTGATTTATATTATTGGACAGGTAGTATGACTCAATCATCATCNGTATCTGAATATACAATGGTGAAATTTCCCAATGTATCATTNTATGGTATATTCGACTTAAATAGAATTATCAATTCAACACTTACTGATTTAGCACAAGTTAATACATCAAATGTAATNTACTTTGCATGTGATTTCTTTACACAATATACTTCAGGCTCTACATTTGTGACCGGTTCACATTTAAAATCTNATACATATAAAGCATTAGATGGGTATGGTATATTCCAAGAAGAAATCGGACAACCTATATATACATCATCAGTATTCTGGCCACTAATGACTGATGGACCAGCAACACAATCCGCATTCACTGTTAACAAAGGTGTGACAGGTGTATATGTTGGAAGTGTGGGTACTACTCAACCAAATAGATTAAAGTATACTTCAGCTACACAAACTGCGTTTATAACGCTTAGTGGTAGTGTATCATCATCACAGCAAATACAAACCTATCCAATAGGACCAGCAGAGAGTGGATTTCCTTTATCAGGTAGTTTTACTTCATACAAAATACAGGCACAAAATAGTACAACGGATTTAGGAAAAGCGATTACTTACAATATAGTATGTGAGCAAAAGTATCCTAATGTAAGAATTAAATGGAAAAATAGATTCGGTCAATTTGATTGGTTTAATTTTAATATGGTTAGTAGACAATCTTTTAATACTGAAAGAAGAACTTACCAACCACAATTAGGAACATGGGGAGCTTCTACATTATCTTATCAACCTTACAATAGTTCGACATTAAATTATATATCAGATTCAAAGCAAGCTCTATCAGTTCAAACNGATTGGGTATCNCAAGATTATAATGAAATATTTAAACAACTATTAGTAACAGATGAAGCATATTGGATATATGATGAAGCTAATGGAGATATANGACCTATTACAATAAGCACCGATTCTATCACCTTTAANACNGGTGTAAATGATAAGGTAATACAATACGGATTTGATTTCAACTTTGGACAAGCATATAAACTTATCATATAATGGGCGTTACNAGTACACAAGGTTTTAGTTTTAAATTAATAGCCAATGGTGATACACAATTGGACCTATTTGATGATGAAGAAATATTAGTATCAGATAACATCACCGGTCTATTTGATATCGGTGTNCTTCCTGCTGATTTTACTCGTCAGATTACTGTGCCAGGTACAAAGGTNAACAACGCTTTCTTTGAGCANGTTTACGATATATCAATTGTAAACCCTTACCTATTCGCAACTAATACTAAAGTTCCTTGCTATTTAGATTTCGATGGAATCTTTTTAGCTGATGGATACTTACAACTAAATCAGGTAAATGTAATAGGCAATAAGTTTATTGATTCATATGAGATAACTATCTTTGGTGGACTATCTTCATTCGCAAGAGATATCAATCGAAATTTCCTAACCGACTTATCTACACTTTCACAATACAATCACACTGCATCTTATGATAACATAACATCAAGTTGGACTGGTAACCTTTTCAATGGTGATATAGTTTATCCTCTTGCAGATTATGGTAGTGGATATCAATATACGCAGGGTCAATTACAAACATTTGGAATAAACACCTTTGGTGGTGCTTTATCCGTACAAAACTTTAAACCTGCTATAAGAGCTAAAGCAGTATTAGATGCAATATTTGAAGAAGCTGGATATACATATACTTCAACATTTTTAGATTCAGGTGTATTGGATGATGTATATATGNTTTGTAANCANTCACTTAAATATCCTGAATTTAGTGGTGTTGATTTAGAAGNATATGGTAAAATAAAAGTAGGAGCAGTTTCTGGCAGTACTGATATTGTATTACCAGCAAATACTTTTGTTACTTTACCTTACGCTAATNCTCTATCAGACCCACAAGGATTTTATAATAATGGTGCATATAGAGTAGAAAAACAAACTAACTTACAAGGTGTTTTAAACCTTAANATAAATGTAAGTTGTTCAGTAAATAATATGCCAGGTACATTTAGTGCAAATGGTACATGGCAAATACAAATGATTGAAACAGGTAGTTCTACCGCTCATTCATTAAGAGCTTTACAATCTTATATTAGTTTCTTTGACCAACTACAACAAAGTAGAACAGGCGGTATAAACACTACATACGAATTACAAACACAATTCAAATTAGAAAATATACCTGTTGGTAATTATTACTTTCAGATAAAACAAAGACCTAATTCAGCATCAGGAGTTTTACCAACGGTAACAATGGACCCGGATGTAACTACTAAATCGTATATAGAAATTACGCAAGTAGACCAAGCCGCTGATGGTAGGATTATGGACATACCTTCTAATATGCCTTTTGGTACAAATGGAATTAAACAAATTGATTTTATTACAGGCTTACAAAAGAAGTTTAATTTAGTAATATATCCAAATAAGATTAGACCTAATCAATTCATTATTGAAACATTTAATGATTGGTATAAAACAGGTGAGATTAAGGATTTTAATAATTACATTAATTTAGATAAGAAGATTGCATTCATACCTGCTAATAACTTAGCTGTAAACGAATTAAACTTTACTGATACTTTAGACCAAGATTATATCTCATTACAATTCAGTAAGGGAGCAAATAGAGAATATGGTAAGCAATACAATATAGATACAACAAACTTCTTTTCGCAAGGTAAGTTTGAAGTTAAAACTACATTTGGTAATGGCCCTTTATTAAGAATACCGGGTACAGGTCTATCGGGTAGTGTTGGTGGTTTATCACCTACAATTACACAATATCAAGTTGGATACTTAAAATCAAGTACTAAACCAGCTGGTCCTGATACTTGTAATGCATATTCATATCCACCATTCTATACATCAACGGGTACTATACAAACGGGATTAACTGTTTATGTAGACCCATATGGAAATAACATATTGACTGGATATGGAAGTTTTGTAGATTTAGCAAACGAAGCTTGGGATTTAGATAAAGTTACTGGCCAAATTGGATATGGAAGTGGATACTTCTGTTAAAATAATATAATATGTCACAAATAATACCAATTAAAATACCGACTTATATATCATCGGAAACATTTGCGCCGGCGAGGGTATTACCACGTTTATTTTATTATAATGGTTTGGTTGATTGTGAATCTTATTATATTGAAAGTGGTTCTCTTACAACAGCAGGTCTTACTAAAGAACAAACCGCATTTCCTTATTTTGATAATTACGATGTAGTAACAGGTAGTTTCCCAACAACGGATTCTAACTCACTACTTTTTACAAATGAAGCAGCTGCATATGGTGAAGTTCCAACAGCATCATTATATACTGAATATTGGGAAAGATACATTACCCTATTATATAATCCAGTAACTCGTTTAGTAGCTTGTGAAGCAATTATTCCATTAGCTGATTATTTTAAGATGGAGCTAAACGATATTGTACAATGGAGAGGTAACTATTATCACCTTCGTGCAATCAACGATTATAACTTATCTAATGGTGAGTGTAATTTACAATTATTAGGACCTATATTAGATGATATAATTCCTTCTATAATTCCAGCGCTTGCTTGTGATTTTGATTTTACTATTGGGTGCGTTGCACCAACAACAACTGCTACACCTACTACAACATTAGTACCAACTACATTAGTACCAACAACTACTATAGCGCCTACCACTACTACACCTACTACAACGTTAGTTCCAACTACGTTAACACCGACAACATTAACGCCTACAACAACTATAACGCCGACGGTATTACCAACAACTACATTAGTTCCTACTACAACGGCCGCACCTTCTACTAATTGTTACACAATAGAGACAGTGCAAAGTGTACCTGGTGAATGTTTTGGTTGTCCTGGCACATATGCAAGTTCAACAGATACAGTTATAAAATTCTTTAATGCTTGTAGTGGAAGTATAATAGCCGCTCCATTCAATATAAATGTGGAAGCCCGTTATAGTGATAATTCAACCGGAAGTACATTTATACCTTCAGGAACTACTGGAAGTGTATTAATTGCTGCAAGTAGTATACAATGTGGAACTGCACCTTCGTGTACTGAAATAACAAGTCCAACATTTGTAAGTGCAAGTGTAATACCTGTGACAGGAAGTATTGGTGAATGTTGTGTGGTAACACCAACAACAACTTTAACACCTACTACTTTAGTTCCTACTACTACTTTAGTTCCAACTACAACATTGGCGCCGACTACAACTTTAACGCCAACTGTTACGCCTACGACTACTTTAACACCAACTACTTTAGTACCTACTACAACATTGGCGCCGACTACAACTTTAACACCAACTACTTTAGTACCTACTACTACATTAGTTCCAACTACATTAGTTCCTACAACTACTTTGCCACCACAACCTAGATTTTTTAGATTTGATATATCATCTTCATTAAGTGCACCATTTACAGCTAGTAATGAATTATATATTAACTTGTCTGGTAGTGCAATAGACATTGGAGGTGCACAAACATTACCAGCTAATTCAAATATATCATTTACTGGTAGTGCAAATATTTTAGGCAGTGTTCCATTTGCATTAAATACAAAAATTGTATCATCATCTGTAAGTATTAGGGAAACAATTGGTAGTTCCAGTTTCTTTGATGTTAGAATTGTTGATGTATATGATAATGGATTAGCTGCATTATCAGCATCATATTTAGGAAATGGTGAGGCTGTTAAAGGAGAGGCATCATGGGGTTATAATGGATTTTGGAGTGCATCTTTATGGAATAGTGTGACTAGAAGTGTAGAAATTGGATTATCCGTTAATAGAAATCTAACATTATATAATATGAGTGGAAGTAATGGATTTAGTTCTTATGATTTAGCTAAACCATATCTATATTCATCAGGAAGTGTTGCTGCTACAATTGGAATATTACCTGTATCACAAAGTATAATGCAAAAAGGTTGGGGACTAGTTCCTGCATTTAATACAGATTATACTACAAGATATCAAGACAATATATCTGCTAGAAGATTTTATATAGCTGAATTTAATAATAATAGAGAGATTATTAGGTATGAGCCTGCTACATACAATACATTATCAAATATATCGGTACAAAGATTGGATAAAATAACTTCATCAACGATTCAATATAAAACCACTAATAATATTGGAGGAGCGATAATACCTACTAATCCTTGTAATGGTACAGGAACATCTACAAGTAATATGTATTACAATCAAGAAAGTTCATCTTTTTATGTAAGAAGTCAAGCAGTAGGTTTCTTTAATTTAACGTATGCTAATAATAATTTCTTTGGAACTGAAGTGTGGTTAAATTCAAATTTAACAACAGCATTTACGAGTTATGGAGCTTTCAAAGATACAACTAATTTAGAATTTATGCAAGGAAATTATACACCATCTTCTGATGGTATTCCATTTGTTGTATATCTAACTGGTTGTTTCGTATATTGTCCAAGCCAGAATGTATTAGAAACACAATATGATTGTCCTTAAAAAAAATAAAAAACTATGGCAGTAGAAATTATAACGTTAACTTCAGCAGGAGTAAATTCAGGACCAACATACGATGTGTATTGGTCATCTGATTGTGTCAATTATAACTTATTGACTGGCTCTTCGCCTGTAAATTTACCAAATGTTGGTTCTACTGCAAGTTTGACTATACCTGATAATATACAATGTATTAAATTAGTAAACATAAATGCTGAATGTAATAATTCAGTAATTAAAAATGTAATTATTTGTCCTACTACTTTAACACCAACAACGTTAACGCCTACGACTACATTAGTTCCGACTACTACTTTAGTACCTACTACTACTCTAGCTCCAACGACTACATTAGCACCAACAACTACTTTAACTCCTACGGTAACGCCGACTACTACTATAACTCCAACCGATGTTCCAACCACTACGGTAACACCAACGGTTGCACCAACGACTAGCACTACAACTGCTACTCCTACGGTAACCCCTACTACAATTACTCCTACTACTACATTAACACCAACGACTACTTTAGCACCGGGGTATTATAGAGCATTAAGTTGTGAAGATGGTGTAACGCATATTTACTCTACTTTATCAGTTAATCCTCTATTCAATAGTGGTGATAGAGTACTTGCTAATGGTGGATTACCATATGTAGTTGATGGTTTCCAAACTAATAATCCTGGTGGAACTTTGTATGTATTTACTGCAACAGCAGAATTTGGTTGCCCGGCTACAACAATAACGCCAACTGCTACACCTACTACTTTAGTACCTACTACGACTAGTACTACAACAGCGACACCTACTGTGACACCAACTACTACATTGACTCCAACTGTTTCACCTACTACTGTAGCTACTACTAATACGCCTACTGTAACTCCGACTGATACTCCTACTACATTAGTTCCAACAACTACAAGTACAACTACGGCAACGCCTACGGTAACTCCTACAACAACATTAACGCCGGTATATTACCAAATACTATCCTGTGCTGATAGTACAACCGCATTCTCAATTCAGTATCCATCTGGCACATACAATAGTGGCGATAGAGTTATTACAAATACTTCAGTAACCGCTATCATTATTGGTAGTACACCTACATTGCCAGGTGGTACATTATATACATTAACCGCTACGGGTCAAACAGGTTGTCCTGCTACAACGTTAACACCAACGGATACGCCTACAACATTAACACCGACTACGACTAGCACTACAACTGCTACACCTACGGTTACGCCTACCGATACACCAACTACGATAACACCTACCGTAACTCCAACGGATACGCCGACTACACTTGTTCCTACAACAACTTTAGCTAGTGCTACATTAGCATGGAGTTATAGTGAAACTGGCGGAGCAGTTGGTGTAATGGATTTATATGTAAATGGTACAATCGTTGAAACTCGAACTAATACATCAAATGGAACATACACTGTTTATGTAGGAGATACAATTAATATGGATTTAAATATGAATCAATGTACAGGTGGTGATACATATTCCAATGTATATACATCAGGTATAATTAGTGACGCAGCTTGTACTAATAATGGAACGGCTGGTATCTTTACTCCTACTTATACGGTAGTAAGTGGTGATATTGGAACTACATTGTATTTCAATGCATTCGCATCTTGTGAAGGTGCATGTATATAAAAAATAAAAAGTTATGAATAATTTAAGATTTGTAAGTGCCCAACCAGCTACAAATTATTACATTTGGCAAGTTGAAACTATGATAAACAATTTTGTTGATATGGGTGTAAACCCTAATCAAATAGATATTGTTTGCAGTATTGGAGAAGATGGGATACCTGAAGGCTGGTTAAAAATGGCTGCAGGGTATCCCGCAAGATTTCTTTTCTANAAAGATACTCGCGTAACCAAAAACTATGTTTCGTCTATTAGACCTAACATACTTAAACAACATTGGTTAAGGTTTCCTGAATTAAAANATGAAGTAATACTTTATCACGATTGTGATATACTTCTAACAAAGCCACCTAAAGATTGGATTACTGAAGAAATGCTTACCGATGATAATTGGTATGGTAGTGATACAAACTCATATATTTCTTATGATTATATCAAACAAAAAGGTGATGATGTTTTAGACTTAATGTCTGAAATAGCAGGTATAAGTAAAGAACTACTTAAAGATAACAATGTAAATTGTATAGGAGCTCAGTATCTTATGAAAGGTNTTACNAATTGGTATTGGGAAAGAGTTGANTTTGATTGTGAATTACTATTCAAAAATGTTACTGAATTAAATGTTCAGAAAGTAAAAGATGACCCATCACANCATGCTATACAAATATGGTGTTCAGATATGTGGTCAGTTCTATGGGGAGGTTGGAAGATGGGAAAGAAGACAATTTGTCACCCGAACTTTGATTTCAGTTGGGGAACACATTCAGAAGATGATTGGAATAAGTTTAATATATTCCANAATGCAGGAGTTCTAAATACTATGGATGATTTATTCTACAAAGGTAAATGGATGAATGAATTACCTTATGGTAAGGAATTAAATATCAGAGATAATACGGCATCTAAAAAATATTGGGAGTGGGTTAGTAAAACAGCAACTACCTCATGCTTAGTTTAAGACCTATATTTTTTTATTGGGATGGGTTTATACACCCTGATAGATTACAAATACTAAAGGATTGCGTTTATTCAACACGAGTATGGAATCCTAAACACGAGATAGTTCTAATTTCAAACAATTTGACGCAGGACTTATTTGATAATAAGTTCAGAATAGAAGTTCGTAAATGGGATAAATCCTTTTTTAGTGGATTACCTATATCTGAAGAGAAATTAAATAAGTACATTAATTCACATCCAAGAGACTTTAGTGATTTATTTAGACTTGTTTTACTTTACAAATTCGGTGGTAGCTATATCGATACTGATGATTTAGGTATTAAAGCCCTTTCGGATACACCAAACTTAATTTGTAGAAGTTATGACCCGCATACATCTTTCTATTCTAAAATAGATGCAGATGGTTGTGTGCCAGGTTGGACAAGAGAATTAAGAGGATGGGATGATATAAATATGTTTCCTCGTAATGATTGTTGGCAAAACTTTGAACCTCATTCCCTTTTTATAAAAGATATGNTATGGAATGATAGCTTCTTATCTAATGAAGATATTGTTTCTATATGCGGAGATTTCAGTTGGCAAGGAATTACAAATCAAACTTGCATTAAAAGATTAGATAGTTTTAAAACCGAATGGAACTTTGGTTTAACTCTACTTTACCTATTTGAAGATTTTATTTCAGTAAGTTCACAATGGGATAGATGTGCATTAGGTGGAGAAATGTGTGAACTATGGAAAGAATTACCAAATGTAAATGATTACGAATGGGGATTTTACAAATGTAAACAAGATGATGCACTAGCATTTTATAGTGTAGTATCGCATTTATATCCTAATCTTTCACATATGTGGCTTCATCATAAAAATGAGAAAGAAGAATGGATGTTGCCTGAATTAGACAAGAATGGTTTGTATTCAGTTTCTACTTGGATATATGATGATATAAAACAAAAGATAAAAGAATATGAGAGAGGGATATAAGTTTTCAGTAATAATACCCACAATGTGGTGTAGTGATTTAATTTTTAAATTATTGGATTCCCTGAACGATAATGATATGGTTGGGGAGATAATACTAATTGATAATGATAAGTCCAAGAGACCACCTCAAATCACTTCTACAGCGAAGCTAAGAATAATAGAGCAGGAACAAAACATCTATGTTAATCCTGCTTGGAATTTAGGAGTAGAATTATCTAACTATCCAAACATTTGTATATCAAATGATGATTTGGTTTGGAATGTGCAATTACTACCGCTTATTTTTGAGAATATACATTTAGGTATTATAGGTCAAGCAACTTCAAATTACTTTGATGGGCCTAGTGAAATAAAAATATCACATATTACTGAAAGGAAATGGGGATGGGGATGTTGTTTCTTTTTACAAAAAGAGCAATGGATTCCAATACCTCCACAACTTAAAGTTGCATGTGGTGATGATTGGTTAGTAAGTAAAATACCCGCATACGAAATAAGTGGAACACCAATAGAAACCGAACCACATCCGTGGTCAGTATCTCGTACTGCAAGTAAGAATGAGTTTGTACAAATATCATTTCAGGATATGGGGGCCTTTAGCAAATTATGATATCAGTACTAACACTAACATACCAAAGAAAGGATTTATTAGAAGAAGCAATATACTCATTTCTAAATCAAACGGCATTGGAAGATGCTGAAATGGTGATAATAAATGATTCATCAGTAGTAGAATACCGAATCGATAATCCAAAAGTAAAGATAATAAATCTAAATAAAAGATTTAGTTCCGTTGGAAAGAAATTAGAATGGGGATTTACACAATGTAGTGGTGATGTAATATATCGTTTAGATGATGATGATTTACTAACACCTTGGGCATTAGAATTACAAAGGGAATATCATATTGATTCACCTCATAGTGATATATACCGATGTCAAAAACATTATTTCTTTTCCAATAACGAATACCAAGACTATGCTGATTCAGTAAATAATGGTAATGCATATAGAAGTGATTGGATTAAAGGAATCGATATGATTGATAAATCTATTGGAGAAGATAATTGGTTAACCTTTCATACTGATGCTAATATACATACAGGGGATAAAGGTAGATACTCTATGATATATAGATGGGGTATGGGATG
>JGI25907J50239_1000360_pt1 | contig 10964 bp, 12 predicted proteins | sample LauGreSpBDMM15SN_2_FD_50239 | JGI IMG/M metagenome (IMG submission 50239) | reverse complement strand
TTTTATCAATCTAGTTTCGGCAGCACGAGTGCCGGCAAGGACCTCAGCGTCCTCCAGGTCGTGCGTAACCCAGGCTGGCTCCTCCCATATATCTCCGTCTCACTGATGTCGCTCGGCCTCCTCGTCCACTTCGGCGTCTCGCTCTTCGGCTTCCTTAAACGCCGGACCAAGACCGCCGCCACCGCTGGCCTCGTTGCCCTCTTGGCCCTGAGCCCCACGGACGCGAATGCCGCCGAAGCCTGGGATAGCCGAGAGATTGGCACGCTCCCAGTGCAGAGCGGTGGCCGCGTCATCCCCTTGGAAACGCTCGCCAGTGGCTCCTTGCTCCAGATGCGGGCGCGCCGCGAAATAGCCCTCACCGAGCTTGAAGCTACCGCCTTCGGCAAAAAGCCTTCGACTTGGACCGCGGAGGAAAAATCAGCCATTGCAGAACAGTTCCCTGAACTCACCGATAGCCTTAAGCAACAGTTAGAAAAGCGCCCGGTTCGACTCAAGGGACGCACGCTGGCCGCACATGACTGGCTCATCGAGGTCGGCTTCCGCGCTTCCATCGCCCGCCAGTTGCCAACCTTCCGCGTCGACCACCCCGTGGTCCTAAAGATGATGGGACGCGACCCAGAGAAGACCAAGTTCGTCAGCTGGGATGACATCCTCAAGAACAGTAAGGCGCTCACCGATGCCGCGGCCAAATCGCGTCAACGCGCCCAAGCCGATCGCGAAGTGGAGGACCGAGCGCTCCTTCAGCTCGAGTCGGCGGCACGTCAGTATGCCCTGCTATCGATGACATTTATGCCGGGCGATCTCCCGGCCGACATCGCCCCCCAGCGCGAATACCAAGCTTGGCTGGGCGCCCTCAACCGCGCCGCCGAGGAGATGCAGAAAAATCGCGGTACCTCCGCAGCCGCTCCGGCCTTCGACAAAGAACTCCAAGAGACGCTGAAGGCCTTGGTCGAACGCTACCAAGATTTTGCCCGCGATGGTGCCGTGCGCATCGTCCCGCCCAAAGATCCCGCGACCAGCACTACTTGGGACAACCTTGGGACCGCATTGCTGGCGGTGATCAACGATCGCAACGCCCACCGAGCCGCCCTCGCCCCGGATGGCGTCGTGACGCGCTACGCCCTCTTCTGCGTCGCATGGCGGGATGGGGACGACGATACCTGTCGCGACCAAATCACCGCCCTGAAGGCTTCCTTAGCCGGCTCGTGGTCGTCGCGGGCAAATGCCGAGACTTCCTTTAGCCGCCTGCAGCCGTTCTATTGGTTATTAATCGCCTACATGTTGATTGTCCTGCTCGTCCTCTGGGCTTGGGCCGCCAACAGCGAAGGGCCGCGCACTTGGGCCTATATCCTGCTTGTCACTATTTTCATACTCCACACCGCCGCCTTAGGCTACCGCATGTGGCTCCATGAGCGTCCGCCAGTGACCAACCTCTACTCGTCCGGGATCTTTGTGGCCTGGGGTGCCGTCCTGCTTGGCGTCATCCTGGAACGCCTCTGGAAGAATGGTATCGGCGCTATGGCAGCCGGCCTCAGCGGCTTCCTTTCGCTCATCGTTGCCCACAACCTCGGTCTCTCGGGCGAAGATAATTTGGAAAGCGTCCGGGCGGTCCTCGACTCCAACTTCTGGTTATCGACGCACGTGACGACCGTGACGATTGGCTATTCCGCGACCTTCGTGGCAGGCCTGATTGGCGCGATTCACCTTTGTCTCCGCGCCTTCAAGTCCGACTACAAGGACGGCGACGCGCTCGCCCGGGCCGCCTATGGCATCCTCGCTTTTGGGCTCATTGCTAGCTTCATCGGCACGATGCTGGGTGGCATCTGGGCAGACCAGAGCTGGGGCCGGTTCTGGGGCTGGGATCCCAAGGAGAATGGTGCCGTCCTAATTGTGATGTGGTGCGCCGTCTGCCTCCACGCCCGCTGGGGTGGCTTGGTGCGCCGCGAAGGGCTCATGCAGCTGCTCATCTTTGGCAATATCGTGACCGCCTGGTCTTGGTTCGGCACCAACCTGCTCGGCGTGGGCCTCCATAGTTACGGCTTCACGGAGTCCGGCGCAATCTGGCTCTACTACATATTCTGCCCGTCACAGCTGGCGTTGATCGCCGTGGGTTGGCTCCCCGCTCGCGCCGCTAAGTCCGTCCAGACGGCATGACCGACCAACCCGCCCTCGCATGGTTCTGTGTGAAGGCCAAGCCTCGCCAAGAGGCTGTGGCCGTCCGCAACCTGCGAGCGCTGGGTCCAGTCGAGCTGGTCTTCCCACGCATCCGCCGCACCCGCCGCGGACATGAGAAGAACCGCGAGGTCGTCGAGCCCCTCTTCCCCGGATACCTCTTCCTTCGCTACGACGCGGCGGAACTCATCGGCTCCGTCCGGAGCACCCGAGGTGTCCTACACCTCGTTGCCAAGAACGGCCAACCCGTCGAAGTGGACGTCAAAGTAATCAACGAACTGCTCGCCCTTGGGCCTGACGCCATCCTCTCGGCCCTAGATGAAGAACTGCAAATCGGGGCTAAAGTGCGCATCGTCCGCGGCATCTTCGCGGGCTCCGAAGGCGAAGTCCTGCGTCTCGAGACTCCGCAGAAACGTATCGCCGTGCTGCTCTCGTTACTCGGCTCCGACCAGCCCGTCGAACTCTCCTCTGAAGATGTCGAAGGGCTTCCGAACGAAGAAGTCTAAACCATTGCCTAGCCATGATCCAAGATCAGCTCGTCCACTCCGCTCAATACGAAGGGTTACATCCGTCCTTCTCGCAGGCTTTTGCTTGGCTCAAGGCTTTCGACCCGCAGACACCGGACGGAAAATATGAGATTGCGGGGCCCGCGCTGACCGCCGGTGTGCAACGCTACACCACCAAGCCCGACAGCGAAAAGAAATGGGAGGCCCACGAGGTCTTCGGTGATATCCAAGTGCTCTTCGCGGGTGAAGAAATCTGCGGTCACAACGAGGTGCGCACCCTGACGGTGACCGAACCCTATAAGCCCGAGAAGGACGTCGCTAAATTCGCCCACCCTAGCCAGCCCACGACGCGCCTGCATTTCCGCCCTGGCAGCTTCACCGTTTTCTACCCGCAAGATGGCCACCAACCGGGCGTCATGGTCGACCAGCCCGCTGAAGTCTTGAAGGTTGTCATTAAGTTCAAGGTCTAGGGACACGGTTTGGCCTCGATAGCGGCTGGCCGGCATTCATCGTTAAGCCACCCCACCCTGCCATGCGTAGCTTCCTTGCCCTCCTATTCACCCTTTCCCTTGCCAGTGCGCAGGAGACCACCCGCCTCCGCGACGTCATCTACCAGAAACGCGATGGCTTCGCGCTCACGCTGGATGTCTTCACACCAGCCAAGCCTAATGGCGCGGCGATGATCAAGATTGTGAGCGGGGGTTGGAACTCCAATCACAACGGCATCGGTGATGGGGGCTGGACGAAGTCTGGCTACACGACCTTCGTCGTTGTGCATGGCTCGCAACCGCGCTTCCATATCGACGAGATCGTGACCGACGTGCAGCGCGCGGTCCGGTTCGTCCGGGCCAACGCCGCCACCTACGGGATCGACCCCAATAAGATCGGCGTCACCGGTAGCAGTGCTGGCGGCCACCTCTCGCTGATGCTCGCCGTCAAGGGCGACGCCGGCAATGTGAAGGCTACGGATCCCATCGACCGCGCGAGCAGCGAGGTGCAAGCCGTCGCCTGCTATTACCCACCGACCGACTTCATCAGCTGGATCACCGAGAACGATGGCCTTAACGGCGTCGGCCCGCTCGCTTTCCGCAAGCCTGCCTTTGGCCCCCAAATTGCTACCCCGGAAGGCATGGCCGCGATGGGTAAGGCTCTGTCGCCCATGACGTGGGTCAAAAAAGCCCAGCCGCCGATCTACATTGTCCAAGGTGACAACGACGTGCTCGTGCACTTCAGCCAGGCCCTGCGTTTCCAGAAGAAGTCTACCGACGCCGGCGCTACCTGTGAGGTCCTCATCCGCGAAGGGGCGGGCCACGGTGGCTGGAAAGAAATGGGCGAAGACAACGTGCGCATGGCCGAATGGATCGACCTGCATCTCTTGAGCAAGACGCCAGCCAAGCCCTTTAATAATTCGGTCTCGAAGCTCCCCAGCACAACCCCGGCGAAGAAGTAGGCCCAGTGGGGAGCAGGCGGGAATGGGGGGCGAGCGGGTACCCCTTTGCATCCGTACTTTTGTGTACCTACCCCTGATTGCTAGGGAGAATCTACGCCCTTTCCCTGGCCTCCGTGCCCGCTTGCTCACGTACCTCCCCATCCATCTCTTTCTCTTGCGACCTAAGCGCTGACTTCCTAAACCTACCTCATGTCTTCTGGTTGCCGCCTCATCCTCGCCCTTGACGTCGAAACAAAAGAAGAAGCCTTGGCTTTGGCTCGTCCGTTGGCCGGCAACTTGGTCTGGGTCAAACTTGGCCTCCAGCTCTTCACCCGCCACGGTCCTAGCATCGTCGACGAATTTCATGCACTCGGTTTTAAGGTCTTCCTCGACCTCAAGCTGCACGACATCCCCAACACGGTAGCCTCGGCCATCAAGAGCCTCAAAGGTCGCCCTTGTTCGCTACTGACGCTACATGCAGCGGGTGGCCCTGAAATGATCGCTCGCGCCCGTGAGGCGGCCGATGTCGCCCTCCCCGACTGCCAACTGCTGTCGGTCACGGTCCTCACCTCGATGGACCAAGCGCAACTCACAGCCATCGGCGTACAGCGGACCCCTGAAGAGCAGGTCCGCCTCCTTGGCCGCATGGCGATCCAAGCGGGTTCCCACGGCCTCGTCTGCTCGCCCCTAGAACTCCCGATGCTCCGCGCAGAACTGGGCATTGCCCCCACGCTGGTCACGCCGGGCATTCGCTACCCCGACGCCGCGGGCGACGATCAGAATCGGGTCATGACACCCGCCCAAGCGGCCGCCGCGGGCGCGAGCTTCATCGTGGTCGGTCGGCCGATTCTCAAGGACAAGGACCCAGCAGCCAAGACCCGACAGATCCGCCGTGAAATCGGCGAAGCTTCGTGAGCGCTCCCGACGACATCCTGATTCTCCTCGCTGCAGGTTCCGCGCAGCGGATGCAGGCGACCGTCGACGACAAGATTACCGCCCCACTGGCTGGCCTGCCCGTCTTCCTGCATTCGCTCAAGACCTTCCAAGCCACGGGCTTGATTAGCCGAGTGGTTATCACTTACCGCAACGAGGATCAAAAAGCCCGGATGCTGACGATGCTTGCGGCACACCCCAACGGGGATCTGCGTATCGATTTCGTGCCCGGTGGCGACTCGCGGCAGGATTCGGTCTTGGCTGCGCTGTCGGCCTGCGAAGGCCATACTGGCCTCGTTCATATCCACGACGGCGCCCGCCCGCTCGTGACGGCCGAAGCCATCCGCAAGGTCCGCGAGAAAGCCCACGAGATGGGCGGAGCCATCCTCGCTGGCCGCGCGGCCGACACCGTTAAAATCGCCAAAGAACACACGGCCTCGGTGGGCAGTTCGCCCGACCGGGCCTTGGTCTGGACCGCGGAAACGCCCCAAGTCTTCCGCACGTCCATCGTCCTGAAAGCTTACCGTAAAGTTTCTGAACTCGGTCGTAAAGTTACCGATGACAGCTCCGCCGTCGAATTTGTCGGGCAAGATGTGGCCTTAGTGGAAAACCCGTCGGTTAACTTGAAGCTTACGCGGCCCGCCGATTTTGTCCTCGCCGAGGCGATTCTAAAGACGCGCTAAGCGCTCAGTAGCCGGACTGGCGCAGGACGAGGTCGAGCTTGGTCTGGAAGTCGGCGATGTCTGGCTGGCTGGGACGATAACCAGGGACGCGCGGGACGACACCCGGGCGGCCTTCCATATCGATATACCAATCGGCTAACTGGCCATCGGAGAAAGTTACCGATCCACTGACCATCGTGGCCTCGCGAGCCAAAGCGTCGATTTCGACCTTCACGTTCGACGGACCTACCGGAACGGCATCCGCTGGCGCCGCCGGCTCGGCAGCATCGACGCCGGCCGCTTCGGTCGGAGGCAGTTCGTCGACGACAGGCTCAGCCTTCTTGGGCTCTTCCTTCTCTTGGAGGGTAAGGTTAAGGTCATCGACCAGAAAACGGACGTCTAAGAAGGTCATCGAAATCCCGAGCTCGGAGGAAAGCCGACCTTGAATCACCGAAAGGGTCGAACCCTCGGCCACCCATTGGGAGACCTTGGTGATTTGNGCGGGGGTCAATTTAGCCATACCCCAACCTGTGCGGTTAAAATGNGTTTTTCAAGCGTCCCGTCGGATATTCATTGGAAAAACCCCGAGAGGTCGCCAACTTGAGNCNATGCAGCCCGAAATTCGATGGCAGAGAAGCGGGGAGTTCTCCGACATCGTCTATGAAAAAGCCGAAGGTATCGCCCGCGTGACCATCAATCGTCCGTCCCGGCGCAACGCCTTTACGCCCGACACCATTGCGGAGATGCTGAAGGCTTTCTCTGATGCCCGCGACGATAGTTCCATCGGGGTGGTCCTCCTCCGCGGCGCCAACCCCCAGCATGACGGCAAGTTCGCCTTCTGTGCGGGCGGCGACCAGAAGATCCGCGGCGATAAAAAGGGTGGCTACGTCGGCAAGGACGGTGTGCCTCGCCTGAACGTCCTCGACCTCCAGCGACTCATCCGCTCGATGCCCAAGGTCGTCATCGCGCTCGTCGCTGGCTTCGCCATTGGCGGCGGCCACGTGCTCCACGTCATTTGCGACCTCACCATTGCCGCCGACAACGCCGTCTTTGGTCAGACTGGCCCGCGGGTCGGTAGCTTCGATGGTGGTTTCGGTGCTTCCTACCTCGCCCGGGTGGTCGGCCAGAAGAAGGCCCGCGAAATCTGGTATCTGTGCCGTCAATACGACGCCAAACAGGCCCTCGAGATGGGCTTGGTCAATGCCGTCGTGCCTTACGAACAGCTCGACGCTGAAGGCGTGCAATGGGCCCGCGAGGTCATGGCCAAGAGCCCGCTCGCTATCCGCTGCCTGAAGTCGGCCTTCAACGCCGAGCTGGACGGCCAAGCCGGCATCCAAGAACTCGCTGGCAATGCCACCTTACTCTACTACTTGACCGAAGAAGGCGACGAAGGTCGCTCGGCATGGAACGAAAAACGTCCGCCGAACTTCGGCAAATTCCCTTGGCTCCCATAAATCCTATCCGCGTCACCGAACGCGCGCAGTCGCTCGCCGCGGCGGTGCTTATGGCTGGCGACATTGCGATCGACGGGACCGCTGGCAAAGGGAGAGATACCGCCTTCCTCGCGCAAGCAGTCGGGCCTACTGGCCACGTCCATAGCTTCGACATCCAACCCGAAGCGATAGCCTCTACGGACAACCTGTGCACCTTGGCCGGTCTCTCGTCACGCGTGAGTTTACACCACCGGAGCCACGCAGAAATCGCTACCGTGCTCCCGGCCGGGCACCGTGGGAAAGTCGGTGCCGCCATCTTCAACTTGGGTTATCTACCGGGCGGCAACCCCGATATCATCACGCAACCGCAATCGACGGCGACCGCCTTGCAGGCTGCCTTTGAGGCCTTACGCTCTGGTGGCCGACTCATCTGCGTCGCCTACACGGGCCACCCTGGAGGGATGGACGAATCGGACGTCGTCTTGGCCTTTGCAGCCGAACGCACCTCAGCCGGCGACACGGTTGAAAAAATCGGCCATGTCCCCAACCCCGGTAAGCCCTGGGTGTTGGCGGTGACCAAGCGTTGAGCCGGTTGGACTTCTCGACGGTTACCGCTTAAAGGTAAAGCATGTCCGACCGACCTCGCATCGTCCTCACCGGAGCCACCGGGCTGATTGGTCGGGCCTTAGCGAAAGCGTTGGCGAAAGGCGGCTACACAGTGACAGCCTTGCAATCGCGCACGAAGGGACCGGGCGGCATGGACGTCGCGAGCGGGTGGATTGACGAAGCCTTCCTCGAAGGCGCAGAGGCGGTCATCCATTTATCGGGTGAGCCGATTGCCCAACGCTGGACGAAGGCAGCCAAGGCTCGCATCCTCACGAGTCGAGTCGAAGGCACGCGCCTACTCGCAGCGGCGTTGACTCGCCTTAAGCAACCACCCAAGGCCTTTATTTCCATGTCGGGCATCAACCGCTACGGCGTGTGGCGTCCGGGTGAAACGGTGACGGAAGCCTCCTCGCTTTCTAATATCGGCTTCCTCGCTGAAATCTCCGAACAATGGGAAATAGCCACCCAAGCCGCCCAGGTGCGTGGCATCCGGACTGTTTGGCTCCGGACTGGCGTCGTCCTGGCGGGCTCGGGTGGGGCTCTCCAGAAAATGCGCCTCCCCTTCTCCCTTGGACTCGGCGGCCCGGTCGGATCTGGCCAGCAGCACCTCAGCTGGATTCGACTCGGCGACCTAATCAGGCTGATTCAGTGGGCCTTAGCGACTCCAAGTATCCAAGGCGCTGTGAACGCGGTCGCCCCGCAGCCAGTTACCCAACGCGCCTTTGCCCGGTGCCTCGGCCAAGCGCTCCACCGCCCAGCCATCCTCCCGCTCCCGGCGTTTGCCGTCGGACTCGTCTTCGGGGAGATGGGCCGCGAAACACTCCTTGGCGACCTTGCCGCCACGCCCGCCAAAGCCCTGGCTGCCGGCTTCGTCTTCGAGACGCCTGATCTCCCGAGCGCCCTCCGCGCCGCCCTTTGCGAATGATTTTAGGTTGAACGGAGTCGCCCGGAAAGGGATTGTCCACCCATGGAACGTTTCCGTTCAGTCCTCACCATTTTCAGCCTCGCTTGCACGCTCGCCTTCGTCGGTTGCGATGGAGATACCTCCTCGGAGATGCGCACTCCCGAACTCGAGGATAGCGAATTCCGGCAAGGGATGACTTACGAGAAGCAGCGCGAGCCGCGTAAAGCCTTGGAGTCCTTCCTCAAAGTTATCGACGCCCGCAAGGGGGCATCGGAATCTCATCTGGAAGCGGGTCGCATGTACCTCGACCTTCAGGATCCACTCCCCGCGGTTTACCACTTCAACCAGTACCTCCGACTCAAGCCGAACTCGGAACAAAGCCCAATTGTCCGTCAGATGGTAAAGACGGCTGAAAAGATGTTCATCCAGCAACTCCCGGGCCGCCCGCTGGAACCTAGCGCCAGCGGCAGCGTCGATCAGTCGGCACTCATCCGCAAACTCCAGAACGAAAACTCCAAGCTCATGTTGGAAGTATCTGAGCTTTCCCGTGGCGGCCGTAACCCCGAACCCAAGAACGACCCACGGACTCCAGGCGTGGCCGCTATCCCCGACAAAGGGACGCCCGCCGTTCCTGGCGTCGCTCCGACCACTGGCCGTAAGGCCCCCGCCTTCACCACGTATGTGGTCAATAACGGCGACACCCTGACCAAGATTTCCATCAAAGCTTACGGTACGCCAGCCCGCTCTAATGACATCTACAACGCCAACCGCGACAAGATGACCTCAGCGGCGAACCTGAAGGTCGGCACGACTTTAACGATTCCTCAGTAAGCCATGCGCGTCACCCGCATCCGCGCGGCTGACTTCCGCAACCTTCCGTTTGCCGACGTCGATACCGACGCGCCCCGCGTTTTCCTGCTCGGCGAAAACGGCCAAGGTAAGACCAACCTCCTGGAGGCCGCGGCGCTGGTCTCGGCTTTTCGTTCCTTCCGTACCACGGAGATTTCACCGCTCATCCGAATGGGCTGCACCGAGGCGCGCCTGCGACTCGATGTGCGCACGGGGACCGAAAGTACCGCGGTGGAACTACGCCTCGCTAAGGGTTCACGCAAAGCGCTGGTCGACGGTAATCCCGTGACATCCGTCGCCGAGCATCTGGGTCGCTTCCCCACCATCGTCTTCTGCTCCGACGACCTCCGCTTGGTCCGCGGCTCGCCGTCCAACCGCCGTCGCTGGCTCGATGCGGCGATTGGCGGCACCGATGGCGCGTACCTCAACGCCGTCCGCGACTACACCCGCGCCCTCGAAGGGCGTAATGCTTTACTCAAGACGGACCGCCCTCAGGAAGACGCGATCCGCGCCTTCGAAAAAACCATGCTCGCGCCGGCTACGCTCATGGTGGAGACCAGGGCCAAGGTCCTACCCGAACTGGCGACAACCCTCCGTGAGGCTTGCGCCCGGGCGGGCTTCCCCGACAAAGGCGCCAACCTCACCTATTTACCGGACACCCCCGCTGACCAATTGGCGGACACGTGGGCGAGGCTACGAGGCGTCGACCAAGCAACGGGCTCAACCTTGAAGGGCCCCCAACGCGACGACTTCGGCATCCTCTTTGGAGGCCAAGATGCCGCCGACTACGCCTCCGAGGGACAGCAGCGGCTCCTAGTCCTAGCCCTCTGCTTGGGCCGCCTCAGTCGCGATGCCAGCCGTGCCCCGACCCCACCCGTCATTCTAGCCGATGACGTCCTGGGGGAGCTGGACGACACCCGCAGGCGGGCTTTTTGGCAGGAAGTCGGGGAAACCCACCAAGTCATCGCCACAGGCACGGTTCCACCCCCCTCCGGCGACTGGCGGACCTACCGGGTTAGCCAAGGGGTCTACGTCAGGGACTGATTTTGGCGTTGTTTTATCATTTTCGGAGCCCTTGGATAAGGGGATGAAGGATTTCCTCCTGTACGCCTCGGTCGTCGTTCTCTTCCTCGTCTGCCTCTTGGTCGTCTTGATCATCCTGATGCAGCGTCCGTCGGCTAATGCCGGCATGGGCTCGGCCCTCGGTGGCGGTGCTGCTGAATCCGTCTTCGGCGGTGAATCGTCCAACGTCCTCTCCAAGATGACGACCACCCTCACGGTCACCCTTTTCATCCTAAGCTTCGGTCTGTACCTAGGATTCGTTGCACGCGAAAAGAAAACGCCTTCCGCTATCGCGCCAGCCGCCGCTACGGCCACTAAGCCAGCCACCCCAGAAGTCCCAGCCGCTACGACCGCTACGGCTCCCGCTGCGACGGCTCCGACCGTTCCAGCCGCCACGACTCCGGCCGC
>JGI25907J50239_1000353_pt1 | contig 11031 bp, 9 predicted proteins | sample LauGreSpBDMM15SN_2_FD_50239 | JGI IMG/M metagenome (IMG submission 50239) | reverse complement strand
TTTTGATTCCTTAACAAACTTGATTGCAAGGATTGCAGCAAAGATCGCGATAGGAGTGTTTACTCCTAGACACCAGCGCCACGAGAAGAACTCAGTAAGGGTTCCACCAAGAATTAAGCCGATAGCTGCACCGCCACCTGAGATGGCACCGATGACACCGAAGGCCTTTGCGCGCTCCTTGGGAACGGTGAAGGTCACAGAAATAATTGCAAGTGCGGCAGGTGCTAGTAGTGCACCAAAAACTCCTTGTAGCGCACGTGAAGCAAAAAGTAATCCTTGAGTAGATGCAACGCCTCCAAGGGCAGATGCTGCAGCAAAGCCGATCAATCCAATTAAGAAAATCTTCTTGCGCCCCATGTAATCGCCAATACGTCCACCTAGTAGAAGAAGTGAACCAAAGGCCAAAGTGTAGGCAGTGATAACCCATTGCTGATTAGCATCTGAGATTCCGAGATCTACCTTTGCGCTTGGAATCGCAATATTCATAATGGAGCTGTCCAACACGATCATTAACTGTGAAATAGCGACAACGAACAATGTTCGCCATCTAGTTGGGTCCAGACCTTCAGTTTTGGTCGTTTCTGACACGCGAAAGCTCCAATTCAGATTAATTGATTTGATATCAAGAGGGTAGAATTCTCTCATGCCCACCATGAAACCGCGCTCAGGAGTAGTTACCGATGGACTCGAAAGAGCACCAGCACGTGGAATGTTGCGCGCAGTTGGTATGGGTGATGAAGATTGGGTCAAGCCACAAATCGGTATTGCATCTTCATGGAATGAAATCACACCATGCAACCTTTCACTAGATCGTTTAGCTAAGGCATCTAAGCAAGGCGTCATCGATGCAGGTGGTTTCCCAATGCAGTTTGGAACCATCTCGGTTTCCGATGGAATTTCTATGGGCCATGAAGGTATGCACTTTTCTCTTGTCTCTCGTGAAGTGATTGCAGACTCAGTTGAATGCGTCATGCAGGCTGAACGTTTAGATGGCATGGTTACTTTCGCAGGGTGTGATAAATCACTTCCAGGAATGATGATGGCAGCAGCTCGAATTGATGTTGCAAGTGTTTTTGTCTATGCAGGTTCAACTTTGCCAGGACAGGTTGATGGAAAAGATGTCACCATCATCGATGCATTTGAGGCGGTTGGCGCTTGTGCGCGTGGCTTGATTACTCAAGATCGTGTTGATCAAATTGAACGTGCGATCTGCCCAGGAGAAGGTGCTTGTGGCGGTATGTACACCGCAAACACAATGGCAAGCATTGGTGAGGCAATTGGGCTGTCACTTCCGGGATCTGCAGCACCTCCAGCTGTTGACCGTCGCCGCGATACTTATGCAATCGCATCAGGTGCAGCTGTCGTTGAACTTATTCGTCAAGGAATCACTACACGCGATATTTTGACAAAGCCTGCCTTTGAAAATGCAATCACTATTTTGATGGCGCTTGGTGGTTCTACAAACGCAGTTCTCCACCTATTAGCTATTGCAAATGAAGCTCATGTTGATCTTTCACTCGATGATTTCCATCGCATTGGTTCAAAGGTTCCATTGCTTGGAGATCTCAAGCCATTTGGAAAGTTTGTAATGAGTGATGTAGATAAGGTTGGCGGAATCCCAGTTGTCTCAAGGGATTACTCGATGCCGGATTACTTCACGGAGATGTATTAACTGTTACCGGAAAGACGATGGCGGAAAATCTCAAGGAGATTGCACCACCAGATCCAGATGGACAGATTCTGAAGGCTGTTTCATCACCAATGTCTACTGATGTTGGAATCACAATTCTTGGCGGAACCCTTGCAACAGAAGGTGCCGTGTGTAAGACAGCAGGAATTGGAATTGAAAGTTTTGAAGGACCAGCACGAGTGTTTGAACGTGAACAAGCTGCGATGGATGCTCTTGAAAATGGAACTATTCAAGCCGGTGATGTTGTTGTGATTCGTTATGAAGGTCCTAAGGGCGGGCCAGGAATGCGCGAAATGTTGATGATCACCGGTGCGATTAAGGGCGCAGGATTAGGGAAATCAACTCTGCTCTTAACTGATGGACGTTTCTCTGGAGGATCAACTGGTTTATGTGTTGGCCATGTTGCACCAGAGGCTGTTGATGGGGGACCGATCGCATTTATTAAGGATGGCGATATTGTGCGAATCGATATCACCAATCGCACCCTTGATCTCTTAGTTGATCCCGCTGAATTAGCTGCTCGCAGAGTTGGCTGGAAGCCATTGGGACATAAGTACTCACGTGGAGTTTTGGCCAAGTATTCAAAGTTGGTGGGATCTGCATCCAAGGGCGCGGTCTGCGATTAAGCAGATCTGCCCAAATTGTGAGATCTGCATCTCAACCCTTGACGTTGAGCCTGCTTCATTGGAGAATAAGCGCATGAGCACAACATTTGTGGTGGTGATTTAAAGGCGCGTGATCGGTAATTGATCATGCGCCACCCTCAGTTATCTGAGGGTTTTTTCATTTCACACCTAGAAATGCTGGGCCACATTAAAGAGCGAATCGAAAGGAGATGGATATGAGCAAGAAGATGAGTGGAGCTAGTTCACTCGTGCAATCTTTGGAGTCTGCTGGCGTCGATGTGATGTTCGGACTTCCAGGCGGTGCAATCCTTCCTGCCTACGATCCAATCTTTGATAGCAAGATTCGCCACATCCTGGTTCGCCATGAACAAGGTGCAGGTCATGCTGCAACTGGTTATGCCCAAGTCACCGGTCGTGTTGGAGTGTGTATTGCGACCTCTGGACCTGGCGCTACAAATTTAGTAACACCACTTGCTGATGCTGCGATGGATTCAGTTCCACTAGTAGCAATCACAGGACAGGTTCCATCTGTTGCAATTGGAACAGATGCATTCCAAGAGGCAGATATTCGTGGAATCACGATGCCATTTACTAAGCACAATTATTTGATCACCGACCCTAAGGATATTCCTCGCGCAATCGCTGAAGCCTTTTATATTGCTGGCTCTGGTCGACCAGGTCCTGTATTGGTGGACATCGCAAAGGATGCTCTGCAAAAGGAAACTGATTTTGTATATCCAAAGGAGCTTTCACTTCCTGGATATCACCCACAGCTGGAACCTGAAAATCAATGTATTAAGGATGCAGCAGCGCTCATCGCGCAATCTTCAAAGCCTGTCTTTTATGTTGGTGGCGGCGTAATCAAGTCCAATGCATCTAAGGAGTTAATGCAGTTAGCTGAACTCGTTGGCGCACCAGTTGTTACTACTTTGATGGCATTGGGATCCTTCCCAGACAGCCACCCACAACACCTTGGCATGCCTGGAATGCATGGAACAGTTGCCGCTGTTACATCACTTCAAAAGGCGGATCTACTTATTACATTAGGTGCGCGTTTTGATGATCGCGTAACCGGAAAGCTTTCGACATTTGCAGTTAATGCAAAGGTTATTCACGCAGATATTGACCCAGCAGAGATCGGTAAGAACCGATTTGCAGATGTACCAATCGTTGGAGATTTGAAGCGAACCATCGCAGCGTTAATCCCTGCGGTAAAGGCGGAATTTGCTAAGAATAAGGCTGATTTAACGCCATGGATCGCATCTATGAACAAGCTTCGTGCAACCTATCCATTGGGATATGAACTTCCAAAGGATGGATCACTTTCTCCTCAATATGTAATTGAAAGAATCAGTGCGTTAACTGGTCCTGAAGGTATTTATGTTGCAGGTGTTGGTCAGCACCAGATGTGGGCTTCACAGTTTGTGAAGTATGAAAATCCACGTACCTGGTTGAACTCTGGCGGTCTCGGAACAATGGGATATGCAGTCCCTGCTGCAATGGGTGCAAAGGTCGGCGCACCTGATGCAACTGTGTGGGCAATCGATGGTGATGGATGCTTCCAGATGACAAACCAAGAGTTAGTAACGTGTGCGCTCAACAACATTCCAATCAAGGTTGCGATCATTAACAATGAATCTCTCGGAATGGTTCGCCAGTGGCAGACCTTGTTCTACGAGGGTCGATACTCCAATACAAGTTTGGATTCAAAGCGAGTTCCAGATTTCGTAAAGCTTGCAGAAGCTATGGGTTGTGTTGGCTTAAGTTGTGAGCGCCCTGAAGATGTGGATGCAATCATCAAGCAAGCAAATGCAATTAATGATCAACCAGTAGTTGTTGATTTCCGAGTTTTCAGAGATGCGATGGTGTGGCCAATGGTTGCAGCAGGAACATCAAATGATGACATCATGATCGCGCGAGAACTTGCGCCTGACTGGGATTCACAGGAGCTCTAATGAGTACACATACGCTGTCCGTTCTCGTCGAAAACTCTCCGGGTGTACTTGCACGTGTTGCCGGTTTGTTCTCACGTCGTGCCTACAACATCGACTCATTGGCTGTAGGTCCTACAGAAAATCCTGATATCTCTCGAATGACAATTGTTATCAATGTCGAAAGCCACTCGTTGGAACAAGTAATTCGCCAACTGGATAAGTTAGTAAATGTCATCCATATCGCTGAGTTAAAACTTGCTGAATCAGTTCAGGCTGAACTCTTGCTTGTAAAAATCTCTGCAACATCAAAGAATCGTTTTGATGTCGATGCCGTTCTCGAGACCTACGGTGCATCAATTGTTGATGAGGGCGCTGATTACATGACGATTGAGGCAACGGGAGATGCTGCCAAAATCAGTGACCTACTTAACGCTCTTGAGCGTTTTGGCATCCGTGAATTAGCTCAATCAGGCTTAGTCGCGATCGAACGTGGCAGCGGCTCGCTCGCAGACCGTACCCTTAGCACTCAAAGTATTCCTACCGCTGACAGCGGTCAGGCTGATTATCAAAACTAAAACCAACAAAGGACGATGAGGAGAAATACCGTGGCAGCAACGATGTATCACGAAGAGGATGCTGATCTATCAATCATCCAGGGTCGCAAAGTCGCGATCATCGGTTACGGCTCACAAGGACATGCACACGCACTTAACTTGCGTGACAGTGGTGTCGATGTTCGAGTTGGATTAAAGGACGGCTCACCATCACGTGCAAAGGCAGAGGCTGAAGGCCTTCGCGTTGTAAGTGTTGCTGAAGCGGTTAAGGAATCAACTGTCATCATGATCTTGGCGCCTGATCACCTACAGCGCCACATCTACACAGATTCAATTCTTCCTAACCTAAAAGATGGCGACGCATTGTTCTTCGGACATGGCTTCAACATCCGTTTCGGTTACATCAAGCCATCTGCATCAGTTGATGTGTGCATGGTTGCACCAAAGGGTCCAGGACACCTTGTGCGTCGTGAGTATGCAGCAGGTCGTGGAGTTCCAGTAATTGTTGCTGTTGAGCAGGATTCAACAGGAAATGCATGGCCATTGACACTTTCATATGCCAAGGCAATTGGCGGACTTCGCGCAGGCGGAATTCTTACAACATTTACTGAAGAGACAGAGACAGATCTATTTGGTGAGCAATCAGTTCTTTGCGGTGGCGCATCACAGCTAGTTATGTACGGATTCGAAACATTGACTGAAGCTGGATACCAGCCAGAGGTCGCATACTTCGAGTGCTTGCATGAACTTAAGTTGATCGTTGACCTTATGTATGAAGGTGGAATTGCTAAGCAGCGTTGGTCAGTTTCCGACACAGCTGAGTTCGGTGATTATGTTTCAGGCCCACGCGTCATTGATCCACGTGTGAAGGAGAACATGAAGGCAGTTCTTGCAGATATCCAAAGCGGAGCATTTGCAAAGCGCTTCATCGATGACCAAGAGGCTGGAGCACCTGAATTTAAATCACTTCGCGCTAAGGGCGAGACACATCCAATCGAGGCTGTTGGTCGCGAACTTCGCAAGATGTTTTCATGGATGAAGCAGTCAAAGGGTGACGATTACAAGGAAGGCAGCGCAGCGCGTGGCTAAACCTATTGTTTTAATCGCTGAAGAGCTCAGCCCTGCAACACTTGAAGCGTTAGGTCCTGATTTTGAAGTTGTTAACTGCGATGGTGCAAACCGCGCTGAACTTCTAGCAGCACTTGCCAAAGGTGTAGATGCGGTTTTGATCCGTTCTGCGACAAAGATGGATGCAGAAGCGATTGCAGCTGCAAAGGGTCTGAAGGTTATTGCTCGTGCCGGAGTTGGACTTGATAACGTTGATATTCCTGCAGCAACTGCGGCTGGTGTCATGGTTGTTAACGCACCTACATCAAACATTGTGTCAGCGGCTGAATTAGCAATTGCACTTTTGATGGCATCAGCACGATTTGTTTCACCAGCTCATGCAGCTTTGCGAAATGGAAAGTGGGCACGTTCAAAGTACACAGGTGCTGAGATCTTTGAAAAGACTCTTGGAATTGTTGGCTTTGGTCGCATCGGTCAATTGGTAGCTCATCGCATGCAGGCATTTGGAATGGATGTAGTTGCTTACGATCCATATCTACAGCCAGCACGCGCGGCACAACTTGGCGTCCGTTTAGTTGAACTTGATGAACTTCTCAAGGTTTCAGATTTCATCACCATTCACCTTCCAAAGACTAAGGAAACTGCAAACCTAATCGGCGTAGAAGCGCTGAAAAAGGTTAAGCCAACTGTGCGAATCATTAACGCTGCTCGTGGTGGCGTACTTGATGAGGCGGCATTGTTTGATGCAATCACCGAAGGTCGCGTAGCAGGTGCGGGTCTTGATGTGTTCTCAACAGAACCATGCACAGATTCACCACTATTTACTTTGGATCAAGTAGTTGCAACACCTCACTTGGGTGCTTCAACTGATGAGGCTCAAGAGCGCGCAGGAATCGCCGTTGCCGTTTCAGTTCGTAAAGCACTTGCTGGCGAGCTAGTTCCTGATGCGGTTAACGTAAAGGGTGGTGCGATTCACGAAGAGATTCGTCCAAGTCTGCCTTTGGTTGAAAAGATGGCTCAGATTGCAACTGCAATCGCAGGAGAAGCTCCAGTAAGTATGGATTTAACTGTTAAGGGTGATATCTCTGGCCATGATTCATCAATCCTTGCAACAAGTGCGCTGAAGGGTGCATTACTTGGTTGTGGACTTTCAGATGTTACGTACGTCAATGCTCCAGCACTTGCTGCAGAGCGTGGAGTTACATCTGCTGTAACAACAGATCCAGAAAGCCCTGAGTACCGCAGCATGATCTCTCTTCGCGCAGCACTTGCCGATGGAAAGATTGTCACAGTTGATGGAACATTGATGGGTATCCGCAAGGTGGAAAAGATCATTGCTATTGATGGTTTTGATCTTGATCTTCCACCAACTGAAAACCTTTTGTTCCTTCGTTACTCAGATAAGCCAGGTGTCGTTGGTGCTGTAGGTAATGCACTTGGTAAAGCTGGTATCAACATCGCAGGTATGCAGGTAGCGCGTAGCGCTGCAGGTGGACAAGCGTTGATGGCACTTACCGTTGATTCACAAATCAGTGATGATCTCATTACATCAGTCAAGAAGGACACTGGAGCAGAACTTGTTCGCTCCGTAACTTTGGTGGGGTAATGAGAACAATTAATTTAGCTGTTATTGCAGGCGATGGAATCGGCCCTGAGGTTGTTGGTGAAGGCCTCAAGGTTTTAGATGTTGTAGCCAAGAAGTATTCAGTGGAGTTTAAGAAAACTTCCTATGATCTTGGTGCAGCGTTTTGGCATCGCACAGGTGAGGTACTACCTGAAGCAACTTTGGCAGAGCTTGCAAAGGCTGATGTCATCTTGCTTGGCGCAGTTGGAGATCCAACTGTTCCCAGTGGTGTTCTAGAGCGCGGACTTCTTTTAAAGCTTCGCTTTGCCTTTGATCACTACATCAATTTGCGTCCTGCACGTTTGATGCCTGGTGTTACAGGACCTCTTGCAACCAAAGCTCCAATTGATTTTGTTGTAGTTCGCGAAGGTACAGAAGGCCCATATGTTGGTGCTGGTGGAGTACTTGCAGAAGGTACAGATGCTGAAATTGCCACCGAAGAAAGCCTAAATACCCGACGTGGTGCAGAGCGCGTAATCCGTGATGCATTTGAGCGCGCGTCAAAGCGTGAGCGCAAGAAGTTAACTCTGGTGCACAAGAACAATGTTCTAACACGTGCAGGTGGTTTGTGGACTCGTACCTTTAACGAGGTTGCTAAAGAGTACCCAGCGATCACAACAGATTACCTACATGTTGATGCTGCATCAATGTTCTTTGTTACTAATCCAGAGCGTTTTGATGTAGTTGTTACAGATAACTTATTTGGAGACATCCTGACCGATATCGCAGCAGCGATCTGCGGAGGAATTGGTCTTGCTGCATCAGGAAATATCAATCCAACTGGAAAGTTTCCATCTATGTTTGAGCCGGTTCATGGTTCAGCACCAGATATCGCCGGAAAGAACTTAGCTGATCCAACAGCAACCGTTATGTCAGTTGCCATGATGCTTGATCACTTAGGACTTGCAGATGCTGCACGTGAAGTTGAAAAGGCGGTAGCTGCAGATCTTTTGGCACGTGGAGATAAGAAGCGCAGCACCACAGAAATTGGAGATGCGCTAGCAAGCGCACTGTAATCATGAAGATCACTCTCAACCCCAACGCTAAAGATGCTGCTACGCGCGATGCGCTAGTTGCTGAAGGTGGTTTTGGTAAGTACTACACCGATCACATGGTGATGTGCGAGTGGAGTGAAAAGGATGGTTGGGGCGAACCACATTTAATGCCATACGGTCCAATCTCTCTAGATCCAGCAACCGCAGTTTTTCACTACGGCAAGAGATCTTTGAGGGCATGAAGGCGTATCGCCAACCAGATGGATCGATTTCACTATTTCGTCCAACAGCAAATGCAAAGCGTTTTGCAAACTCTGCAAAGCGTTTAGCACTTCCTGAAATGCCAGTTGAATTATTCATGGAAACAGTTGAAGCACTTGTTCACCAAGATGCTGGTTGGGTTCCAAACAAGGTGGGGGAGTCGCTGTATATCCGCCCATTTATGATCGCAACTGAGGTTGGTTTAGGCGTACGTCCAACAAACAAAGCCACATACCTTCTTATTGCAACACCAGCGGGTGCTTACTTTGATCCATCAAAGGCTGTCTCGGTATGGATTTCAACTGAGTATGTTCGTGCAGCTCAAGGTGGAACAGGTGAAGCAAAGTGCGGTGGAAATTACGCAGCATCACTGGTTGCGCAAAAAGCTGCAGCTAAAGAGGGATGCGATCAAGTTGTCTGGATCGATGCAAAAGAGCGCAAATGGGTTGAAGAAATGGGCGGCATGAACCTTTACTTCGTAAAGGGAAAAGGTGCAGATGCAACTGTTATAACTCCAAAGTTAACCGGAACCTTGTTGCCAGGAATTACACGCGATTCAATTTTGTCTGTGGCTAGCGATCTTGGGTACAAAGTCGATGAGGTAATGCTCTCAGTTGATGATTGGCGCGATGGCGTCACATCGGGAGAGATCACTGAAATCTTTGCTTGTGGAACCGCTGCCGTGGTTTCTCCTGTTGGTCAGGCAAAAAGTGCCATGGGTACTTGGGTAACTGGCGATGGTCAACCAGGAACTATCACAATGCAGATTCGTAATCACTTACTAGGAATTCAACACGGAACAATTGCAGATTCGCACAACTGGATGAGTGCGGTTAAGTAATGCCAGTTAATGATTCATTTCATATCTATGACACGACCCTTCGCGACGGTGCGCAGCAAGAGGGGTTAAATCTTTCTGTTCATGACAAGCTCAACATCGCTCGCCACCTAGATGAATTAGGTGTTGGCTTTATCGAAGGCGGATGGCCTGGAGCAAACCCTAAGGACACTGAATTCTTCGCACTTGCGAAAAAAGAGTTAAAGCTCAAGAACGCAACCTTTGTTGCCTTTGGTGCAACACGTCGCCCTAACGCAAAAGCTGCAGATGATGTACTGCTCGGAGCACTTCGCGATAGTGGCGCTCCGGCTGTAACCCTTGTTGCAAAGGCCTTTGATCGCCATGTTGATCTTGCACTTAAGACAACACTGGATGAGAACCTTGCGATGATTCGTGACTCTGTTACTCACTTAATTCAAGAGGGCCAACGTGTTTTCCTTGATGCAGAGCACTTCTTTGATGGATACCGCAGCAACCGTGCCTACGCTCTAGAAGTTGTACGTGTGGCAGCAGAAGCCGGAGCAGATGTAATTGCCTTGTGCGATACCAACGGCGGAATGTTGCCTGATGAGTTATCGCAAGTTGTTCATGATGTATTAACTGCAAGCTCTGCTCGTTTAGGTATCCATTGCCACAATGACACAGGGTGCGCTGTTGCAAACTCAATGGCAGCTGTTGCTGCAGGTGCCACACATGTTCAGGGCACATTAAATGGATACGGCGAGCGAACCGGAAACGCAGATCTTGTAACAATCATTGCAAACCTAGAATTGAAGAAGAAGCAGTTAGTGCTTCCTCCAAATGCGCTGCAAGAAGCCTTCAGAATTTCACATGCAGTTGCTGAGGTAACAAATGTGGCACCAAGTGGACGCCAACCTTATGTTGGTGTTTCAGCATTTGCTCACAAGGCCGGTCTTCACGCCAGCGCGATCAAGGTAGATCCTTCTTTGTATCAGCATGAAGATCCATCATCTGTCGGAAACGATATGCGCATGCTTGTGTCAGATATGGCTGGCCGTGCATCAATTGAATTAAAGTCTCAAGAACTTGGCGTTGATCTAGGTGGCGATAAAGAGCTCATTGGTCGCATCGTTGATCGCGTCAAGGAAATGGAATCCCGCGGATTTACCTTTGAAGCAGCCGATGCCTCATTTGAGCTTTTAGTTCATGAAGAAATGTCAGGCAAGCGTCCATCATTCTTTACTATCAATCACTGGGTCACATCTGTAGAACGCGCAGCTGATCAGACAATTACAACCAAGGCTGAAGTAACAGTGACTGCAAAGGGTCAAGAGATCACCTGCAGTGGCGAAGGTAATGGTCCAGTTAACGCCTTTGATAATGCGCTTCGAACAGGTTTGATCTCTTTGTATCCAGAGCTTTCAACCCTTGAGTTAACTGATTACAAGGTACGTATCCTTGAAGGTCGTTTAGGAACAGG
>JGI25907J50239_1000343_pt1 | contig 11250 bp, 10 predicted proteins | sample LauGreSpBDMM15SN_2_FD_50239 | JGI IMG/M metagenome (IMG submission 50239) | reverse complement strand
TATCCCGCTCAACCTCGTTCAAAAATTGGGAATCCTTCCAACAGTCGTATCCAAGTTTGGCTCCCCAGGCGTGGTAGAGTGTCGGGTCGATGCGCATNCGNAGNCGGCCGATGCCGTCGATGCTGCGACGGTCAACCTGCGAGTCCTTGGCGATGCGTTGCTGATGGATGCCGGCCTTCACCCACTCCTTAGAGATCCCGGATTGGAACTCTTTGATGACGGCGCGGCGCAGTTCGCCGGGTAGGTCGTCGAGAGCGTTGGCGATGACGGACGTTACGGAATTGTGAGCCATGAGAAAGGAAAGAGGGGGAGGCCCCGAAAGGCCTCCCCATTGAGATTAGGCTAGCTTGCGCCGTTGAAGAAGCCAAACCCGCTCGGGTTCTTCACCACGAGACCGGCAATGGCCTCAACGAGGCGGGCAGGGCCGCCGCCGGCGTCAGGCAGGTTTTTGACCTGGGGCAGTTTGGCGTAGCGAACCTCGACCATGTCCATGGGGATGACGTAGCCCTTGAAGGCCTGGGCGGTGAGCGAGGTGCTGGTTTTACCCCCCAAAAACGTTGAAGGATGTAAAATTAGCCGTCCAAAATCTCCTTCAAAAAGATCGATCGACGCCTTGAAAGTATCGGAACCGAGATCCTGATTGAAGGTGCGGACGCTGGTAGCAGCAATGGTGCTGCTGTTCGCGGTCGTAGTGGTGCCACTGGCCGTGAGGTTGGTGAACGCACGCTTGAGCGTGGTGCCCAGGATACAATCGTAGTCGCGGAACGTGCCGGTGGCGCTGTAGATAGCGGTCAGCACGTTCTGGGCGGTGGCCTCAACGAATGAGGCGCTGGCGGTGGTGTCGACCGCGCCGGAGGCCGGCAGGAAGGGCGAACCGGAAGCGCACGCGCCGATGTTGGATGCGTTGGTGCTGTTGAGCCAGTTGCCCATCGAGCCGGTCAGGTACGGGTTCGTACCGTTGTCGGCCTGAGCGGCTTGGTTGGTGCACAGGAAGGTCGACTCCATGTCGCGCTTGATCTCAACGAGCTTCTTGGCGATGCCGTTGGCCAACTCATCGGTCACACCAGCGACGTCCTGGGTCTCGGCGATGAAACCGATGCGCAGGTCCCGGCGGAAAGCCTGGCCGTAGTTGTTCAGACGGGTCCGGTTGACCACCGGGTTCGAGGCGCTGGCAACGGTCACATCAGTGCCGTCGACCACGCCGGCAAGCACGGGGGCGCCATAGTTGTCGACCTGCCAAGAGAACTGCATATTGCCGATGTCACGGCCCTTCGGGGCCATGGACACGAACGGGGTCGACTTGGCGTCGACGATGGCGATGTAGTCCGCCAGATCTTCACGGGCGGACGAGGTTGAAGCGAGCGGCACAGAGCCGCCCTGGTTGGGCTGGAGTAGGGGCATGGTTTAGAGCATCCTTTTGAGTACTTGGGCTAATTCGGTGGTCGTCCCGGACTTTCTGAACTGCGACTTGGCAGCATCCAGACCGACCTTGGCCGCATCCTTCTTTGCAGGGATTGCGGTGGGTCGACCAGGCTGACTGGGTGCCTTAACCAGTGGGCGGGTGGCAGATGGCTTGCCCTTGGCGGACTCCTGAGCCAGACGCAACTTGCGCCCGGCAATGAAGTCACCGACCAGCACCTGGTACTCCGGCAGTGAGGCAATCTGCGGCAATTGCCGCAGGACGGCCTGCGCTTCGGTGTACTCGGCAGCCGAACGGTCTTTCCACCATGGGTAGAGCGTCTCGGCGATAGGCTTGATCTGCTGGTAGTTCTGCAGGAAGCGGGCTCTGGATGGGATGTGCAGGTCTATGGCGTCTTCTACACGCCGTTTGATCTGCTTCACATCGTCTGAGCTGTACTCCTTGCCCTCTACTTCGCAGCCATCAATGTTGTCCTCGCACCACCGCTTCAAATTCCGGGCTTTGCTCCACTCATCGTTGAGTTTCGACACTTCCCAGACATCCGAAAACGGGTCTGCAGCGGACTGCATTGAGGTTGGCCTGTCGTTGGTCTGCTCCAGCTTAGTCTTGGCGTCGTTGAGCTCCCGCTCGAGCGACTCGGCCTTCTCCAGCGCCTCTTTCTTCTGGCGCGTGAGCTTGTCGATGCGTTTGCGGTAACCCAGCGAATCCTCGTCGCTGTTCTCTTCGGTCTCGGAAAGAACCTCCTGCTCAGGCGACTCGGCCTGAGCGTCCGTTTGTTCTGCGGTCGGATCCGCATCCTCGGCCTGATCGTCCACGGAAGTGGTTTCCGGCTCCGGCGCTTGTCGCTCGACGGCTGACGCCTTGTCTTCCTCCCCGCTGAATCGTGTCTTCAGTAGCTTGGCCAACGCCGATTCGTCGAACTGCATCGGGTTGATTGGGGGCTGTGCCGTGTTTTGGGCAGGTTTCGCTTCCTGTGTATTCGTCGGGATGTCCATGCTTTTAGACCCTGCAAGCCGGGTGTGCTGCAACCATGGTTGTTAAGGCCAACCAAGAAGCCGTTGTGTGAGTGAGAGCCTAGAACTGACCAGAAGTCAATTCCCTCCCGTTTCTTAACGCACTTATTTGTGCGATGAGATCCTTGATCGCGGCTGCCCGGCCTGCGTTGTAGGCACGGTCCTCCGCGGAAAGTGATGGGAGGATGGCCATTAGCACCTCGTCCCGTAGCGTGTCGTCGATGACCTGGCCCATGGCCTTGAGCACCGGGTGCTCCTCGGACACTGAGAGAGCCTCCGAGAGTTGTTCGTCGGTCAGTTTCATTGTTGGACTCCGAGGCGGCCGGTGATGGCGTTCTGCTGCTGCTGGACGCTGAACTGCAGGTTCTCAATGTACTTCTGCAGGTTGGCCTGGAAGAGCGGGTCCTGCTGAAGCTGGGCCTGGTACTTCGGGTTGGATTGCAGGACTTGCTGGCTGAATTGCAGGCGCATGGGCGCGGTGGGGTCGTTCTCGCGGAGCTGCGGCGGGTTGCCGAGGGACATAAGCGCGATCTCGTCGTTGGTCTCGTTGAACATCTTCTGCGCGGCAGGGCCCTGCTGCATCACCAGCTCACTTGCCAGGTTGGGATCAATGGCCCGGAGGGCGACAGAGATCAGCTTGGCCCGGTCGATGACGCCGGCGGTGTCGAGAGGCAGGACAAGGGTACTGATGGCTTTGAGCTTCTCGGTGACCAGGTCGGTGCTCATCTCGCGGACGTCGAACTTGAGCATCACGTCGAAGTCCTGGATGTCGGGCGGGAGCGGCGTGGCCGAGGCCGTGATGCGCTGGATCTCGGCAGGGCCGATGTATTGCAGGGTGAGGGCCAGCACCTGGCGGAACGCCTCGGTCCAGCCGTGCAGCCAGTTGTTGATCAGGCGCTGCTGGCGCATCTGGGTGATCACCGGGGGGACTTTCTCGGTCGGGCGGCCAAAGTAGCGGTCGGTCTGGGCCTCGATGGCTGCGATAAGCTGGAAGGCTACACCGGGCTCGCGGGCGGGCGGTTGCAGGAAGCCGATCTCGCCGCGGCGAAGGACAGGGATCTGGACGGCAGGGCCGATCTTGAGGTTGCCGCCGCGGGTTTTGGGGACCTCGATGGGTGGCAGGGTGGCCAGGGACGTGTAGTCGAAGATCGAGTCGCGCTGGGCCTTCACCTCGTGCTGCCAGGTGGAGCAAACCTCGGGCACGCCGCGGCTCTCGGTGATCTGGCGGTGGATGAGCTCGGAACGCCAGATAACGAAGGGATACTGCCCGTGCGCGTAGTCCAACAAATCGAAGTAGCCCCACTTGTCGCCGACCTGGGGGCTGAAGACGGTGTAGAACACGCCCGGTATGCCGTCGGAGTCGATGGATTTCTGGTAGGCGTAGCAGACTTCTATGAGGTTCTCGCGNTCGAGGATGGAGTTCTCGGCCAGGCCGACGGCGGCGTAGGTATAGGCCGAGTAGTCGCTGAAGCGGCCCATCGTGTTGATCGCTTCCTGAGCCCATTCGGCGTCCCACTTCTCGGTCTCGACCTTGTTCAGGAGCTGGGCCTCGGTCATGTAGAACCGGCGGAAGACCACTCGGGCGGACTGGATGTCGGTGGTCTCGGGCGGGAACACCAGCTCGTCGTAGGGCGCCAGGGCTGCGACCATGGGCTTGTTGGTGACCATCGTGGGGATGGGGAAGTCGCACTCGCCCTCGGTGCGCAGGTCGCGGATGGCCTTGAGGGCCCGGCGTTTGCGGAGGTTGGGGAAGGCCGAAAGAAGGAGCTCCGCGGATTGGTCGTCGGCCTCGGGGTTGGCGATGAGATTGGGCAGGTCGGCCAGGATGGAGTCCACGGGGGATTGGGCGGCCAGGGCCATGATCTGGTCCATGGTCAGGTACTGCTCGCGCTGTCCCATCTCCTGCTGCCAGGTGACGTGGACGCCGGCCCATCCGTAGGTCCAGAGGTACTGGGAGAGTAGCTCGACCTCGCGGGTAAGGTCGTTGTACATCTTCGCGTTGACCGTCCAGTCCATCAGGTTGTGCGCGGTGACGGCCTGGTCGAGCTGGCTGATGTTGGTGGGCGATACGCGGAGCATCGAGCGCCAGAAGGAGGTACTGCAGAGGTCCACGAGGCCGTTGATCACCTCGTCGGCCAGCGGGATACGCGTGTCGGAGGCTCCGTCCCAGGGGAAAGCCGGCTTGTTACGGTTGGCATCATTCCACTTCTTGCCATCGTCGGTCTGTCCAGGCCAGCGGCAGTAGCGCACATTCTCGGCATTCTCGACACGGGCGAAGACGCCGTAGTCGGTGGCCGAGCGCCGCAGCTCCTCGGTCAGTGCGCTGACATTGGGCTCGTCGCCGACCCGTGCCATCACGTCGGTTGCCTGCTTGTAGGAATCTCCTTGCATAGTCAAATGGTTTAGTATCCGCCGCCGCCGCGGCAATCAAAGCCCCCATGGCCCACAAACGCAAGACTGGAGACCAAAAGCATCCCCAGGCAGTCGATGGGGTCCTTAGTGCAGCCCTTCTGCCCGTCGCGGCCGGTGTGCTCGGAGAGTGCGTAGGAAAGGTTGGCGCAGTCGTCGGTGATATAGAGGGATGGCTCGTTGAGCGGGGTGAGCGGCTGGGTGGCGTCGTAGGATAGGAGGCTGTTGATCGCGGAGGTGCGCTGGTCGACGGGCACGCCGGGTGCGGGTACGAAGGCCATGGGCTCGTTTAGCGGGTTTTCGGACTCGGCCAGGAGGTCGATCAGGGTCGTGCCGCCGGCCTCGGAGAGTGCGGGGGAACCGCCGGCCTTGGGGTCGATCAGGCGCATTACGGGCTCGCCGTAGCCGAGATCGGACTCGATTTGGCGGAAGAGGGCTCGGTACTCGGAGATAGACCGGCCGGCATCAAGAGTTTGGGCGGGCCCGAGCTTGCCGTCGGGCTTCTCGGAGGGCAGGGCCCACTCGCCATAGTTACTGAAGTCCGGGAACTCGCGGACTACGATGCGCTTGCCGTCCTCGTACACCAGGAGCCACAGGCAGAACCAATTCCGGGCGCCCGCCGGGTCGCACACCATGTACAGGGTGCCGCCGGAGGGCACCTTGGATGATGGGATGCAGTGGATATCGGGTCTGAAACGGGCGAAGGCCTTGCCGATGTTGTCCGAGGCCCAGCCGTAGGCACGGGTCAGGACCTGGCCCATGGGCGAGGTGACTAACTTGCTCTTCATCTCGTCGAATGGGTTGTACGGGTTGTCCTCCGAGAAGAAGAACACGGTGCGACGGTTGGTCTGGGGCTGCACCATGGTGCGGGCACATTTACCAACGGGCCACGCGGGCAGCGCTTGCTTGCCCTTGATGAGCTCGGCGTCGTCGAAGCGTGTGATGGCAGAGCCGGCGGTGAACTCCTTGTAGACACTGGCAACGCCTTCGAGGGGGGTTTGGGTCACGAGGAGCTTGCCGCGGCGCGTGATCAGCCGGTAGCGCAGTGTGTCCACCCAGGACTGCGGAACAAGCTCGTCACACCAGATCATGTCGGCCTCGCGTCCCTCGATGGTGTTCTCGGACTGGGTGTAGTTTAGGAAGTCACAGCGGCTGCCGTTGGGTAGGATGAATGAGCCGTCGGTAAAGCCATTTTTGCGGCTGTAGTTCAGGTAGTGAATACGGCCCTTCTTGGTGGCCCGGAGTGCGACGGGCAGGTAGTTGTAGATGGCGGGCTGCTGGACGGTGACCGAGGTGGCGTGTGATGTGTGGCAGCAGAGCACGCTGGCGTTTTCCTTCTCGAGGAGGGTTTGCACCACGCGGCGTGCGGCCCACAGGGTTTTACCGGCGCGGTTGCCGCCGGAGATGAGGAGCTCCTGGGTGGCCTGGAACTCGGTGTTGGCGATCTCCCAGTGGTCCGGGATAAAGCCGTAGGTGTACGGGTCTGCCTTTTCAAGTAGCACGAGCTGGGTGCGCTTCTGCTTGAGCTCGAGTGCGCGGGGGTGCGAGGCGTCGACCCGGGGGATGACGGGGTGCAGGGGTTGCTCGTTCCACCAGCCGGTGTTGCAGGCGTCGGAGCAGAAGCGCTTCTGCTTGGGGCCTTCGCGGACCTTGATGATCTCGAAGGGCTTGGAGCAGGTGAGGCAAAGTGGTTGGCTCATTTATCAATATTTTTCGTTTTGGGGAACCCGTCGACTTTTACCGTCGCCGCGGAATGCCCGACCCCCTCCCCCCGGGGGCCCGGGCGGCCTGGTGTCTGCCTTGTGTAACGGGGTAGGACATTGGGTCTGTCGAGGGGTGCTGACGTGCGTTTCGATCAATGTTTGCAGGGATTTGCTGCGTGTTTGAGCGTCGAAGTGAATATAACTGCTATTGTAGGCATGAGTGCCAGAAACAGGCCTAAAAGCGTGGTTTTCAGTGGTGCTGCCGCGGTAGGGGTAGGACATTTTGGGCCACTACCTAAATCAGGTCGGGCGTCTGCTCGTCGTTCACGGTGGTCACATTGCGCTCTTTCAGGTCCTTCATAAGGTCCCGATGGCTCACAGAGGCCGTCATTGCGAGATGAATGCTGGTGGGCTGGCCTTTGATATTAGCCAGCTTGTCGGTTAGCACAGCTACTGATACGGGTAAGCTGCGGTCATCAATAAAAGCCATTGATTCCTGAGCCAATCTTCTTGTCCCTTTCCATATTGCGACCTCCAGGAACCCTGTGACGTCTTTCCGCCAGTCTTCCTCATTCTCTGGATAATCCACCGGCACCTTGACTCCTCTGATGTACTTGAAGGCGGTGTGCTCGCTCAGTCCTGTTTCTGCAGCAATGGTGGCAAGTGACTTGTTGGCCACGATACCCTCCACAATCTTGTCAGCCTTGTCTTGGTCCAGCTTAGAGTTTGGGTGCTGGTTGGTCGGTGGCTTGACGTAACCAACCTCTTCTGCGGCCTTCCTGATCTTGTCTTTGAACTCTTTGGGCAGCTTGGGGTCATCACGCAGTGCCCACGTTACGCGGTTTCTGTCTGTCCCGGCTTTTGCCGCCACATCATTCAGTGACGCCCTTGTCTTCTTACCCGGCATAAGGCGCAAAGCTAAAGGGGAACTCTCCCCAGTGGTTGAGTTGCTTCTTGGGCTTCATGGAATAGTGCTGCACTCCGGCCAGGGTCATCCTGACTGCGGCAGCGTAATCCTCACTGAGATACTCGAGTTTGCCGGGCATGGATTCCATGGCGAACGGCATCCATAAGGTCGGGAAGCGCTCGACGCGCACATCGTCGCACCAATCGATCCTGTATGGGTTCTGCACTGCTGACCCTTCCAGCATCTCAAGCGTCGCCAGAAGGCATTTACGGGGGATTGCGAGGCATCCCGATGCGAACATGGTGATGGGCACCAGCTCAGAGGCGCACTCAGCGTCATTCACCTGGTGCTTCAGGGCCTGCAGGTGCTCCACCTTCGGACGTAGGGCCGGCCTGGCGGGCAGTGAGCGGCAGGAGTAGGGGATGCAGACCGTTGCCTGGTGTTTATGGGCCAACTCGGCCATGCGGACTACATCGGCCGCGGCGAACTCAACGTCGTGGTCTAGTTGGACCCAGACGTCCTTGCCAGAGTCGAGGAACCACTTCGTGGCACGGCACCGGGACCGGCTAATGAGGGCATCCTCCCGGATGGTGCGCAGATCGGTCTGCCTGTCCGAGCGGGCGAACGTGGCCGTCAAGTCGACCCAGGACATCATGCACGCAGCACTGATGCCGCCGTAGGCGTACATTGAGACATGGATTGAAGGCCTNGTGCCTGCCTGGGTTATGCCTTGCACCTTGCTGGTCGGCTGCGGTGCGTAAATGAATGGATCTTCCATCTGTGGGGATTCTGCATTGGTTGCGGTCATGGTTCAATGTCCTTCCGTTGGCTTGCGAGGTAGAGCTCGTGGCCCTTGGTGATGAGGTAGACCACACTGCCTCGGGGCACCTGGCAGGCCGCGGCGACGTCGTTCAAACTGAGCCCACGGTCCCGCAGGTCGTAGGCCTTGCGAGCTAGGTCGGGTGTGTGCCTCTGCTCGGTGACTTCGGGCTCATCCTGCATCACCGGGGCTGGCGTGCCGTCTTCCTTGAACGCCATGTCCTTGGGATACGATAGCCAGCCACGCTGCACGCCTATTTTTATGAGTCTCGGTGCTTCCATCAATAGTTTTGTTGTGTTTGTTGTTATCATAACAGTGAGATGTCTAATGGTGTTGCGGGCAAGTGCTGCCTACCCTGACCGCTTTTGTCTCCTATAAGCTGAAAGATGCGTTGTCTATGTGCCTTGCCACTGGCGCCGGGGTATATAACGCAACCAAACCTCCCGTCTGCCTGGACAACGAGGTGGTTGCGCTGCTTGTCCCCACCTACCTCGGCACAGGCTGGGCACTGCCCGACCATTTTCGAGCCAATTTTGCGTAGGCCTGCCACTGTCAAGCGGTGTCTAGTGTTTGGGACGGGAGGGACGGCATTTCCGAACTCCATCCCTACCCTGGAGCAGCCTATACCCCCTTTTACACTTCTAGCACCGAGTTGAGAAGTGCCGTCCCCCGTCCCAAACGCTTGACAACGCTTGACAGATCCAGTGCTTTTCATGCGGTCAAGGTCACTTTCATGTAGCCTCGGGACTGTTGTTGTTGACCGTCGTTACGTTGAATGTGGTTCGACGGGATGGCCTGGTGTATCTCCAGCATGAGTTCAGCGGCACGTTTCTGGAAACGCTTCTCCGGTTCAGGCCCCCATTCCTTGTTGTTACACATCGTCATGTAGGCGCTATACAGTTCCTCGGTTGTGATACAATCCGACGACATACTGCTACCCCTGACATGATTAACGACAAAGTATCTAACACTGTCGCTCTCGCTCAACAGATTATCAATCATCCAGCGCTGCCTCTCGGTCACCGGGAACGGCCTGCCGGCCTGCATGACCCTGCATAGATCCTCCGCGCCCTCCAGGAACCAGTTCAATATACCGCTGCCCTCGCGCTCAATCATCACATCGTGGTAATTAGGGATCACCTTCTCCGGCTTGGGCTGGCTGAAGTCGAGCAGCAGCAACCTTCTTGACCACGCGCCCAGGTCTCCCTGCACGTTCACCTTCAGCCTGCTATTAGCCGTCACAATGACGTTCCAGTCGCCCACCACGGCTTTCGCCCCGCTCTTCCCCTTAAACTCTACGCTCAGTCTATCGCCGCCCGTCAGCGCCTTGAGCTGCTGGCTCTCCTCGCAGCTTAGAAAGTCCGGCGGCACGTCGCTGCCGATCAGCAGTGTCCTATCGTGGAAGTTGGCCAGCTCGAACCGGCTGCCCAGGTGCGCAGTCCGCAGCTCGCTGCAGTTCTCATCACCCACCAACCGCCGCACCAGCCCGGTCACCGTGCTCTTCCCGCCGCCACCAGTTCCCGTCAGCAGCAGTATGACCTGCGGCCTGTTCCTCTGCAGCAGCGCCAGGCCTCCCCATCTCTGCAGCAGCATCTGGTCATCCTTCTCGGGCAGCGCATGGTCCATGAAGGCCTGCCACATCGGGCTTTGCGCATCCTGGACATACCGCACCGGCGTCTGGTTCCTGCTCATCCACTCCGGGCCGAACCCGTGCATCTCATACGGCGCAGCCCTTAAATCCACCATGACATTGGAGCAGTGGACCACGCTGTCGGGCCTGGAGAACGGATTGCGCTCCACCTGCAGCCGCCCGATCAGATCCACCACCTGATCCGCAAAGCTCGCTGTAAGCCGCGTCAGCAGGGCCGGCAGCCGCGGGTCCTCCGTAGACGCCACTTGATCCAACAGAACGCGCCTGGCGGTCTCCAGAGCCTTTTGCGCCATCTCCTCGCGGCTCATGCTCATCCAGATCCCGCGGTCCCCATGATACCAGTAGTGCATCCCGGTGACCGCATCGAACAAAAACCGCTCCTTGTGCGCCATGTAGGCCGCGAAGAACGGTGCCTGCAGATTGCCGGTGCCGCTCCGGCCGAACGTCCAGGGCACGCCATGCTGCCGGATCAACTGCGCGATCTCATCCCTGCTTCCCGGCGCCGGCCATCCCTCGGGCCAGCGTATCTGTGAGAACTCCAGCGCCACCGGCGGCCTGTCCACCAGCACGCTATACTCGCACCCGCTCGGGTGCAGGCCCTTGACAGTGCTCAAATTACCCGTGCTTCGCCACTCGTACAGCGGCTTGCCGAGCAACCGATCACCCACCTGTATCATCTCGGTCGTGCTCCGCTCCGCGCAGGGCCCCGGGTACTTGCCCGTCACCCGCACCCCAATCTGCGCCCCGCGTTTGCCCTTCCACCTCGCACTGCCCTGCAGCACCGGGTTCACTCTCAGGAACGACTCCAGGCTCCCATCATCGTCGAAGTCAATGGCGCACAGCCCGCCGGAGAACTCCCCGAGCCTCACCGCCACGTTCCCGTGCTCGAGCATGANCCGGTACACCTCCCGCTTGGTGCTCTCCATGGTCTCCTGGGTGTACTTCACCATCGGAATCTTGGTCCCCGGGCCCTGCGGCACCAGGAACAGCGGCGTGCCCAGCCAGCCCTCGATCTCTTGCGTCGTCATCATACCTCTTCGCGTTTTTCAAACCGCAACGCCTCCTCTGATATGAACCAGCCCTTCGGCCACTCGGTCAGGTAGATCCCGCCCAGCGTCCGCACCCGGCTTAGTGCCACGTAGGCCTGNCCGGGCTCCCGGGCCGCCCTGATGTCAATCCTNGCGGCATCCAGGGTCAGTCCCTGCGCCCGGTGTATGGTCATAGCGTAGGCCAATCGAAGCGGGTATTGTTGGACGGTCACCCCCAGCGACTCAAAGAACCATTTGCGCCGGCCCAGTGAAATTTTCTCACCGCGGCTCTCGACCAG
>JGI25907J50239_1000327_pt1 | contig 11446 bp, 10 predicted proteins | sample LauGreSpBDMM15SN_2_FD_50239 | JGI IMG/M metagenome (IMG submission 50239) | reverse complement strand
CGTGTGGATATTATGAATTCTGTACTGGTGAATAATCTATGGGAACACGATCGTGATACAAGTCTTGAAGTAGTTGCTAAAAAGCATATAGCAGCAAAAGGGATGGATATGTTTGCAGCATGCCGTAAGATACTAAATGATGCTACAAAGAATGGATCACCTTACGACATTGATGGTCTTATCTTTACACCAACCGATCTACCTGTATTGGGTTATTATCCAAATAAACCAATTACTATCAAAAGCGCCAGCGCTACTTGGGATCGTGTTCTAAAATGGAAACCTCCTGAGCAAAACTCCGTTGATTTCTGTATTTCAATTGATAAGAATCCGGTAAGGGATATACGAATGAAAGGAAAATATGCGAAATTACTTCTGTCGTGTGGATATAGTGCTCTTAAAAATGAAGAAATTTCTGTATCGCGTGGATTAAACCTACTACAGACGCGTATGTCTGAACGAGATCTGGTAGACGAATATGTTTTGAAATCATTTACACCTCAATACAAATATGAACAAGGTATGGAATATGCTTATGTAAAATACGATACAGATGGTACAATTCATGCTGAAAACGGAGATGTTATTCAAGATGGATCCATTGTTGAGTTCTGGTACGACGTGACAGATACTCGCTCTATATCATATCGCTGGCGTGCTTTGCGTGTTCGTAATGACAAGATGAGAAATACAGTAACTCCAACTGCAGAAATCCAGTCAAAAAAGGGCAAATATCAAATCAAAAAGATAAAGGCGAATGACTGGAAGACAGCGACAAGTATTTGGAAGTCTATCCATGAACCCGTATCAAAGGATATGATTACCGGAGTTGAACGAGCACCTCAACTTGTCAAAGACGCGGTTAATCTACAAGCAAGACTTCTTGGTACGGATGCCGTCTATTATGGTCGTAATGTGACGCGCGAACACCTTCTTTCCGTGGAGATGTTGAATTTCCATAATACAGTCATTAAAGACAATCTATATAAATGGCCTCAACAGATTCCAAAGAATAACCTTCTTGAATTGGCATGCGGTATGGCGGGCGATATGAATCGGTGGCGAGACCATATAACAGGCTTCTCTTTCCGTAATATTCTTGGGGTTGATCTTGTTCGTGATAATATTACAAAAGCAATGGATGGAGCATATGCTCGTGTTCTAAAACCTCGTTATATGCCTACCANGAATAAACAATACCAGAATTATGTATTTGTAATCGGTGATTGCGCAAAACCTTTATACAACGGAAATGCTTCAAAGGGAATTGATAGGGATAGCGAAGATGTACTTATGGAGCTTTACGGTAAGGCTTCTACTCGTCGTATTCTTACAAAAATTCCACCATTCGCAAAATATAAATTTGATATGGTATCNTGTCAGTTTGCTATACACTACTTCTTTGAAACGGAAGAGAAGTTGAAAGGATTTATGGCGAATGTGCGTGATAATCTGCGACCCGGTGGTCTATTCATATCTACTTTCATGGACGGCAATAGTGTAGAAAAACTGATNCGTGATAAAGGTAAGAATGGCCTCATAGAAGGTCGCAAGATGGACGGTAAGGTCGTTGTATGGGCAATTCGGCGAATTCTACAAGATACTTCTGGTGGCGAAGAACCCCAAGAGGAAGGCATTCCACCAAGCAGAAGAAGAAGATGCTATTGAAAATGCTGAAATAGAGAGAGAACCTACCGAGATGGACGGTGGAGCAGGAAGGAGCATTACAAAATTAAAAGCGTATGATCCAAAAAATAATAACTTAAAAGAATTACAACTTATTAATGTTCCCGGTAATGGGGATTGTATGTTTATCTCCCTTGAAATAGCAGCATTTGGGAAAGAGCGTTCTATTACCAATGATGGTATGTGGATGCGTACAAAAATTATAGATCGTATGCGAGAGATTCTATCAAAAGATGACGATGAAGCAAAATCGCTCTATGAAGATCTTAAAATGAATGTGGATAATATCTCACCCGATGTGAAGAGTGAAGCAATTAAACTAATTGAAAAGAATTTATATTCTTCTGACGAAGATGATAAAGACAAAAAAGATTATAATACAAATGTTTCAGGATACTTGTCATGGATGTCAAAGAAAGGTACATGGGGAACACAGATTGAACTCCGTATGGCGGTAGATGTTCTCAAACGACCAGTTTATATTTATCAAACCGATGCAAAAACAAAGAAGGGGCAAGCTCATGTATTAGGGGAAGAGCTATATCAAAATAAGCAACCGGTAATGGTATGGTTCAACGGCACAGATCATTACAAGGCATTAATTAATCCGGAAGACACTAATAAAACTGAACAACTCGTATCTCCCGTGACGAATAAATCATTTGCTTCTGTTGTATCTGCTCCAGCTGTACAGAAAGAAGAAACATCCCGCTTTGGAAGATTAATTGATGTTTATCTTGAGAATACGAATCGGCTCATTCCAGAGTATCTCGTGGATTTCAATCTTCTATACGAATATGCTACCCAATATGGTCTTGAACTTGTACACGATGGAATGTTTTCAGATACATACCAAGCGTTTAAAGATAAAAATCCAAATGCTTTCCCTGAATTTGACAAAGATCTGGTGCAACAACAATTCAGTTTCTTGAATCGTTGGGTTGTTTTCCGTCGTAAGGCATAATAACAAAAATAAAACAGTAAAACAGTAAAATACTAAAATACTAAATATTTAATAATTTTTATAAAATTTAAATCAATAATATGAACTTTAATTTATACGCGATCCGTAAGCATCGTATTTAGATTTTCAATACAGAATTGGCACTCTGGGTTAAGACCGACAATTGGATTTTTAGCAAAATGGGTGATCAACATCCGGATGTTTTTCATCGTTTGGTGATAGCGTATATAGTCGCCCACAATTTTAACCGAAATTAGACGATCCGTATGATATTTCTTTTGGATATTACGCAATTGTACCATATGGAATCGCATAATCGGGGCATGGGTCTTATCAAGTTTTCCATTGAAGATTAGTTCTTTTGTATTAAGATTGAAGTAGGTGGATTTATGATATAGTTCATAGATATATGAATTGATGGTAGAAATCGTGTTGTGAATCACGAATGTAGGAGAGAGTACCTTACCTGAAGCAGTGATGACGGGAGTATATTTTTTATCTTTGATGTAGTTTGTTACGGTAAAATCGGGTCTATTTTTAAGGAAAATCCACAGCATATTATGCCAAGGATTTGCGTTTCCTAGATTGTTTTCCTCTTGAAAGATGATATTTTCATTACACACTTTTAGGATTGATTTATAATTCCTCTTAACAATAACAGCATAGTTCGTAGGATCCGCATCCAACCAAGACATAGAGCTGTTTAGATTGTCAAACCGGATTGGGTATCTAACTCCAAGATAGGAATAAGGCTTATCTTTGATNGTTGTCTCAACGCCCATATATTGTGACGAAATATGGAATAGCTCTTTATAGTTTGCTCCAAATTGAGAAGTGTAGTCAATAAGATGTTTATTTTCGTGATGAACCAGAACAAACAGATAACTCTCTGTTTTTTCCAAGCATTCGATAAACCGGCTCCTCAACATATTTGAGATTGTATTATTTTTTGTATTTTGTTGTTGTTGTTNTTNTTCTTCTTCCACTTCCATCTCATCTTCGTTATATATCGTCCCACTGATAGCATCTCCTGTGAGATCGCTCATAATATCACCCATTGTATTTTCATTTTCTGAATAGAATATTTTTTGTAAGAACTCGTCNAACATCGTACCATGTGTCTTTGTAGGGTGGAAATACCGCGAGTGATCAATACTGGGGCAAGTTGTGGTGCTAAAGTACCATTTATTATTGTGATGATATACATGAATCATTGTGCCTTCGTATCCCGATTCCAAGATATCTTCCATTTGATGTCGGTCTTTGTAAGCTCTATTTGATATTCGTGTAGGAACATCGTTCGACATAGAAGAAATGACACTATCTTCTGGTAATTCCGCACCCAAATTGATGATAACACTGCGCGTCTCTTTATAGAGAGGAGTATCTTTTACTTCCTCACTATTCTTGTACGCATTGTACATCATTACTAATCCAGACCTATCATAGAACCACTTTACTTGAATGGAAGGCCACAAACCACCCTGCTTTAGAAGCGAGATGAGAATCCTATATCTTTCATGAATAGGACTATAGGAAAGGGTGTTGTCTTTGATTTTTTCTTGATTTTCTTGATTTTCTTGATTTTTTTCAATTGTGTATACCTCTTCAATAAGCTGAGAAAGCGAGGACACCATTTTTATATGTTCTTTAATTTCTTTATTTTCTTTATTTTCTTTAATTTAATATGAATACGCCGTTATACTGATGACGGTTGACTGCTGACTGCTGACTGTTGTATAGATATTATTGGCAATTGTTTAAATAATACCATCATAAAGACGATCAATTTTTTAATGATTTACGATACCATATAATCAAAATCAAATATTGTATTAGTTTTTCCTATTTTTATCTAATTTATCTAAGTTTGGTTTGACATATGTGTCGTACATATCTTGACCAAAGCGTTTGGTCGCTGATTCATAGGACAGTTTGTTTGATTTTACTTGTTCCATCATATGAAAAATTTGTTCAAGCCGATCCCTATCAAAATCTGGTTTACAAGCTACCTTGAATAAAAAAGGGAATCTTTCACAAATTGAGGATATCTCATTTCAAACATTCGTTCCTTATCTTTAATCGTTCCAGGACTTCGAACGATTTCTTCTACAATACTTTTGACTTCATCAATATCAGTATCGTCTCCCATATTCTCGGGGGCATCACGTTTGCGGTTTTGCTTATCCATTGTAATATATCTATAATCAAGATATAATATTCTCTTATGTATGTTTGATTTTGTTTTATCATAGTAGAGTAGGTATTATAATACAATGTTTTCAACGCTTTACTATAGCGAGATAGAAGATCCACAATCTCCCGTACCCATTCCACCACCACGAGTGAATGGTGGTCTTTATACAGGAAAACAATTTCCATCAAATGCTGGATGGCGAAATTTCCCTGTAAAACCCGATGCTACTTTTTTGGTTTCAGAAAATTTAAAGAGCGCCAACCCTCCAAAAGGAGGTATTGATGCCATTCCTGGATATACGCGTCCTGGTAATAATATTACTACCTTCCCTAACCATCAACTATTTGATCCCGAAAACAGGTACAATATTATGTGCCGTAAGAATTAAATATTTACAAAAATTAAATTACAAAATTATTTATTTTATTATTATATTAATCGTTAACCATTTATCATTTATCATTTTTATTTTTTAGAAACAAGGAATATTCACCTTCTTTATGTGGTTTATATTTTCCTGAATTACTTTAACAATATATGCATAAGCCTCGTCAATCTGTTCATAGGATGTTGCCCCAGTGATAAGAATCTTTCCACTTTCAAATACAGAAACGGTGACCTTTTTACATTGTTTATCCAACGGTTGTAGAGGTTCAATCAATGGTATGGCAACATTCTCGCCCCTGCCATGGCATTGATTTCTACACTCACAATGACCATTTTTCGTTGTACTTTTTTCGTTCCAGAAATACTGAATTTTTACCCCCGGATATGTTCCTGGTTGGAAACTACTAATGGTATTGTATTTGTTAGAGATAAGAAGCATATGAAGATCCTTGCGACGAATACGGAAATCAAATGAAAAGTCGCTGTTGATCATTCTTATCTTAAAATCGCAAGGTTTGATTTCGTCCATTCGTGTAATCAATGGATCTACATCTACAGCAATTCGTTTTACCTCGTTTGATATGAGTTCAACCATATTTTTTCCGTCATCTGGACTACGAATGCCCGTCATCTGGATATTGCCATTACGGAACACTTTGATATTTGGAGCATATCCCTCGCGGATCTTATAGATCATAGTAACTTGATTATCAAAGCTTTTGCGATCGGTGAGATTCGGGCGTCTTTTCTTTGGATAGATACCACGACTATTGTGCGTCCCAAATTCTACCCATACAAAGTTTCCCACATCACAAGCATCTGAAAGTTTGACATTTTTATATAATATATTTAGATCAATACTTGATCCAAGCGAACCATTGCATGTGATTGTAGATACGCGATATGGTGTAGGAACAAGGTTTTCTGTAGTATCCACATTAATATTGATATTATTGATGAGATTCTCAATTTCTGTCGTCATTTTGATATTCTATGAATACTTTCACACACAGGATAATCAATTTTTTCTTTAAGTACAAAATGAATCTATCTATATAGCATTCGTATCTATTAAATTTGGTGAATTTATTGTACCTAATAAACCTAATGTATCTAAAGTATCCAAGGATGTATAAGAAAGATTCATTTTGCTTTCCAATGTTTTTCCATTATCTGTAGCAGAAGCTTTCCTACGCAGTGTTGCTTTTTTAACAGTCTCATTTTGTTCTTTTGAATTATCGGTGGTAAAGAAAGATGTGTTTATCGTTTCAATCTGCGGTTTCATATTTACGAGAGGAGGAATATTTACCATTATTGACTTGGATACGCCCTTATGAGCCTTACGAAATTCTTCGATGGTAAGAGGACCATCAAACATTTGAAGAGTATATCTGGATGGCGCGGGTCTTATTATACCTTGTATCCCGTAGTTTCGTGCCATAATTTGTATCCAACTTTGAACATCCCATGCTCTATCGCTGCCCATATGAACACTAAAGTTATATGCAGACGAACATTCCAGAGAACAGAAAATACCAAAAAATGTAAAACTGTTATGTATTGGATCATAACGAATTGGCATTCCAAATTGATTATGTTCCACGGTATGACAGCACCAGAAGCATACATGAGATTTATGTTTATCCGATTTTACTTCATTTTTAATATCCTGTTTTTGTATCTACACAAGTATCGGTCTGTATTTTTTGAATTGGTTGTCGTCCCTTTTTTTCAGCATTATCTATGCCATTACCCATAAATGCATCATTATTTGAAGTAAAATAATTTACAGGCGAATATGCTGTAGGTATAGATAATTTAGGATTATATTCAAATGGATTACACATATCATCGTGAAGCAATATGTTCTCTACATGTTCTGCGGATATAGGAAGTTGAATCACTACATGTGTATATTCTTCATTGATTTCTTCTTCTGTTTTTTCAATTTCAACAGGTTTCTCTTTTTTATCTATACCATTTGGATATTCGTTGTTTTCCAGAGGTAATTCGGTTGTATTATTTTCGCTGGTAAACGAAACTTTTTTAGAAAGTTTTTTCTTTGGCGCCATTAATTCAAATAACACTTTAACTTTTAATCTATGTTTTTCTTTATTATATAAAAGGTCAAAAATCTTAATACACTTTCAAAAAATAAAATAGTATAAGAAATGTTAAATAAATATATACTTATAAATTAATCTGGTTATATATTAAGATATTATAAAACGTTGAATGAAATCAAAATTGCCAGTTCTTTTTATTATGGATATGGATAAAACCATTATTGGAGAAAGTGATATGATATTAGGGGCACATTCGTTAATTGATTTTGTACGAAATTGTTGTAAAACAAATAAAATACAAGATCTTCCTTGTCCAAAAGCAGTAAAATATCAAGATCTAACTATCAAAGAATTTATCCGTCCAGATGCTAAGAATTTTTTCCATAAAATNAAAGAAAACTTTCCTACTGCTGAATTTTTTATATATAGCCACGGAACAAAAGATTATGTTGATAAAATGATACCTATGTTAGAAAAAGAGTTAGATATGCAGTTTGCTAGACCTATCTTTACACGAAATGACTGTATTCAAAATGAAAGAGGTAAGGATATGAAGACCGTCATGGTTCACTATGACACAATGATAAAATCTCTTGTTAATAAATATCCGGCACTGAAAGATAAAAAGAATCAAGATTTAGTTATAAAAGAAAGAATTTTATTTATAGATGACAATGATATGGTNTGGGATATTAAAACAAAATGGATTAAATGTCCTCATTATTCCTATAAACCTATTATTGATATCCAATCCTATATAGATTCTAAAACAATACAACATGAACTTGTTCAATCCTACATCAAAGCAGAGTTGAATTATTTCGTTATAACAAATGTAGAATCGAATACGATAGATGAACAAAAAATGGCATATCATGTTCATATGGCAAGCTTGTATCAATCAGTTGTAGAAGTAAATAGGGATGCTCTAAAAGATAAATTTTTCGATATCTTATTAAATGTATTAAAACCATATAAAAATCATGTTCATCTATTTAAAGATGAATATATTGAAAAAATAAATAAAACATTAGAAAATAAACTGAAAAAGGCTTATCAAAATACATGTTCATTCTAAAAATGAAATAGAAATATCTAAGAATATTTTTCCTCTTTCTTAGAAATAGGATGCAGACTCTCTTTTTTAAAGAAAGCTTCTTTATGTTTGCAGCTATTTCAATAGCTGCAATATTAATTACTATTTATTTTAGAAATATATGGAGCATCATTATCTATGTTGTAATTATTATGTTTTTGTTATATTTTTATCGTATTCCAAACAGATCATTTGTACAAAAACCCGATAATTTACTAGCAGCAAGCGATGGAACTGTAAAGGAAATTATATTCACTAAATCTACAAATACATATAGAATTGTTGTTTTCTTACACATATTTAACCAACATTTACAGTTTTATCCCATCAATGGGACTGTTAAAGATATAAAATATCATAAGGGTGAATTTTATCCAGCATATCTTTTAGAAAAATCAAAATACAATGAACGTATGGAGACTATACTTGATACAAAATATGGGGATATTACAATTACACAGATTGCAGGACAAATCGCGCGTAGGATTGTAAATAAATCGCGTATTGGACAAACCGTAAAACAAGGAGACTATATGGGAATGATAAAGTTATCTTCGAGAGTTGATATAGAATTTTCTGCAAAATATTTCAAACCAAATGTGAAAGTGGGCGATAAAATATACGCTCAAGAAACTATTATATCTGTGCCATTATAAGAGCAATGATATATCCTTCAATACAAATTATTGTAATAGGTTTGTTATGTATGCTAAGCATTATATTATACGGAACATATCGTTGTAAGAATACAGAATTTAAGGATCCATTTACGCAATCTTTCGTACCGCCACCGTGGGATAAATTCTTAGATGGTTGGGGTATTTTACACTTTTTATTCTATATGATTTTAGCATATTTTTATCCAACACATTTGCTATTAATCTTTATGATGGGTGTAGGTTGGGAAATTTTAGAAAGTTATTTCTATGATCATCCATTCTATTTGTCTAAATGTAATTATAATTTGTCAACAGATGGTGTACCTGGATGGTGGTATGGACGCTGGCAAGATATTGTTATGAATAGTTTAGGAATAATTGTAGGATATTACTTAGCAAAGCTGAATTTCTAAAATAATAAAAATATCAATTAATTAATTATTTTATATAAAACAATCTTTACAATAGTCGGTTTCTATTTTCGATAGAGCTTCTATATGCCCTATATGATATATGTCCATCGTGTTCTAATGATGAAGAGTCTCTGGAATAGCTTTTACTTATATTATGTACCATTTCAAAACTTAAGTTAATAGGTGTTTGAGTAGAAACATCACATTTTTTAATAGTAGAAACATCACATTTTTTAATAGTAGAAACATCACATTTTTTAATAGTAGAAACATCTACATTTTTACTTACGAAACATCCCATTCATTTACTATAGTTATACGATCTAATTCTTTTTATACGAATGTCATTTTTTAAGAACTACAGAATTCACAAGCCTCTGGATTCTCGCGGCTACAAGCCAAGATCATTTCTTCCGTTACATCTTGTTTGGTTAGTTTTACATCACTGCCAGCTCTTTTTTCTATTTTTAAGGTGAATGCTGCTGTCTTGACCCTGGGACGAGTGCGCAGATAATAGATCCCCGTTTTGAGACCGCGCTTCCATGCGTAGAAATGGATATTGGTCAGTTTTGTCATATCCGGTTCTTCTACAAACAAATTGAGCGACTGCGATTGACATACATATACACCGCGATCTGCCGATTGGTTAATCAGTACTTTTTGACTAATCTCCCAAACCGTTTTGTAGAGTACTTTAATATCATCTGGGATATTCTCAATGTTTTGGACACTGCCACCGTTTGCTAATAGTTCGTCCTTTAGGTCACTGCTCCATAGACCCAAACCGATTAGATCGTTAATAAGATACTTGTTGATAATTGTAAATTCTCCCGAAAGCGTACGGCGCTGGTAGATGTTGCTCGTGAATGGTTCAAATGCTTCATTGGATCCCATAATCTGCGAGGTAGATGCTGTTGGCATAGGAGCAAGAAGCAATGAATTACGCATACCATAGGTCATAACATCTTTTCGTAATTCTTCCCAATCCCATCTTCCTGAATGTTGTACTTCAATGCCGTCTGCCTCTTCCCATAGATTAAACTGGAGCTTACCAAAGGATGCTGGGCTCCCGACGAATGTCTCATACGAACCTCTCCATCGTTCCAGTTTTTTCTCGGCTTCCGTAAGGTGAAGTTTCTTACGAATGGCAGTCTTACGCTTGGCGCTGAGTTCAGGATTCTCCAGCTCTATCAACAGTTCCTCGCGTTCGCGGGATACTTTCACAGATGCCGTAACTGCTCCGTGATAGATGGTCTCAAAGATTTCACGATTTAGCTGTGCTGCCTCCGGACTATCAAACGAGATCCTCATCAGTGCGAATGTGTCTGCGAGACCCTGAACGCCAATACCAATGGGACGGTGTCGCCGGTTGCTGTAATCCGTTTCAGGGATCGGGTAGAATGTACGATCAATGACCTTGTTTAGATTCTTGGTAATCACTCTGGATACACTGTGAAGCATTTCAAAGTCAAAGTAAGGCTTTCCGTCTGCGTCTTTTTTCACATAGGACACCAGAACAATACTGGCAAGATTACAAACCGCTGTCTCTTTTGAATTGCTAATTTCTGTTATTTCGGTACATAAATTTGAGGACTTAACCACACCAGAATGCTTTTGATTTGTTTTCTTATTTACAGCATCTTTATACAGTAGATAGGGTGTTCCTGTCTCAATCTGCGATTTGAGAATAGCAAGCCAAATCTGTTGTGCTTTCATCTTTTTCTTATATTTTCCTTCGGCTTCATACTTCTCATAGAGCTTTTCAAACTCTTCTCCATATACATCGCTTAGACCGGGGCATTCATCCGGACACATAAGAGACCATTCACCGTCATCTTGAACTCGTTTCATAAACAAGTCCGGAATCCACATCGCCGTGAAGAGATCACGGCAGCGCTCTTCTTCATTGCCGTGATTCTTGCGTATCTCAATAAAGCTTTCAATATCCGCATGCCAAGGCTCAAGATATACAGCGATA
>JGI25907J50239_1000300_pt1 | contig 11827 bp, 12 predicted proteins | sample LauGreSpBDMM15SN_2_FD_50239 | JGI IMG/M metagenome (IMG submission 50239) | reverse complement strand
CGGCGCAAGCCAAGCGTGTCCTTGAAACAGCGTTACTTTGTTCAACTCAGCCCGTCACTGTGCGTGACATGCGTGTGTTGTTCGATGACGCTTTAGGCGCTGACACACTTAAGGCACTCTTAGAAGAGTTGCAATTAGATTGGACCGAGCGCGGCCTGGAGCTGGTCTCTGTTGCCACAGGTTGGCGGTTTCAAAGCCGCCCTGAACTGCGGATCTATTTGGACAAGCTGAACCCAGAAAAGCCCCCCAAATACACCCGTGCTGTCATGGAAACTTTGGCCATCATTGCGTATCGGCAACCCGTCACACGCGGCGATATGGAGGACATTCGAGGTGTCACCATCAACACGCAAATCATCAAACAGTTGGAAGACAGGGGCTGGGTTGAGGTCATTGGACATCGCGAGTCTGTCGGCCGTCCTGGTTTGTATGCCACCACCCGCCACTTCCTCGATGATTTGGGCTTGTCTTCCCTTGACCAACTGCCTTTACTAAGCAGTGTAGAGGGTCAAGTCGACGTTCTTGCCAGCTTGAATCCCCCTGAAGCGGATGCATCGCAAGCCTCACTCTCTCTAGAGGATGCCATCGAAGCAGCTGAAACGACAGCGGCCGAAGACCTGACAAACATTGCGAAAGAAATGCCAGAAGCGGCGAAAGGCCAGCACCATGATTGAGACACCCGAGACGCCGTCTCAAGATCCTCTACGGCCGATTGCCATCGAGGACGTCGTTTCTGGAGAGTTTGACCAAGAAGCTGAAGGCACCATTTCGCCACTTTTGACCAAGCGCGTTCTGCCGCCCCAAGCTGAGTCCCCCAAGCTTCACAAAGTCTTAGCCCAGGCGGGCTTAGGCTCCCGTTTGGAAATGGAGCAGCTCATTTTGGAAGGGCGTATCTCGGTCAATAACGAGCCAGCCCACATTGGTCAACGAATTCAGTATGGAGATCAAGTCAAGGTCAACGGAAAGCCTCTTCGAATTCGAATCGACCCGCCCCCGCCCCGCGTCATTGCTTATCACAAGCCTGCAGGTGAAATTGTCAGCCATGATGATCCTAAAAACAGGCCCACTGTTTTTCGCAAATTACCCCGTTTGCAACATGGCAAATGGCAGTCTGTTGGCCGCTTAGATCTCAACACTGAGGGCTTGCTGCTGTTCACCAGTTCAGGCGAATTGGCCAATCGATTGATGCATCCTCGATTTGGGTTAGAGCGTGAATACGCGGTTCGCGTTTTGGGCGCGCTGAGCAATGAAGAAAAGCAGAAGTTATTGGACGGCGTCATGCTTGAAGATGGCATGGCCCAATTTGGTTCGATTGAAAACGGCGGTGGTGAGGGCTCAAACTGTTGGTACCGCGTGACCATTTCAGAGGGCCGCAATCGCGAAGTGCGCCGCATGATGGAAGCTGTGGGCCATGCGGTTAGCCGCCTCATTCGCATTCGCTACGGCGCCATGGTGTTGCCGCATGGTTTGCGCCGCAGTACCTACATGGAATTGGACGAAGCCGACATACGAGCCCTCACGCATGCGGCCAACAAAGCCGAAGCTGCTGAAAATCGTGATGAGCCCGGAATTGTTGGCGTGCAGAGAACGCAAGATCCTAGAAATCAAAATCCCCGCAATCCCAGAAACAGGGCCTTTGGCGCCAAAAAAACAGGACCCGGCCCATCTCGACAGCGCACCGACAAAGCTGCCAGCAGTCAGCCCGACCCTATGAAAACCTCTGTGGGCTACATTGGGGCCGACAGTTTCAGTCGACAGAGGAAAGAGCAAGGCCCTGGCGGTAAATCGGGCGGTCCCCGCCGAAATGGCGGCAGAAGTCGCTAAATTGGCTCAGTTTGCTCGGGCCTTTCAAGGGTTTGCAATTCCTTTTGCACCATGGGGAAACCCTTGACTCGGGTTAAAATGGTGGGCTTTATTAAAAAATATTTAGGAATTTCTCCATGGCTATCGAACGCACTCTTTCCATCATCAAACCTGACGCGGTTGCAAAAAACGTCATCGGTCAAATCTACGCTCGTTTTGAAGCTGCTGGCCTCAAAGTGGTTGCCGCTAAGTTGGCGCACCTCTCACGCGGCGAAGCAGAGGCTTTTTACGCTGTTCACAAAGAGCGTCCTTTCTTCAAAGACCTGGTTGATTTCATGATTTCTGGCCCCGTCATGATCCAAGCCCTTGAAGGCGAAGGCGCTATTTTGAAAAACCGCGATTTGATGGGCGCAACCGATCCAAAGAAAGCAGCGCCTGGCACCATTCGCGCCGACTTTGCAGAAAGCATTGACGCCAATGCGGTTCACGGTTCTGACGCTGCAGAAACAGCAGCTGTTGAAATCAGCTTCTTTTTCGCTGGCATGAACGTTTATTCACGTTAATCCCTGCTAATTCGCTTTTGCAATTAGCTCGCGGACAAGAACTTTCTTTCATCCGCCATGACGGCCAACCTTCTTGATTTCGACCTTGAAGGTTTGGCCGTTTTTTGTGAGGGTTTGGGCGAAAAACGTTTTCGCGCCACCCAGCTTTTTCGCTGGATTCATCAGCGCGGCATGTCCAATTTTGACGATATGTCAGACCTTGCCAAATCATTGCGAGAGAAACTAAAAGTTCATGCCCACGTTGCGGCTTTGCCTATCCTGTCCCAACAATTCTCAAAAGACGGCACGATCAAATGGTTGTTCGATGTTGGCGCAGGCGATGCCGTTGAAGCCGTCTTTATTCCTGAAGACGATCGCGGTACTTTGTGCGTTTCATCCCAAGCCGGTTGCGCTGTGGGATGTCGCTTTTGCTCTACGGGGCACCAAGGCTTCAGTCGCAACTTAAGTACTGCCGAAATTTTGTCGCAGCTCTGGTTTGCCGAGCATTTTTTACGCCGTCATTTGAATCAGACTGACCGCGTGATCTCCAATGTGGTCTTGATGGGCATGGGCGAGCCGCTGCAAAATTACAGCGCTTTGGTTCCTTCTTTAAAAGCCATGCTAGACGATCACGGCTACGGTCTGTCGCGTCGACGGGTGACAGTTTCGACGTCGGGTGTGGTGCCCATGATGACCCGTTTATCAGCCGATTGCCCAGTCGCATTGGCGGTTTCTTTACATGCCCCCAACGATGCATTGCGCGACAACTTAGTGCCTTTGAATCGAAAGTACCCTTTGGATGAATTGCTGTCTGAATGCACGCGCTATTTAGAAAAAGCACCCCGCGATTTCATCACCTTCGAATATTGCATGCTTCAAGGGGTGAACGACCAAGTGACGCATGCCAAAGAATTGGTCCAACTCATTCGACGCCATGCCAGCCAGGGGCTTCGTTGCAAATTCAATCTCATTCCTTTCAACCCATTCAAAGAGTCTGGCTTGTTGAGGTCCGATGATGCAACAGTTCAACAATTCGCAGCGGTCCTTTTAGACGCTGGGTTTGTGACCACTGTCCGTAAAACCCGGGGAGATGACATTGATGCTGCCTGCGGACAACTGGCGGGTGACGTTAAAGACCGCACGGGCGTTGCCGATCGAATTGCACAACAACGTGCAGTGCCCATTCAGTGGCACGATGCCGCTTCTATCACCCAAACGCCTCAAGTCTGATGCCAAGACCCGCTGCTCTTGCCCCTCATTTGGGGGCAAGGCTTCTGATGGGCTTACTTTTTGTTTCAATCATCTTTCATTTGCCGCTGGCCGGCGCATGGTTTCCCAAGGCCTCCGAGTCGTCTCAGGACTTAACGCGTGCACAGGCCAGAACGGCCTTGGCGTCTGCCTATTTTCAAGCAGGCATGTATGTCTTTGCATTGGAGGAGATCGATCACGCATTGATTTTGACGCCCCAGCATGCACCTGCATTGGTGCTCAAAGCCCTTCTTTTTCAACAACAAAACAAGGCGGATTTGTCTCAAAAATACTTTCAACAAGCCATGGCTGCAGCACCGCAAGATCCTCAAGTTGCTCTTCAATGGGGAATATTTGATTGCCAAAATGACCATTTTGAAGCGGCATTTGAAAAATTCAAGCGGGCTTTGGGCCTTTCCATGGGCCCATTGCAGGTCAAGACGAACTGGATTTGGGGTCAATGTCTCAGGCGAAATAAGCAATTTGAGGCCGCCAACGAAAGGTTGTCAGAGGCCTTNGCACAGCAGCCAAGCTTGATTCCTGAGCCACTTGAACTGGTTGAGCTCAAAATTCAGTTGGGAAAGTACATAGAAGCTGAGAAAATTCTTGAATATTTGAATGATTCTCCCTCTGTGAGTGCACAATCGGTGTGGTTTGCTTTGCAGCTTGCAGAGCGTCAGAATCAAGCAGTTAAAAAGAACCATTGGGGCAAGATGTTAGGACTTCATTTTTCAAATTCAGCGCAGTGGCGCGCTTATCAGGAAGGCGCCTCACATGACTGAAACTCTTGATGAGGCTTCGATGCCCCGTTCGCCCGGCGGCATCATGCGCTCTGCTCGTGAAAAAGCTGGCGTGCATTTGGGCGTATTGTCTGTGAACCTCAAAGTCAGTATCAAACAATTGGAAGCCCTTGAGGCAGATCAATTTCAGCACTTGCCTGAGCCGGTTTTTGCACGNGCATTGGCTGCCAAAGTTTGTCGTTTTTTGAAAATTGATTCCGANCCTGTTTTGGCACTGATGCCNCAAATGACCAATGGTTTAAAACCCTTGCAGCTCATTGAATCTGACAACAGGTCTTCCAGCAGACTGCATCGAATGGGTCAACCTAGCGGCACTGATCCAAAGGGACGCAAGCTTTGGATCTTGTTTGCGGTCATTTGCATTTTGGCTTGGGCTTACTCCGCCGATTTACAACTCATTGTTTTCAATCAAAATACAAAACCTGAGGTTTCAGATGTGGTCCCCACCATGCCTCCGGTTCAAGAACAAGCAGCCCCTGATGCAGCGCAAGCCGATCTCCCAAAGGCCATGGTGTTTGACAGTTCTACGCCTGAAGCCAATCGCCGCAACTCACCCAACGACTCAAATCCTCCAACTTTAGAGGTCAAAAAATGATGCAACCTACAGTCATTCCTAAGACCATGGCCGAGGCCATTCCTGCGGCAGTTCCCCTTCAAAGGCACAGCCTTCAAGCCCAAGTGGTGTGGGGGCAACGCATTGTCACGGTGGGGGGGCAAGCGCCCGTTCGTGTTCAGTCTATGACCAACACCGATACCGTTGATGTCATTGGAACAGCCATTCAGGTTAAAGAATTGGCCATAGCGGGTTCGGAATTGGTGCGGATCACTGTCAACACGCCAGAGGCTGCAGAGGCCGTTCCCCATATCCGAGATCAGCTCGACAAAATGGGCATTGATGTGCCCCTGATTGGTGACTTTCATTACAACGGACACCGATTGTTAAGCGACCATCCGGCTTGTGCTGAAGCACTCTCCAAATACCGAATCAATCCGGGCAATGTTGGAAAAGGCGATAAGCACGATCTGCAATTTGGTCAAATGATTGAAGCTGCCATGCGGTGGAACAAACCTGTTCGCATTGGTGTCAACTGGGGAAGCTTAGATCAAGAGTTGTTGGCTGAATTGATGGATCAAAACAGCCAGAGAAAAGTGCCTTGGGAATCTAAACAAGTGATGTACGAGGCGCTCATTACGTCGGCCATCACTTCGGCCGACAAGGCACACGAGATGGGCATGGCTCGTGCACAAATCATGCTGTCGTGCAAGGTCTCTGGCGTCCAAGATCTGATTGCCGTCTACCGCGAACTGGGCCGACGCACGGATTACCCTTTGCATTTGGGGCTCACCGAAGCAGGCATGGGNACCAAGGGAACNGTCGCCTCAAGCACTGCTCTGGCCATCTTGCTTCAAGAAGGAATTGGCGACACCATCCGCGTCTCACTCACGCCACAGCCCGGCGAGGCGCGCACCCAAGAGGTGGTCATTGCTTCAGAAATTTTGCAATCTTTGGGTTTGCGAATCTTTGTACCCAGTGTCACGGCATGCCCAGGTTGTGGCCGCACCACCAGCAGCACCTTTCAAGAACTGGCCAAACAAATTGACGATTTCTTGCGCGCTCAAATGCCTGTTTGGCGCAGCCGTTATCCCGGTGTCGAGCACTTGAAGTTGGCCGTCATGGGCTGCATCGTCAATGGACCTGGCGAAAGCAAACATGCCGACATCGGCATCAGTTTGCCTGGCACTGGCGAAGCCCCTGCTGCACCGGTGTTCATTGATGGTGAGAAAAAACTCACCTTGCGTGGCGACAACATTGCCAAAGAGTTTCAAACTCTGGTCGAGCAATACATCGACAACCGCTTTGGCGGCAGCTCCAACGCTGTCATTTGAATTTTTATGTCCGACATTCAATCCAAAGAACTTCCTTCCAAAGTGAGCGCGTTTAAAAAACTGACTGCCGTCAAAGGCATGAACGATGTATTGCCCGGAGAGTCCGCCAAATGGGAATGGCTCGAAGGCATTGTGAGAAATTTGATGGCGCGTTATGCCTATCGAAACATTCGAACACCCATCGTCGAACCCACCGCACTCTTTGTTCGCGGCCTTGGCGAAGTGACTGACATTGTTGAGAAGGAAATGTATTCCTTCGAAGATCGCTTAAATGGTGAAGCCCTAACGCTGCGTCCTGAAAGCACGGCAGGTGTTGTGCGCGCAGTGGTAGAGCACAACATGCTTTACGAGGGCGGCAAGCGTTTGTACTACATGGGCCCGATGTTCAGACACGAGCGCCCGCAACGTGGACGCTACCGACAGTTCCATCAAATTGGCGCTGAGGTCTTGGGTTTTCAGGGCCCCGAAATTGACGCAGAAGTTATTTTGTTGGCCCATGATTTATGGCAAGCCATTGGCCTCAAAAACGTGCGCCTAGAGCTCAATAGTTTGGGTCAACCACCAGAGCGCTTGGCACATCGCGCGGCCTTGATCACGCACTTTGAAAAACACCAAGCTGTGTTAGATGAGGACGCTAAGCGCCGTCTGTACACCAACCCGCTGCGAATTTTGGATACCAAAAATGCCGCCATGAAAGAAGTGGTTGAGTCAGCGCCTCAACTGATGAATTTTTTGGGTGAAGCTTCGCTTGACCATTTCAATGCTTTGCGTCAAATTCTCGATGCCAATGGTGTTCAGTATTCGTTAAATCCTCGTTTGGTTCGCGGCATGGACTACTACAACCTCACTGTGTTCGAGTTCATCACCGATCAGTTGGGTTCTCAAGGCACTGTGTGTGGCGGCGGTCGTTATGACTACCTGATTGAGCAAGTGGGTGGCAAGCCCGCGCCTGCTGTGGGTTGGGCCCTAGGAATTGAGCGTGTTTTGGCTTTGCTAGAAGAGCAGGGTGTGCAATTGCCCGAAGCTAAGCCCCATGCCTATGCCATCGTGCCAGATGCCAACAATTTGCCCTTGGTTTTGAAACACCTTAGGCAGCTTCGCGCCTTGGGTGTCAATGTTCAAATGCACGCAGGCTCAGGCGAGGGCGTTGGTAGCATGAAAACTCAATTCAAAAAAGCCGACAGCAGTGGCGCGGCTTATGCCCTCATTTTTGGTACAGATGAGCTCGCTCAAAACACCGTTTCAGTCAAGTCTTTGCGAGATGGGGGCGGGGCTCAAAGGACAGAATCTCTTGAAAAGTTGGATGTCTGGGCTCACAGCCTACAATCCACCACTTAAATTAAAGTTGAATATGGCATCACATCTCGATCTAGAAGAACAAGAGCAACTTGATGATCTCAAGCACTTTTGGAAAAAATACGGCAATGCCATCACCTGGCTGTTGATTGTCGTGATGGGCTCTTACGCTGGCTGGAATGGCTATCAATATTGGCAAGCGCAGCAGTCTGGCAAGGCATCGGCACTCTTCGATGAGCTTGAAAAGTCAGTTGCATCTGGCGACATGGTCAAGCTTGAGCGTGCTTGGGCCGATATGAAGGAGCGCTTCCCAAGCACCACATTCGCTGCTCAATCCGCCTTGCTGGTTGCCAAATCTTTTCAAATGACCGACAAGCCCGACGCTGCAAAAGCAGCCCTTCAGTGGGCCAGCGAAACTGCATCCGATCAAGGCAGTGCGCAATTGGCTCGTTTGCGCTTGGCCAACTTGCAAGCACAACAAAAAGCCTTTGATGAGGCCTTGAAAACGCTGTCTAAACCCTTTGATCCCGCATTTGCCGGATTGGCCTCCGACGTTCAAGGCGATATTTTTGCGGCGCAAAACAAATCGCAAGATGCCATCAAAGCTTACACCGATGCATGGCGCCAGCTGGAAGAAAATTCTGAATACCGTCGTTTGGTTGCAGCCAAACTAAACGCCCTGGGCCAGGACCCTGATGCTGCAAAAGGTGCTTCGAAATGACCCCTCAGTCCATCTCTGTTGGGATGAGGGAGAGAAGCGTGAAGTGGCTGTCCTTTGCAACGATGGGCGTCATGCTAGTGGGTTTGGTCGCTTGTTCAAGCACCCCAGATAAACCCAAACCCGCAGCCCTGACCGACTTCAATTCTCAATTGAGCATCAGCAAATCCTGGGCACTCCAAATTGGCCCCATCAGCCCAAGCGCCAATACCACCTTAAGCCACAACTTAACAGAGGGTCGTTTGGCCTTGGTCACGGGCAGCGGTCTGGTTGTTTTGTTAGATGCCGAAACAGGTGCCGAAGCATGGCGTCTTGCCTTGAACACACCCGTTGCTGCTGGCATTGGGGGTGACGGTGAGCGCTTTGCCGTCATTTCACAAGCCAACGAATTAATTGCCATTTCAAATGCCAAAGTCATCTGGCGGGTCAAGTTGCCAGCATCTTCTTTNACATCCCCTTTGGTTGCTGGTGGNCGTGTTTTTGTTCTGACNGCNGATCGAACTGTGATGGCCTTTGATGGTGCNTCAGGGCAAAGGCTATGGAGCCAGCAACGCGCTGGCGACCCATTGGTNTTAAAGCAAGCCGGTATTCTGACTTCTTTCCAAGACAGGCTTTTGGTGGGCCTTTCTGGTCGCTTGGTGGCCATGAACCCTGCCAANGGCGTTGCAGTGTCCGAGCTCACAATTGGCGCCTCGCGCGGTACCAATGAAGTCGAGCGTTTGGTTGACTTGGTGGCGGGCGTATCGCGNGTCAATCAGGTCATTTGCGCCAGAGCATTTCAAACTTCTGTGACCTGCGTCGATGCCCTTAAGGGCCGCAACTTGTGGACGCGCGCAGCACAAGGCCATGTTGGCTTAAGNGGTTCTGAGTCCCTTGTATTTGGCGCTGAGTCTGANGGTAAATTGGTGGCTTGGCAACGCAGCACTGGCCAAATTGCTTGGCAATCAGAAGCTTTCCGTTTTAGAGGGCTCACTGCGCCCCATTGGTCTGCCGGCCAATTGCTTGTAGGCGATAGTTTGGGCGTGGCCCATTGGATCGATGTCAGCAATGGCCAAACCATTGGCCGTATTCAAGTCGATGCATCTGGTATTGCAATGACACCTGTGCGTNTTGGTAAAAATTGGGTGATCGTCACTCAGAGTGGCTTGGTGCAAGCCCTCCGAGCCGAATAACACCCAGCTGAAAGATAGATTTGAAACCCGTACTGGCCTTGGTCGGACGCCCCAATGTGGGGAAGTCCACTTTATTCAATCGACTNACCAAAAGCCGCGATGCCATCGTCGCTGACTTTGCGGGTCTCACGCGCGATCGCCACTATGGGCAAGGACGGCAGGGCCGTTATGAATACATCGTCATTGATACGGGTGGTTTTGAGCCTGATGCCCACGATGGCATCTACAAAGAAATGGCCAAACAAACTCAGCAAGCAGTCGCTGAGGCCGATGTGGTTGTCTTTGTGGTCGATGCCCGCGCAGGCGTTTCGGCACAAGACCATGACATTGCCAAGTATTTGCGGCGCATTGGCAAGCCATGCTTGTTGGTTGCCAACAAGGCCGAGGGCATGCGCGAGGGCGTTCAAATTAGCGAGTTTTACGAACTGGGACTAGGCGATGTCATTCCCGTTTCGGCAGCACATGGACAAGGCATTCGAAGCTTGGTCGAGTTGGCCCTAGACCCCTTGCTCTTGCCTGAAGAAGATGCTGACGCTGAACCAGACCTGAGTGTGGTCAAGCTAGCGGTAGCAGGGCGCCCCAATGTGGGCAAGTCAACCCTCATCAATACTTGGCTGGGTGAAGAACGCTTGGTTGCCTTTGACATGCCGGGTACCACCCGCGACGCCATCACGGTTCCCTTTGAACGGGACGGACAAAAGTTCGAACTCATNGACACGGCNGGTTTGCGCCGCAAGGGCAAAGTTTTTGAAGCCATTGAAAAATTCTCGGTGGTTAAAACTTTGCAAGCTATCGAATCGGCCAATGTCGTTTTATTGCTGTTGGATGCCACTCAGGGCGTCACTGAACAAGATGCGCACATTGCAGGCTTTATTTTGGACAGCGGTCGTGCGGTGGTGCTGGCCGTCAACAAGTGGGATGCCGTTGATTCGTACCAACGCGAATTGGTGAACCGATCGATAGAAAGTCGTCTGCCATTTTTGAAGTTTGCCAACCTGCACACTATTTCAGCTAAAAAACGCCAAGGACTAGGACCTGTTTGGAAATCCATCACACAAGCTCACAAATCGGCCATGGTCAAAATGACCACACCCGTTTTAACGCGCTTGTTGCTTGAGTCGGTTCAGTTTCAAAGTCCGCAACGCGGCGGCATGTTCCGTCCTAAATTGCGTTATGCCCACCAAGGCGGTATGAACCCTCCGGTCATTGTGATTCATGGCAATTCTTTAGAGCACGTCACAGAAACCTACAAACGTTATTTGGAAGGCCGTTTCCGCAAAGCCTTTGATTTGTCGGGTACGCCGCTGCGCATTGAAATGAAAACGTCTCAAAACCCCTTTGCTGACAAAGATGCGGGGTAATTTGTAAGGTTTTTAAAAGGGGCTTGCACAAAATGCCTCTTTTGATGTGTTAAGGTGAAACCCTTAAATTAATTCAAAACACGGAGAATATCGTGAACAACAAAGGGCAACTTTTGCAAGATCCCTTCCTCAACGCATTGCGTCGTGAGCATGTGCCAGTGTCCATTTACTTGGTCAACGGCATCAAACTCCAAGGCCAAATTGAGTCATTCGACCAATACGTGGTTCTGCTTCGTAACACGGTCACTCAAATGGTTTACAAACACGCCATTTCCACCATTGTCCCCGGCCGAGCAGTCAACCTTTCAGGTTCAGACGAAGCCGTCGACGAGCCCACGGCTTAACCCGCTGTTTTGAACAGCGATTCGGTTGACATCACGCCCGCCTTATTGGTGGGTGTTGATTTTGGCTTGCCACATTTTGACGCAGAGTTAGATGAGCTCAGTCAATTGGCCTTAACGGCTGGCCTCAAGCCTGTTGCCAAAATGACTTGCAAACGCAAGGCTCCCGACGCGGCCCTTTTTGTGGGTTCTGGCAAAGCCGATGAAATTAAATTCATGGCAGATCAAATGGGCGCCAAAGAGGTTCTGTTTGATCAGTCTTTAAGCCCCGCTCAGCAACGTAACTTGAACGCCATTTGGGCCTGCCCGTCAACGATCGCACTTTGCTCATTCTTGAAATTTTCGGACAACGAGCGCGCAGTCACGATGGCAAATTGCAAGTTGAGTTGGCGCGCCTCCAATACCTGAGTACCCGTTTGGTTCGCCGGTGGTCACACCTTGAACGTCAGCGAGGTGGCATTGGCACTCGTGGCGGTCCTGGAGAAACTCAAATTGAACTTGACCGTCGCATGATCAATGACGCCATCAAGCGCACCAAGGATCGCTTGTCTAAAGTTAAAAAGCAACGTTCTACCCAAAGAAGACAGCGCGATCGCCGCAACTCTTTCAATGTTTCCTTGGTGGGTTACACCAATGCCGGCAAATCTACGTTGTTCAAC
>JGI25907J50239_1000295_pt1 | contig 11886 bp, 28 predicted proteins | sample LauGreSpBDMM15SN_2_FD_50239 | JGI IMG/M metagenome (IMG submission 50239) | reverse complement strand
CTGTGCCATCCATCCGCACCACTCGCAGACCTTGAGCTCTCTATCGTTACCCCCTGGTAATCCTTCGCATTCTTATGGTGTACATGGTGAGTATAAATATATCTGTGCTTTGCCTTACTCCACCCCTTGCACTCGTGTGCCATTAGCAACGGAAGATCAGCGTTCTTTGCCCCATCACCATGTGTAGTCCCTATCAGATTGTCGTGGTAAACAAAATACTTCCTGTGCTTCATGTCCGTATCAAACGTAACATTCTTACTACCCTTGAACCATACCCTCAGCGTCTCAGCCAAAAACCATCCAGTCATATAGTCGTGGTTACTAACATTGTGTATCACATGAACATCCGCATAGGGCATCAGCTTCTCTATAATCTCCACATAAAGCTTCTCCGCCAACAGAAAGTTATCATACCACATCCCATCAGTATCCTGAGGTGTGCCACTCGTTGTCGTTCTCTTCGAATTGTCTGTGTGAAGTATATCATTACCTATAACCAAAACAATCTTATCAACATTAAACCCATTCGCCTTCTCCAGCAACCCATCAACACCCTCACGAACCCTCCTTACAGCTATACTATTATTATACCTATCGTTAACCTCATACTCACTGCCCAACTTACCTATATGTATGTCAGCAGGATCAATAACCAAACAGTGCATGTCCTTCGACTTTACCCTCTTTATCACTGGGTACTTAGGACTGTGCCTATCCATATCCCTCAGCAGCTCACTCTTCAAGTCAACCAGCGACTTGGTGTTCGGCTTGGCAAACATACTGAAAACCTTACTCTTATACCAATAATGCTTTACCGTCATAGGATCTATCCCAGCTGTCTCACACTCCTCTTCCAACAACGACATCTGTACCCTATAATTCTTTATCAAGTCAACCTCGTCATCACTCAACCTAGGTCTGTTTAAACTGTCAGCCTCACCTAAATTTCTTTTGTTAGCCATGTGTAAGTTATTAGTTTCCGCAAACTTAAACATTATTATTCTAATATGCAAGATATATCCAAAATTCATCCCAAAGCCATACACATTCTATGAAAAATTCATGCAAAATATGCCAAAATTCTAAAAAAAGTTTGCCCTTAGACCAATGGCAGTGCACCATCCAGAAACACACCCTTAAAAAGGGTGGACACGATAGGGTGGATCGCTTTTAAGAATGAAAAACAGGGTGGATTCCTGGGGAAAAATGATTTACAGGAGTTAGGGACAGGGGTTAAACGTACCAAACGGGGGGGGGCTAGCCGTTCCGAAAGCAATTCTAACGCTATCGGGTGGGTATCGAATCGAGATTGAAAGCCTCGTTGAAACGAACCGAAACCGAATCGTAACAAGGGTTACAGAGCCGACTAACACAAACAAATGAGTTCTGTTTTGTTTTCTAAGCCGACATACCCTCTGATCAGTGCACTAACAAAGGAAACTAAATTATTTGGAGAACTGTTTTTATAACTGTATCTTTGTGCATGTGACTGAAGGATTTCCGTTTACCATCTTTCCTCACAGCACAGCAAATAACCGTAACTAAAACCGTATCACTATGGCAATCTTATACAGAGCGCAAGAGAATAACCCTATCGTCTTCAGAGGGAAGAAAGCAGGACTATCGAGAACAGACATTGCAAGGGCTTTAAACGTCAGTAATTTAACTCTGAGAGAATGGATACACAACCCCTATTTAATCCGCCTAGGAGATCTTTTAACCTTAGCGGGACTGTTTGGGATGTCTGTTGAAGAGCTAGTGTATATCCTAGTTAGAAACAAGCCGAATGTTGATGCTAGACTATCTAAAGAAAAAGAAGGTAAATGGTATATAGAGAGTATTAGAGAAAAGAATAAGTAAGATCATTAGGATGTCCCTTCGGGCAACCCGCTTTTTGTTCCAATCTCTGCCAAAAAAGGGCAGAGGATTTCCACTACAATCGGGCATATCTGCGGAATGTTTTAAGCACATTTTACATGAGATGCAAAAGGACGTTATCGGCAAAATTGAAAAACAAGAAAAAAGGGCTGTAACGTATAATCACAAAGGGCTGGATGCTATTTTCTCGATTTTTACCCTCTCATCTGGTAAGCATGTTTTTGGTCATTTTTGGTATTTATTCTTGAACATGACATGCAAAAAAGTCTTTATTCTTTCACGTCTATTTTAGTCTTATTTTTTACTGTTTATCTTGTATGTTTTTTTATAGCTTTAAAGAAAGAAAAGAAGTAAGAAACAACGAGTAAGAAACTGTTAAGAAAAGAAAGAAAAGNCCCCCTANGAAAAGTAATTTTCACGCTCTAAAATAGAGCATGTGTTCGGTCCAAAAATCATCTACAATTTAAGTTTAGGCAATAAGGAACAAAGGCCATACATTCCATGAGAACATCTGCTATACCTTGAATTCATATCGTTTATTTTTATTCATCACCTATATATATAAAAAGTAAAAGCCCTTTCCAATTTCTCGGAAGGGCTATTAATGAAAGGGCTTTACTAACAGTATACTGTTATTTTTGATGTAATACTTTAAATGCTTTTATTATCCTTCCGAGATAACAGCACAAACATACATAAAAACATAATACGAGCATAAAAAAAGCATCATTATTTTTAAAATAAGTCAAAAAATAGTCATTTCTTATTTAGAATCATTCTAAAGTTAGCCTCTACAGACCGCATAAACATTGTAAAAATGAAAATACTTTGCATTTTTATGCAATGTGTGTTTTAAAAATAAATATTTCTACATGCATTGATTTCATTATGTGTTCAGAGGTAGTGAAAAAGTGAAACCCTTTATCCATGCCGCTTGTGGGATTAGTATTGTCACCATATATTTGTATCAGAAAAACAAACAACTAAAAAACTAAAATTATGAAAACTCAAGTAACAAAATTAGAAATGGAATTATTAAATTTAATAAAACTTTATACAGAGGAACAATTTAGTAGTGATACCCCAATGTGGTGTTATACAAATGATATAGATACAGATATGGTTATTATGAGGGGAGTTATTAGTTCACTTATTAAAAAAGGAATTATAAATACTAAATCATACCAATCTACAAATGATGCTTTAGAAGTTGATTCAAAATATTATGAAGTAGGTGAAGATTATATTGCAAAGTTTATAACATTAGAAGTAAAATAAATAACAAAGGGGAGCAGTATCCTATCAACTGCATTAACTTTAAACACTAGAAATCATGTACACAAGAAAAGAAAAATTAGTTCTAAAATTAGCAATCCTTTATGTTATCACTGCTATCTGTTTACTGTTCATTTTACGATATTAAAAAAAAATGTAACCTTTCAAAATTATCAGCGTATAACGAGTATAAACAATCTAAAAACTAAAATTATGGAACTAATTAAAAAATTCAAACCGTCTCAGAAATTAACAAAAATTCAAGTAGAAGAAGCAATGAAAGAGGGAGCAATACTTTCACTGACTCGCAGCCCTTATCCTCGCTGGATTTTAACTTTTGCGGATGATACCTGCCATGAATACATTAGAAAAGATGCTACGGTGGGATTAGAAAACATTGAATTGTTTCATGTAGATAAATTTGCAGATTCTTATAGACTAAAAAAATAAATGTAACCTTTCAAAATAACATCCGTATAACAAGTATAAACAACTAAAACCTAAACACTATGAAAAATCTAACAGCAAAGCAAAAAATCACTAGCAACAGTCACTCCTTGAGACTCCGTAACATGATGAGTGATGAACTAAAAAAAGCGATCAGAGAGAATTTAAGTCAAGAGGTGATCACTTATTATCAGAGAGAAATTGACGAAATAAACGAGCATCTAGACAGTCTAGGCTTCAGAGATTAAAAAGTTAACTGATGAGTCCTGAATGGACGAAACGAGCAGAACATCGCTCGTCTTAACTAAAAAAATAAACACTATGAAAACTGACAAGCAATTACAATTTTTTTCTAAATGGAGAAACAAATGGATAGACTTCAAAAATCCTCCGACAGCAGAAGAGATGAAAAGTTATAGAGATCATAAATATGAGATCAGAGAAAAAAAATCAAAATAAATGTAACCTTAATTAAAATCCAGCGTATAACTAATAAAAACAAACAACATGAACGAATATAAAATTATCACACTGAGAGATGACAGCGAAAAGATCATCAAAGGTAACGAGGGCAAATTAAGACGATACATCTTCAATAATTACAGCGGAGACATTCAAAAAATACTCCGCCACACAGTGAAGGTGACAGTGAAAGAAGAGGGCGAAAGCGAATTTAAAGACTTCAAAACTGCATGGTAAAAAAAAATCAAAATAAATGTAACCTTTAAAAAATCACCCCGTATAACAAGTAAATTAACCACTAAAACTATAAACACTATGAAAACTGAAGACACAACAAATCCAACATTTTCCGTTACATTGATTCGCCACGAATTTGAAAAAATAAAAATTGATGTTTATAACTATAAACTTTATAGTGAAGCAGAAGAAATCGTCAAAATAATGTATTCAGACTTTTTTAATGCAGGATGGAAAATAAAAAAAATAAAAAAAGAAATGTAACCTTTCAAAAAATCCAGCGTATAACGAGTATAAACAATCTAAAAAATAAACACTATGAAAACTACAAGAGAAAAAATCGAAGCATCAATCCTGAGACAACAATACAGTCAACGAGGAGGCGGAGTCGAAATTGACCTATCAAAATTCGGCTTCAGAGAGGGAAGCAGAATGTCAGCCTATCAAAATTATTTAGGCGGTGGAATGTTGGGAAGCATTCAGACAAACCACAACATCTTCAGGACATCATTCACTACCACTGAAGCAAAAAAATTGGAAAGAATAGCTACGGAACTAGCAAAGTATTTCCACGATCTAACTAATCACGAGGACGATGAATGGGAGTCCGCATCCTTCGAAGAAAATCAAAACAGACCTTCATCTGCATACTAACTTTAAAAACTATAAAAATTATGAAAACAAAAAATCAATATCAAGATGGGAATTATTCATTCGAAAACAAATACAGCTATGCTCGTAAAAATATAAAGAATGACCATGTAAAATTAAAGGATGGTACATTAGTTCATGTAGATGAATTCGTTAAAAAAAATAACTTCAGCAGTTTTAAATTTGAATTAATAAACGAAAAAATTCAGAACATTGATGAAGCATTAAAACAAGCCCTAGAAACGGTTGAAAGTCTGCCCGACCAACAGAAGCACCTTGACGCTAGGTATTGGTTATTAAAACGCATAAAAGAGGCAGAAAAAGGTTAACTGAAGAGGATTCAATATCCGAAACGCTGTGAAGCGTCTTAACCAAATAAAAAAAAACACTATGAAAAATTCAAATTTCAACAGAAGATTCACCGTTCAGATCAGTGAACAAGGTACTACATGTTCAGTAAAAAATGTAACAGTAGAAAGGCTGACAGAGAAAAGAGACAGCGAATACGAGTGGATTTATTCTATTCAATCTGATTATCTAGATCAAATTCTCGATCTGAAGGTAGGAGAAAACATTTTCTTTCAACCGAATAGAGATGACAGTAAAAGTAAAGGGATCATAACAAGAATCTCTTAGTAACTAATAAAGAACGACTAACTAACTTAAAAAAAAACACTATGAAAAAGCTATTGAAACGTATCCAAAAAATGTTTGCATCTGACAAACAAGCAACACAAACAAGCCTCGAAAAAGAGTATATGAAGTATGAACGGTTTGCAAGGGTGGTGTTTGTATAAACACCCCCGACATTAACTGAGAACGACTAACTAACTTTAAAAAAAAATACTACCATGAGCGAAGAAATTAAAAAATTATTGCAAGGAATTCTGAAGCAATACATTGTCCATAACAACATAAAATTGGAGGACGCATGCATACTAAATGTCCGCTACAAAGAAAAAGGTTTTGAATATTTACAAGCCATTCAGAACGTAGTTAAAAAAGATGTCGAAAGTGCATCCCTAGGACTAAACACAAAACGGATGACACAATTACAGCAGAGAGCATTTAATACATCCTTGACGCATGGTTTAACGAAGTTAGCGGAGTATATGGTGACGGGAAGAGAGACAATAAACGAAATTAAATAAACACTAAAAAATAAACACTATGAAAACATACACATTTAATCTAGAAAGTAAATTAGGAACTATAGACTCAATTACTTTGTCGGGACCAAATAGAAGGTCAGCAAAACAATTTGCTAAATTTCTTCTCTACAAAAGGTTTAAACATAACTTTCCATCGGGAAATATTAAGACAACGTACATTGTTTAAAAAAGCCAAGGTAAACGAACATTAACTGAGAACGACTAACTAACTTAAAAAAATACTACCATGAAAACAGAAATTAATTTTAACAACAAAAATTGCGGATTTACTTTTGACCTAGAGGCAAAGGAAATTAACGGTTGGGACTTTACAGACAAGTATAACGATGTGAAGTGTTACAATAAGACAAGCAGATCGATCAAAAAAGCCTTAGCTAATTTGCAAAAGGAATTTAACGATGACCTATCAATGTATCAAGTGATGGACATTATCAGAAATTCGGGAGTAAAAATGCGTTCCTACTGCGGGATGGATTAAACAGCCAAGGTAAACGAACACTAACTGAGAACGACTAACTAAAACTAAAAAAAACTATGAAAACTTTCAAGACAATAGAACAAGCAGTTTCTTACATCAAAAATCTAAAGGGAAAAACTGTGGGAGACATCCTCTCCATAAAGTCAGAACTAATTAAAAAGAAGCTAACTAAGGTAAAGGGAACGTATATTTTTATAGATGAGTTTGACCTCCTCGCATAAAAAAAATAAAAATAAAACAAAAAAAACGTAACCTTTTTGAAAAGTATACGTACAAGGACTATAACTGAGAACGACTAACTAAAAAAACTAAAATTATGAACACAAAACAATCAATCACAAAGCTAGCAATTGAGAAAATTGCAAAAGAGAATCCAGCAGGATTTACCATCAACAAGAAGACCTTACAACCTATTTTGAAAGGATATGCTGTAGCTATTTTAGAGACGCAAGATAGTTTTGGGAGCGAGGGTTTAGATAAGGTAATGGAGTTTGCAAAGCCATCATTTGTGGATGCATACGGAGGGTGGCTGAACGAAAAAAACGGGGAGTATTACTACGATGCGGTGATGGTTCTTGATGACTTAAGGACTGCATTATTTTTAGGGTTCCGTAACAAACAAATAGCTATATTTGACCTTGAAAAAGGGAAGGAAATAAAATTGCTGAAGGAAGATATTGTTTAAAAAATTAGGGGCGGAGTTTAGTAGTGTTTTCTCCGTCCCCCCGAAAGGGCAAACAAAAATACACACAAATATATGGAACCAAAGATCGAATACATTACAATAGACTTTATGCTGTTTAACAAGGTTTTCTCGGGAGAGAACATCTACCAAGATCAAGAGGTAGCAATACGAGAGGCAAAGTTACTGAAGGCGGAGTTTGAGGTGGCGGGACTATACCCTTCCATAAGCATAGTCTTCAGCTACGAGGATGGGGAAATAACAGCATGGGACTTGGATTTATTAACATACATGAGGAACACTAACTAACACTAAAAAATAAACACTATGAAAAACGCAAAAGAACGCTTTGAAGAGATTAAAAAATTAATTGACTGTGATATGATTCCCGAGGGATGCGAAATGCGTCTATGGATTAATAACTGCACAAGAAAAGAACTTCTTACCCTTGGTGCTGAACTAGAAATTCTTTGCGAGGAAAGAAGCGATAGCAATCCAAAGATTCATCTCTATATTGAATACAAAGGTCACGACATTTATATGTGGGAATAAAGATGCCTAGAAAAGTTTTAAAGGTTGATTGGGGAAAACTGCTCATGCGGAAGAGGAGGTTAAAAGCCGAAGTAATGCCAATCATAAAATCAGATGTCCACACACCCATCTTCTGCTTTCCTATTTTATGACCAAATGGCGGAATGGTAGACGCATAATACTAAATGAGAGTGAGCTGATCCGATCTCTTATTGCAGGTTCGATTCCTGCTTTGGTCACCGAACATTAACTGAGAACGACTAACTAAAGAAACTATGAAGCTATTTAATTTAGAACTCGCAAGGGGAAAATTCTCCAAGGAGGTTGTTGCAAGGTGCGTCCCATACGCAATTGCAGTAAGTAAGAAGAAGCAACTAATTTCCAACGGAACTATTCCGAGGAACATTTGGATCGTTGCTGTAAAATAAAGTTTGTATTTTAAAACAATTTAATTATATTTGCAACCTAAACTAAAAAAAACCTATGCTACAACACGAACAAGATGATCTAAGCAGATCAAAGGAAATGGTACTACTACAGAGGGTACTAACTGTGATAAAGGATAACTTTTCCGATGCACACAACCAGATGAAGGGACGAACACAGTCAGACCAAACAATTATCGGAGGCACACTGACATCCCTTGAGATTGAGATCAAAAAAGAGATTAAACAATTAACAACTTACTAACCAAAAAAACCCTAAAACTATGACAATCAGATTAAACACACTAAACAAGCACGTTGAGTACCTTAATGGAATCAACGCACTGGCAATGGCTGACAGAATATATTATTCTGACATCACTAAGGCACGCTCAACATATGCGGTGGCTGGCTCCCTATTCACAACAGCAACAAAGTTAAACTACTTCACAAAGATTGACCGAGGAGTTTACAAGTCAAATGTTTCTCGATTTGAACCTAAGCATGCACGTGTTCTGATCGAGGCTGATGGCGAATACAAGAAGCTGTCTAGGGTATCCCCAACACGCAAGAAGAGATCAAGCAAGAAGAAGTACACTGGAGATGTGCTTAACGCTAAGGACTCTAAGGCAACATTTGAGTATATTTGGAAGAATCACCCCGAGGTGGAACGTAAGGCTCAGGACGTGTTTATCGGTGACGTTATCTCTCCATCTACAAAGGTGAAGCAGACAAGAAAGCGTAGAAAAGTTTTTAGTTTATTCTGGGGACTAGTTAAATTTAACTACTAATGAAGGAGACCGAATTTAACCCGCTTGAATCCACTGAGATAGTCGATCAGGTAAAGCAAGAGAAACAGAATGTGCTTGTTAATAGACTACACCCTCAGCAGGGGCATAAATGCTTCCAATACAATGTGCTAACAGACGAACTCAGCTACGCTAAGTTTACAGAGTCAAGCATCGACTTTGAGTCAGCAATTAATGGAAACGTAACCCCAAGGAGACGTGTTGACATCCAAGACAACTGCATGTACGTTACAGCGTTAAACTTTAAGAACGCAGTCAAGCACTTGTCCCGAATAATAGAAAAGAAAATTGAACCAGTGATCGTCCATTAGGGCGGTCACTTAATCTACTTAACTATGAAAAAGATTTTAATTGAAAGCACTGTGTGCCCTGTTAACCCTGCAAAAAATCAGAACGAATGGTTTAGATACATTGCAAAGGAGATGAGAAAAATTAAAAACATTAAGACAATAAAGCACACCGCATGAACACACTTAAAGCCAGATTAATAATTGTATTTATAACAGCTGTGCTTTTGGATGCTAATAGTATAGCGAGTTTTAGGTTCTTGATGGACAAGAATTGGATCGGGATGTTCATGATGGTATTCATTAATCCCTTTCTGTGCCTGCCGATGAACCACTATAACATTGAGGCGAAGTCGCTCAGGGATCGGATATACATAGCGATGGCATTTGCATCGGGATTTGGATTCGGAGTGATAACGATTAGACCATTCTTTATATGACCATTATACACGAGGTACAGCAGGTATTGTGGGTGACTACCCCGCATGGTGATGGACAGGTTCTGTTCCTTATGGACTACGGTATACACGAGAATACTATATGGGTGGTGGCTTTGGAAGACACAAGCGAAGTCAAGCATTACAATAGCACACAGATAAAATTATGTTGGAACAATACATTAAACTTTAACCTAAAAAAATAACATGACAAAAATAACTGTAATAGGAGCAGATCCTAAGAAGAAAGTGTTAAAGCCAATACACTTTGTGAAATACTTAAACGTATTGTGTGACTATGAGGATGTATACGATGTGAAAGATAATCCATGGGAAATGGAGATCATCGATGTTCACTTGGGAGCAACAACAAGGGAGATGGACACATTTGTTTGTGTCAGAAGGGATGGCACACGCTGTGTTATATTTGGACTCTTTAACGATGGTGTGGTTGGTGAGGAAGATAACCCTACAGTGATGGTCTCCCCCGACAGATACCCTCAGAAATCAACGTCCTTAGCATGATAGCGTTCATCGTGTTGGTGAGTGTGGCAATAATTGTCGCATCACTTGTGTACTGGAGCTGTTACTACTTTAACAAAAATAATCCCTTTAAGTAATGATAAAATGTGTTTGTATTGACAGCGACAATAAGCCTAAGGAAATTCCTATGGGTAAGTGGATACAGAGGGGTTTCTTCTACCACATAGATCACGTTTGGTATCATCCTGGGCAAGGCATTCAGGGTGTGTCACTGAAAGAGATCAGGTTAGGCAAGGAGTCTGCTCCATATGAATCGTTTAAGATGAGCCGATTTGCCATCCAAGAGAAGGATGTCGATCTGTTTATGGAACTAATGAAGTCCTGCTCGGAGCTTGATGACATTGACATCGAGGAGATAATGAAGCAGGGAGAAGTAAATGTTTTACAATAGAATAATAAACACATGAAGGCAAAGCACGAGTTTAAGACAGAGAGTGACTACATGAACTACCTAACCATATACTTTTCCTCTAAGCTAATAAACAACAACAGCCCAGAGGAGGCGGTGTCAAAGGCTTTGGAGCTGGTTGCCGAGTTAAATTTTGCTATAAAGATGCACAGAGAGAAATCAGAGAGGAAGGAGGTTAAGCCGATCCTTGAGAGAAAGAAAGACTTTGCGGTGTCCATTCAGCCCTACCTTGACAAGTACGGGAAGAAGATGCTTAACGAGTTCTACGCATATTGGACAGAGGAGACGCAGGGTAAGGACAAGCTTCGTGTTGAACTTCAGAAGACATGGAACGTAGAGAGAAGGTTAAGCACATGGAACGAAAACAATTCATCATTCACAAAGACAGCAACCACTAATAATCTACAGGGAACAATATGAGCAATCAATCGTATTTTAAAGTTACAGACGTTATCCAAGAACTCGATGATCTTCGTGAGTCGGGTTTGGTTAAGGGTGATCTGTGCGGACTTCCTGCACTTGATGACATCTTTACGCTCAAGAAGGGATACCCACTATTCGTTGCTGGGGCTCCTTACAGCGGTAAGACAGAGTTTGTGTTGGAGCTACTTGTCAATACCTCCATCATGTACGGGTGGAAGCACTTCATCTATGTTGGTGAGGGTGGTGACGTTCAGAACATATTTGCCGAGTTGATACACAAGTATTTGCAGAAGCCAGTGGCTATGACAAACCCCTACCACGCAGACTCCACAGAGTATATGCACGCTCAGGTGTGGTGCTACAAGCACTTTGTTGTTGCTAACCATGAGAAGGAGTTCACTGTCGGAGAGTTTTATGCGTGTGTGATGCAGGCGGAGATGGAGTATAAGATGAAGTTCGACACCACACTATTTGATCCGTTTAATGACATCAAGGATGAGTCCGATTTATACGGAGGCAGAGAGGATAAATACTTAGCAGCAGCCTTAAAAACTGTAAGGATAGACGCAAAGAGGAACAACAGAATAAATATATTGATTAACCACATTGCAGATGTAAGGGCGGTTGTTGATAAGGACACTGGCAATAGGTANATGCCTCCCGCACTACCGAATGAATGGGCAGGCGGAAGGACATGGTGGAGGAGAGCCTTCACAATGCTTCTGATCTACAGACCACCT
>JGI25907J50239_1000293_pt1 | contig 11912 bp, 12 predicted proteins | sample LauGreSpBDMM15SN_2_FD_50239 | JGI IMG/M metagenome (IMG submission 50239) | reverse complement strand
GTGGNTTCTCTATGGGTTATAAAANAGTAGTNGTGATTGGGTCCTCTTACTTTAAAANCTNTGATCCAAATANTCCAACTTATCCGGCTGATCCAGTGGTCGCTACTCATGAATTAGCACATGAACTGCAAGCATCAATTAACAAAGGAACAAACATGCGAAATCCCGTTTGGCTTTGTGAAGGCGGGGCACAGGTTATTGGAGCTGCAATGTCGGTCTATCAAGGCAAGGATTATTGGGCTATCGGTGGGCGAGACCAATGGTCAAATCGTATTCCAGCTAATCGCACCATTGCAGATTTAAAAACTATGGAAGGTGAAGATCCAAAATTGCATGAATACACCACCGGTGGGGCGTTGAGTGAATACTTAATCGCTTGGGGCGGTTTTAATAACTCATTACTAGTTAATCAAATCTCTTATAAACTTCGAAATCCAGACACAATGTCAGGATTTCGTCAGGCATTTAAGATTGTCTATGGTCAATCTTTAGATGATTTTTACGTTCATGCATTGCCTTATATAAACTATGTATCGGCAAACTGGAAAACATCTCTTGCAACCTCTCCTGAGGCAATAGCTTTTATTACTGATCGCCTTGGTGTTCTTAAGGCAGCAGAAACAGTTGTGGCGGCCACAAAAATTGCAGCTGAAAAAACAGTAGTTGTTAAGAAATTAACTATTACATGTGTAAAGGGAAAACTAACCAAGAAGGTAACTGCGGTTAAGCCTGTTTGTCCGACTGGCTATAAGAAGAAATAAGTGGGTTGTGAGGGACTCGAACCCCCGACCCGGTGATTAAGAGTTTTCGCAAGCAAATTAAAGAGTTAGCAGAAGATGAAGCACGAGCTCCAACACCGGCACCCATTGAATCTGCTCGTGTTGCAAAGTTAGCCATTGATGCGCCAAAGAATTAAGCCGGGCGGAAAGAGTCTTTCGCTTCTGTCTGTGCGTGCTTGATCATGATGTGACGTGTGACAGAATATTCAGCAACTGATTCTGCGCTCATATCTTTTCCAAAGCCACTGCCTTTTACGCCACCGTGAGGTGCTTCGGATGCAATTGGCAAGTGATCATTAATCCAGGTAACACCAACTTCTAGTTGGTGAGTAACACGCATGGCACGTGAAACATCTGTAGTCCACACCGATGATGCCAAGCCGTATGCACAATCATTAGCAAGTGCGATTGCTTCATCTTCTGTTGTAAATGGAAGAACGACAACGACTGGCCCAAAGATCTCTTTTTGCACGGCATCGCTATTTTGCTTTGCATCAGTAACTAATGTGGGCGGGTAATAAAAACCTTCTGAATCAGGAATAAATCCGCCTGTGTGAATTGTGGCGCCGGCCGTCTTAGCGTTTTCAACAAAGTCGTGGACACGTGTGCGATGCTCTGCGCTAATAAGTGGTCCGATATCGCTGGTGGGATCCTGTGGATCTCCATATTTAATCGATGACATCACCGATGTTAATTCTTTAACTGCTGCATCAAATTTGGATGTGTGAACATAAATGCGTGTGGCAGCTGTGCAATCTTGTCCTGTGTTATATGTAGAACCCATGGCAAGTGCGTGCGCCATTGCTTTGATATCGGCGTCTTCAAAGACAATCGCTGGTGCTTTGCCACCGAGTTCGAGGTGAAGGCGCTTTGTGGTCTTTGATGCTTCGGCCATGATTGCTTGACCTGTTGTAGTGGCACCGGTTACTGAAATCATCGCAATATCTTTATGTGCAACGAGTGCTTTACCGAGATCATCATCTCCTGATAAAACGTTGAGCAATCCCTTTGGTAATCCCGATTGCACAGCAAGTTCTGCCATGCGAAGAGCTGTACTTGGAGTAGATGGTGCTGGTTTAAGAATTACAGCATTTCCGGCAGCTAGTGCTGGCCCGAATTTCCAGATAGCCATAATCAATGGAAAGTTCCATGGTGCAATGGATCCAACGATTCCGATAGGACGTTTAATTAACATCGATGTGTAGCCATCGGATAAAACACCGGCGCCGGTGCCATCTAATGATCGAGCTGCTGCTGCAAAGTACTTCAAATTATCTACGGCAAATGGCAATTCACCATTTCGAAACACGGCGACTGGCTTTCCGCTCTCACGTACTTCAAGTTCGGTTAGTTTTGCAGAATCGGCAGCGATTGCATCAGCAAACTTAAGTAACGCCGCACTTCTAACAGCCGGAGTTAATTGCGACCATTGCTTATAGGCAGCTTTAGCGCCTGTGATTGCATTTTCTAAATCAGCCGTTGTTGCGGCTGCGTATTGAAACGTATCTGATGGTTTTGCAGGGTTAACCAGAGTGATCTGTGAACCTTTACCGGTGACGTATTCGCCGTTGATATATGCGCTATGCATTGTCATGGTCTATGCATCCGCTAGGAGAATTGAATCACTTGGATTCCATGAAAGGTGGCAGACTGAACCAACAGGTGGAACCTGATTGAGTGCACATGAAACCTTTACTAGTTGATCAAAACCGCAATCAACAAATAACAGACTAGAACCACCATAAAAATTAGAACTAACGAGTTTGCCTGAAATCGTTCCATTTGTGCCTAATTCAATATCTTCTGGTCGCACAACAAGTACCACCTTTGCACCGGCTGCTAACTGTGTTGCAGGTGTTGGTAGTGACTTGCCTTTAACTGTGATTGATCCACTTGCCAGTGCGCCGGCAAATAGATTGCTTGTGCCGATGAAATCTGCAACAAACTTAGTCTTTGGAGCGCTATACATCTCAACAGGTGTTGCAATCTGAACAACTTTGCCTTTGTCCATCAATGCAATGCGATTTGCAATAGACATCGCTTCTTCTTGATCGTGAGTCACGAAGATAAAAGTGATGCCTGCTTCGTGTTGCAAGCGCTTGAGTTCGAGCTGCATCTCTGAGCGCACCTTCTTATCTAGCGCAGAAAGAGGTTCATCTAATAACAAAATTTTTGGACGCTTAACAATTGCTCGAGCAAGTGCAACGCGTTGCATTTGACCACCTGATAATTGAGACGGACGGCGATCCTTTTGATCAATTAAACCAACGGTCTTTAATACATCGCCAACACGTTGTTCTATTTTNNCTTTGTCTAACTTCTCACGGCGCAGACCATATGCGACGTTGTCATAGACATTTAAGTGAGGAAATAGTGCGTATGACTGAAACATCAAATTTACTGGGCGCTTATTTGCTGGTACGGATAACAAATCTTCATTAGCTAGGGTTACAACACCTGAATCTAGGGATTCAAGGCCTGCCAGAGCGCGAAGCAGAGTTGTCTTACCGCAACCAGATGGACCAAGAAGTGCGAAGAATTCGTTTTCGCGAATTTCTATCGAAACATTATCGAGCGCCTGAACATCACCGTATCGCTTGGAGACGGCTGCGATATTNAGAAATGAACTCATATTTGATCCTGCACCTTTACGTTTCGTTGAGCGATTGTGACAATCAAGGCGCTAATAAGCAAAACCACAGTTGCAAGAGCATTAATTTCAGGTGAAACACCAAAGCGAACCATTGAGTAAATAACAATTGGCAGAGTTGGCGTGCTTGGTCCATTTGTAAAGAAGGCNATNACGAACTCATCTAATGAGAGAGTAAAAGCGAGTAATCCCCCGGCAATGAGTGCTGGCTTGATACTTGGCAACGTAACTCTGAAAAATGTTCCAACAGGACTATCGCCCAAATCTTGAGCTGCCTCTTCAAGGGATGAATCAATTTGTGCCAAACGACCGCGAACAATTGCAGTAATAAANGCCATACAAAAGAGTGCATGGCTGATGATTACTGAATGCAATCCCAATGTGATGTGCAAAGATGTAAAGAGTGCAAGTAATCCAATTGCCAGTGCTAAGTCAGGAAAAATTGCCGGAGTTAGTGCAACTGCTTCGAGTGCTGAAGATTTTTGATAGCGAGCCAAACCAATTGCTAAGAGCGTTCCTAGAACGAGTGAAATAATCGTTGTAGCAACTGCCACAATTAAGGTGTTCTTAAAGCCTTCCATGATGTTAGGACTGTTAACCAATACGGAATACCACTTTGTACTAAAGCCAGTCCACGTAAATGGGGCATCTGATTCATTAAAGGACATGAAAATAAGTACNGAAATGGGCAGATATAAAAATAGGAGCACACCATATAGCGGCAAACGTAGCCAGCCGAGTTTGTTATGCACGGGCATCTCCGAGCACTCGACGATTAACTCGCGCTTGAATGAAGAAGAGAGCACAGAGCATGATGACCATGGAGAGGGCCAGTACAGAACCAAATGGCCAATCGCGTGCCTTTAAGAATTGATCTCTAATTAAATTACCAACCATGATGGTTTTACCACCACCAAGTAATTCGGGAACGATAAAGTTTCCAACACTTGGTACAAATACAAAGATTGCACCAATTAGAACTCCAGGTAGCGCCAAAGGCAACGTGACTTGTCTAAACGCTTGTGCAGGTGTTGCGCCTAAATTTATTGCAGCCTCTTTCATTGCAGGGTCAATGCGCACAAGAGAAGAATAAATTGGCAAGATCATCAGCGGGATATAGGCATAGAGCAGACCTAAAACGATTGCACCAGGTTTATATAAAAGCTCTAGGGGCTGGCTGATAATACCTATGTTAATTAAACCTTTATTGAGAAAACCTTGGGTGTTAAGCAGGACAATCCACGCGTATGTGCGAATAAGAAAGTTAGTCCAGAAAGGTAGAACGATAAGAACAAGCATGATATTTTGGCGATTTGTTGGCAGCTTTGTAATTGCATAAGCCACAGGAAAACCAATCAGAAAAGCCAATAGTGTGGCTGCTGCTGCAATCAAAATAGACTTAACCAAAACACCTATATAGAGCGAATCAAGAGCGCGGGTGTAATTTTCAGAGGTAAAGATAAATTCAATTCCGCCATACGTACCTCGGGATAAGAAGGTGTANGCAATGATAAATCCCAGCGGGATCAACATGAATGCGGTTATGTATGTAAGACCTGGAACTAAGAAGACGGCGCGCGAAAGAAGGGCGCGACGCTTGATTGCGTCGCGCCCCTCTGACTTAACCGCTGGAGCCATTTAGTAATTTGTACTTATTACTTGGCCGTTACTTCAGTGGCAATGCGTGTATAAAGCGCAGATGCCTTTCCGAGGTCAACAATGCCTTCACCCTTAAGTAGTTCTGCTGGTGTGATACCCATATTTGGGAAATCTCCAACGAGGGCTGGCAATGATTTTTCCATTGCTGGAATGTTAGGAACCTTGTAAAGAATATTGTCGACTACCCATGAGTGAACATCCTTATCAAAGATGTGGTTAATGAGTGCATGTGCAGCTCTTTATTCTTTGAAGTCTTTAGAATCACCATTGTGTCAGCCCAGAGATCTGAGCCTTCTGAAGGAACTACGAATTTAATGTTCTTATTCTTGGCAATTCCATAGTTACACCAACCATCCCAGGCTTCAACCATTACGGCTTCACCTGAAACTAAGCGCTCATAGAAAGTTGTGTCATCGTAGGCAAGAAGGTTTGACTTAGCTTTGATAAGTAGGTCCTTAACTTTGCCCATTTCAGCTTCATCTTGAGTATTGATTGAATAACCAAGTGCCTTTTGTGCTGGGAGCATTAACCAACGCTCAGTTGCAAGCATTGTTACTTTGCCCTTGAATTTTGGCTTAGGCATCAACAAATCATTCCAACTTGTTGGCTCGTTGCCCTTCATCAAATCTGCGCGGTAGCAAATACCTGTTGTTCCCCATGCGTAAGGCATTGAGTACTTATTGCCTTTGTCATAAGAAAGTTCTGCAGCTTCTGGAACGAGGTTTGCTTCATTAGGAATAAATGATTTATCCAATGTTTCGATCAAGCCTTGCGCAGCTAGTGCTTGTGCAAATTGCCCGGAAACGAATGCAACGTCAATTCCAGAGTCTCCACCAGCTGTGAGCTTGGCCATGATCTCTTCATTCGTTGCGTGGTTCGCAATTGTTACTTTGGTGCCAAATTTTTCTTCAAACTTTGCTGCTAGATCTTCTGGGTAATATGCCGCCCAGTTGCTGATCGTCAGAGTTTGCGTGCTGAGATCTGCATTTGAATCAAGCGCGCTTGCACCTGTATCTGAACTGCTACATGCAGTGAGTCCGAGCAATAGTCCGGCAACTGCTGTTGCGGCCACTGCTGTGCGTGAAATTCTCATGAAGTTCCTCTCAAGAAATGCACCCGCAGTGGGCGCAAGAATTGGTCATAACCCTAGAGAGAAATGCACCAATTTTCTAGTGCCACCGCGAAAAAATCCTTGTGGTTTACAACTTCGGCGCTGTGTTGTTGGATTAGGCCATGACTTCGCAAAAATTGACCATCCTTTTCATGCCCGAGTCCGCCTATGGCCCAACCAACCAATGTGTTGGAATCGGATACCGCCTTCTAAAAGCTGGCCATCGTGTGGTCTTTGCAGCCGAAGCATCTTGGGACGGCAAATTAAAAGCACTTGGCTTTGAAGAAGATCTAGTTAATTTAGCACCGCCAGCACCAGCAGACTCTGATGCAGATCCTGGACAATTTTGGACTGATTACATTCGCGATACTTCCCCAGAATTTCGTAAACCAACTATTGAACAACTTGAAACATTTATCAAACCAACATGGCAAGCACTCATCGATGGCGCAATGTATTGCGAACCACAACTTCGCAGCATTATTAAGCGCGTAAATCCTGATGTCATTGTTGAAGATAACGTTGTTACATTTCCTGCCCTGCTAACAGCGGGCAAACCATTTGTGCGCATCGTGTCTTGCAATCCCCTTGAGGTAAAGGGGTTAAAGGTTGCTCCAACGTACTCAGGGTATGCCGCAAATGATTCAAGCAATTGGGATACATATCGCGCTGAATATAAGCGCACTCATCATGAGATGTGGTCAGCGTTTAACTCATGGGTGCAAGAGCAAGGCGCCCCTGCTCTGCCAGAACTCGAATTCATTCACGAATCAAAAGATGCAAATATGTATGTATTTCCAGAAATTGCCGATTACATTAAAGATCGCCCACTTAACTCAACATGGACTCGCATTGATTCAAGTGTTCGCGAAACAGATGGGAAATATGACATTCCTGTAGAAGTTGCGAAGCGTCCAGCAGATTCCAAACTAATCTACCTTTCCCTTGGGTCACTAGGTTCTGCCGATGTCGGACTCATGAATCGTTTGACGCAAGTATTAGGAAAAAATAAGCACCGCTATATCGTCAGCATGGGACCACAGCACGAACAGATTAAATTGGCTGCAAACATGGTGGGCTCTCAATTCTTGCCACAAATCAACATCATTCCTCAGGTCGATTTGGTCATTACTCACGGTGGAAACAACACAACAACTGAAGCGATGCATTACGGAAAACCAATGATTTTGCTTCCACTCTTCTGGGATCAATATGACAATGCACAACGAATGCACGAGCTCGGCTTCGGTGTGCGCCTTGCAACCTACGCATTCACAGAAGCAGAAATGAACAGTGCTATTGATTCGCTCTTAAGCGATGAAGCGCTAGGTAAGAAGATGCGCGAAAATGCTGCGCAGATTCAAAGCCGCGATGGACTCGGTGTGGCATCTGCTCTCATTGAAAAAGTTGCGCTCGCCCACAAATCTAAATAGAAATGCATCTATCTAAGGCACAGTGCCAAGCCCTGTTGCCGGCATCTCGCGCTGATCAAGTTAATGCGTGCTCTGATGTTTTCGCTGACTTTGCTATTTCTGACTCTGCAGGAGTACTTATTTTCGAATCTGGAGATAAGAACTTTGTGGCTCCTTATGTAAAAAACAAAGAACTGCGACGAGCACAATCCAAAGATGCAGTGACCGCGAAATTATTGAGTAATCCTTTGCCCCACGGTTTGCACTCAACAATGCAGGGTGGCTCTTATTCACATGAGCGATTTATTTCAGTAGATCAGAGTAATGAGTCCGTAGTTCTTGATGAATCAATCATCGTTAAATGGCAGCTCACTGCACAGAAATCAATAGGTGCACACAAAGAAGAAATACTCACTGAAAATGGTTTTACGTATCTCCCTGAGTTATTGGGCAATATTTATTGGGATAAAAAGCTATTAGCAAGTATTAACAAATACATTCCTGGAACTAGCGATGGCTGGACATGGTGTGTGGAAAAGGCGAAAGAAAATGATCTAGGTCAGTGGCTAGATGACTTGGCACACTTAACCAAAGAAATGCATCGCTGCCTTGAAGGTTTGATTCATGGCGATTTCCATGTCGGTCAAATTTTAAAGAGTACTCAGAACAATCAAATGTGGGTAATAGATTTTGAAGGCGACCCTCTTGCAGTTGCTGAAGAAGCAACTGATTCACTTCGAGACATTGCAAGTATGTGTTCTTCATTTTTCCATGTTGGTGCTGTTGCAATTAATTACGATGCTAATTCAGAGATGATTAAAGAGTGGATATTGCAAGCCGAAACTATTTTTTTGACAAAGTATTTTGATGGCAGTGAATTTGATATCAGTGCGCTACATGCGCTCATGCGAACTCTTGAGAACAGAGAACTCAAGTACGCAGATAAATTCTTGCCGCAATGGCGCTATGCGCCTGAGTTTGCCATCAGTTATATGAAAGAGTTGGGCTATGGATCCAATTAAATTTGGCAAAGATTTAGCTCGCAAAGCAGATCTTGCGCACTCACTTGCTACACAAAAATTTGAATGGCCAGATCTTTCAGGACAATCACTGGTGTTTATGGGTATGGGTTCTTCTGCATTTGCCGCGAACTCTATGGTTACCAAACTTCAAGCCTGTGGCAATAATGCAACCTTTACGCTTTCAAGTAACCCAACACCTCCGCAGGCAAATACATCAAAAACTCTCATTGCAATTTCTGCCACAGGAAACTCTGTAGAGACAAATGCAGCCTTTGATTCAGCAGATGGATACAAAGAAAAAATTTGGGTAACCAATGCTGCGCCCGCGGTTCTCGAACCGTTGCCATGAACGCAGGAGAAGAAACTGGCGGCGTTGCATCCCTTTCCTATTTAGCCACGCACATCGCTTTATTGCGCTTATATGAATCACTCGGTTGTATCTCTGGATTAGAAAAATCAATAGATCTAGCCGCAGATGCAATCGCCGATATTTATTCTCACAAAGAGATGTGGCTGCCAGAATTAATTAACCATATTAAATCCCCAGCCGGCTCTTATTACATCGCACCTGCTGATCGTTTCTGTAATGCACAGCAGAGTGCATTGATGATGCGAGAATCTCCACGCTTGCCATCGGTTCCTTGCGAAACTGGCGACTGGAGCCATATTGATGTGTATCTGACCAAGACTCTGGATTATCGTGCGATTTTATTTCCTGGTTCAAAGTGGGAAGACCAATTATTTAAGTGGACACAAGAGCGCGGATCCAAAGTAATGACAATTGGATTTGATCATCCTCATGCAACATCATCGATTCGATATAAGAATGATTCTGATCCACTTGTGCGTTTACTAGCTGAGACTACTTTTGCTGAAATTCTGGCCCAGCATCTGTGGGTTGTGAGGGACTTAAACCCCCGACCCAGTGATTAAGAGTTGTGAAAAGTTTGAGTCTAGGTGTGTTTAGTTGTTTCTCTATTCCCAAAATACGAGTGAGAAATATAGGGAACAACTGGGGGTGTTAGGGAAAGTGTTAGGAAAGAATTAGGAATATTTGGTCATATATGTGCTACCACCCGTTGTATTAACTAAATGTAAGGTTTATGTTCTATACATGAATAAGAGGCTAATTGCTTTCTTACCAATACTTTCTCTTTTTCTGTCCCTGCCTTTAATACCTGTTAATGCTGCAGCTAAAGCAGGAGGCACTTGTTCTAAGGCAGGTATTACATCAGTTGCCGCTAGCAAGACCTATACATGTGTTAAATCTGGAAAGAAGTTAGTTTGGAACAAGGGTGTGGCAGTCACTGCTTCAAACCCAACCCCTACCGCTACACCAACTACCGCAGCTAATTACGCAACGCTTTGGGAAAAATACAGTTGGGTTAAACCAACCTCTTCATCTTCTGTTGTGACTGCTGCAACTGAGAAATTTAGCGCCTATGTGGCGGTAACTAGAACTAATAGCACTGTAATTAAAATTGCTGCCCAAGATGGTTCTGATCAAACCTTACTCGGCTGGATTAAAGATGGAGCGAATCTAGTCGCAAAGGCATTTGATTATCCAAAATTAAGTAAACCATTTTTAGAAGTAATTGCCTTTGATCGTGCATGGTTGGAAAAAACTTATATCGATAATGGCTATAGTGCTAATGAGGCAAAAAATGATCGCGGCAGAGCTTTTGATGAAGGAGCACCGGCATTCGGTGGTTCGACAACTAATACTTATAACATGGGTGTAATAACAAGAAACAACTCACTAGTGACTGATAAATTGGGAACGATGCAGATGCCTGGACATGAGTTTTTCCATACTGTTCAAGAGCGGATATCAGGTGGTGTTCCAAGTCCAGATGGCTTAGGAATTGCACCACAATGGTTTTGGGAAGGTCCAGCAACTTTTATAGGATTACAAACCGCAAGTTACTTAGGATTAGCTGACTACACTGCTGAAGGCAGGGAATTCGCTGTTGTTCGTTCTAATCAACCTTCAACTAAATCATCTCTACTATCAGAGGCAACAAAAAATACTGGCAGCCCCGACGCTATCGATCCATACGGAATTGGCGCGATTGCAACTGAGTTCTTAGTAGCTAATGTTGGTATGGAGAAATTTATGGAAGTTTATAAGAATCTAGGTAAGAAGAAAAAATTTGCTGATGCATTTAAAACTGCCACCGGTGTTGAATTAACTGATTTCTACACAATGTTTGAAGAGGTACGCCTAGTTTTAGGAATTCCGCGAGGTTGATACACATCCAAGGTTTGGATATAGCCCTCGGATTTACCTACATAAGTGGGTTGTGAGGGACTCGAACCCCCGACCCGGTGATTAAGAGTCACCTGCTCTACCAACTGAGCTAACAACCCGGTCTTTTATTACTGGCCGACCCTATCAGCGATTTACCTAAGGTAAATTTTTAATAGGAATTAATGCTTTTTATAGCGGGCGTAGGAGGCATTAATTTCATCCTCAGCCGCCTTATGATCAACCCAATCACCACCATGAACTACCTTGTTTGGCTCAAGTGATTTATAGACCTCAAAGAAGTGCTTTATTTCTTCTAGCTCAAAGCTGGGCAGATCTGAGATATTTGTTAGGTAATCCTTACGGATATCACCGGCGGCAACGCAAAGTAATTTGTCATCTCCTCCTGCTTCATCACTCATTCTAAGCATGCCAATTGCCCGTACTGAGACAACACAACCTGGAAAGGTTGGCTCATCAAGCATTACTAAAGCATCTAGTGGGTCACCATCTAATGACAATGTGTTTACTACAAAGCCGTAATCATATGGATAACGTGTTGAGGTGAAGAGCATTCGATCTAATCTGATCTGACCAGTTGCATGATCGATCTCATACTTATTACGAGAGCCTGCTGGAATCTCAATTACAACATCAAAGATCATCGGCTTCATTTAATACTCCTTGATGTTTTAGTTGGTACTTTAGTGAAAAAATAGTGGGGTGAGCGACGGGGCTCGAACCCGCGACATCCCGGACCACAACCGGGTGCTCTACCAGCTGAGCTACGCCCACCATGTTTGTGCTGGGGTAATGATACGGCAAATACCAACCACTTACTTTTACCTATTTACTACTGCGTGATTAGGGGATAAATATTGCGCTGCGGTAGTAATCAAGCTCTGCTATTGAGTCTCTGATATCACCTAACGCCCGGTGGTTGCCATCTTTAGCAGGGGCGGCAAAGTAGGTTTTAGGGTGCCACCTTCTGGCTAACTCTTTGATGGTTGAAACATCAATGGTTCGATAAT
>JGI25907J50239_1000290_pt1 | contig 11941 bp, 9 predicted proteins | sample LauGreSpBDMM15SN_2_FD_50239 | JGI IMG/M metagenome (IMG submission 50239) | reverse complement strand
TACGGGGCGAGGGGTCGCGCGTCTGGGACGCCGCCGGTAAGCGCTATCTAGATTTTGCCACGGGCATTGCGGTCAACGCTTTGGGCCATGCCCACCCGGTTTGGGTCCAGCGCGTGAGCGAGCAGGCCGCGAAGCTCGTCCACGTCAGCAATCTCTACCGCAATGAGCCGCAAGGTCGTCTGGCCGCCGCGCTGAGCCATTATTGCGGCCCAGGGCGGGTCATCTTCTGTAACAGTGGTGCCGAGGCCAATGAAGGCCTCCTGAAGCTCGCGCGTTTGCATGGCCTCCGGAAGTCTGGCACCGAAGGCACCTGCATCGGTGTCGTCGTCGCGGAGAAGGCCTTCCATGGGCGCACCTTTGGCGGCATGTCCGCCACGCCGCAGGAGAAGATTCAAAAAGGCTTCCGTCCGTTGCTGTCTGGTTTCACTGCCGCGCCGCTTAATGATTTAGCTGCGTGGGACAAGGCCATCGACGCCCAGACTACCGCGGCGGTGCTGGTCGAATCCATTCAAGGGGAGGGCGGTGTCTTCCCGGCTTCGGCCGAGTTCCTGCAGGGTCTGCGCAAGCTGTGCACCGAACGGAATGTCCTGCTGCTGATTGACGAAATCCAGTGCGGCATCGGCCGGACTGGTGATTTCTTTGCCTTTGAACGTGCTGGTGTGAAGCCTGATGCCATCGCCATGGCGAAGGGCCTTGGTGGCGGTTTCCCTATGGGTGCCATCTGGATGGCTCCTCCGCACGACGACCTCTTTCAGGCTGGCTCCCATGGGACGACCTTCGGCGGCGGTGCCCTGGCCGCCACCGCTGGCTTGGCCGTCCTGGAAGTCATCGAGTCGGAAAAGCTCCTCGCCAAGGTCACCGCGCAGTCCCCGGCTTGGCATGCCGCCCTGCGCGGCTTGGTAGCCTTACGGCCCGACCTCGTCAAAGAGGTCCGTGGTACTGGCTATATGGTCGGCGTTATCCTGACCATTGATCCAGTCCCCGTTGTTACCGCCCTCCGCGAAGCTGGTCTACTGACTGCGCCTGCGGGTGGTGTCGCCGTCCGTTTATTGCCCCCCTTGGTGGCGACGGAGGCTGAGTTGGCGGAGTCCGTGGCGGTCCTGACGAAGGTGTTACGCGACTGGAAGGTCGCTTAAGCCCTTTCGTCACCTATTTTCCGCTGTCCAAACGGGTTTCCCCACCTATCTTTAAACGCTTTCCGAGATGCGTCACTTCCTGAAGGAGACCGACCTTTCCGCCGCTGAAACTGCGACGGTGTTCGCCGAAGCAGCCGCGCTGAAGGCTGGCCGTGGTCGGACGACTCCCTCGGACCTCGCCCGCCAGTCGTGGGGCTTGATGTTTTTCAAGAAGAGTACCCGGACGCGTGTTTCCTTTCAGGTCGGCGTTCATGAGCTCGGTGGCCAGCCAGTCATGCTCAATGCCGATGACCTGCAGCTCTCGCGGGGCGAAACCGTGGCCGACACCGCCAAGGTCCTGTCGCGCTACCTGCACGGCATGGTTATTCGTTGCCACGAGCACGCCCTCCTCGAGGAGTTTGCCCGTTGTGGCACGATGCCGATCGTCAATGCCTTGTCGGACTTCCTGCATCCCTGTCAGTTTATGACGGACATGTTCACGCTCGCCGAACACTATGCNCCCGGTCGTCCGGAACAGTATGCTGCTTCACTGAAGGGCAAGAAGGTCGCGTTCCTCGGTGATACCGCCTGCAATATGGCGAACTCGTTTGTGCTCGGTGGCGCCGCCCTCGGCGTGGAAATCGCTCTGGCTGGTCCCGCCGGCTACGAGCCACGTCCAGAGATTCGCGCTCAGCTCAAGGCGGATGGCCTCAAGGAAACCTTTACCTTCACGACCGACGCCGCCGCGGCCGTTCGTGGTGCCGACATGGTCTATACGGACGTCTGGGTGAGCATGGGCATGGAGGCCGAGAAGGCCGAACGCCTGAAGCTCATGCAGCCTTATCAGGTCAACGCGCAGCTGATGGCCCTCGCTAAGCCCAGTGCCTATTTCATGCACTGCCTTCCGGCACACCCGGGCGAAGAGGTCTCCGCCGAGGTCTTGGCGAGCCCGCAGAGCATCATCTTTGACCAAGCCGAGAACCGCCTGCACGTGCAGAAGGCCATCCTCGCACACCTCGCCGCCCACCGCGGTTAATTCCTTTCCCTATACAACATGAGCAAGCAGAAGAAAATCGTCCTCGCCTATTCCGGCGGCCTCGACACCTCCGTCCTCCTTTCCTGGATCAAGGACAAGCATAACGCCGAGATGATCGCGTTCTGCGCCGACATCGGCCAAGAAGATGAACTGAAGGGTCTCAAGCAGAAGGCCATGAAGACGGGTGCCTCCAAGCTCTACATCGATGACCTCCAAGCCGAATTCGCCCGCGACTTCATCTACCCGATGATGCAGGCCGGCGCCATTTACGAAGGCCAGTACTACCTCGGCACCTCCATCGCACGGCCGCTCATCGCTAAGCGCATGGTCGAGATCGCCCGTAAGGAAGGCGCGACCGCCATCGCCCACGGCGCCACCGGTAAGGGCAATGACCAAGTCCGCTTCGAACTCACCTGTGCCGCCCTAGCCCCTGACCTGGAAATCATCGCACCGTGGCGCAATGAGGCTTTCCGCAAGGACTTCCCGGGCCGTGCCGAGATGATCGCCTATTGCGCTGACCATAAAATCCCCGTCGAGGCTAGCGCCAAGAAGCCTTACTCCTCGGACCGTAATCTCCTGCACATCTCCTACGAAGCCGGCATTCTCGAAGACCCTTGGATGGATGCGTTTGCGCCCGCCAATAAGGCGATGTTCAAGCTCTCGGTTTCGCCCGAAGATGCTCCGAACAAGCCCGAGTACGTCGAACTCGAGTTTAGCCAAGGCGATTGCATCGCCGTCAACGGCAAGAAGCTCGATCCCCTCGGCGTCATGCGTACGCTCAATAAGCTCGGCGGCCGTCATGGCGTTGGCCGCGTTGACATGGTCGAGAACCGTTTTGTCGGCATGAAGAGCCGCGGCGTCTATGAGACCCCGGGCGGCACCATCCTGCACTTCGCCCACCGCCAGATCGAGTCGCTCACCATGGACCGCGAAGTCATGCACCTGCGCGATTCGCTCGTCCCGCGCTACGCGACCCTCGTCTACAACGGCTTCTGGTATGCCCCCGAGCGCCTCGCGCTTCAGGCCCTCATCACGGAGTCGCAGCGCAACGTCACCGGCACGGTCCGGGTGAAGCTCTACAAGGGCGGTACGTACGTCGCTGGCCGGAAGAGCCCGCGTTCGCTCTACAACCCGCACATCGCCACGATGGAGGCGGATCCGACCAAGGCCTATAATCAGGACGACGCCACCGGCTTCATTCGTCTCAACGGCCTGCGCCTGCGCGTGAACTCGAAGGTTAACGGCGTCGCCAACCTCAGTAAGACGGTTCGCTGAAACTAGTAGATAGACATAGATAACAGGGCGTCCCGGGAGGGACGCCCTGTTTGTTTTAAATTGGAGGCGCGGGTCGGAATTGAACCGACGCATGGGGCTTTTGCAGAGCCCGGCCTTACCACTTGGCTACCGCGCCTAACAGGCTGAAGCCCTTACGCTGTCCAGCAGAGTCCGCCTTTCAAGGGTTTTTGTGCGAGGGCTTCCCTTTCCCCAAAACTTGGCCTAGAAGAAGGCATGTCCCAGCCACCTTTCCGCGTCGGCCTCGGTTACGACATCCACCCCTTGGTGGCCGGTCGCCCCTGTATCCTGGGTGGGGTGAAGATTCCCTCGGACGTCGGTCCGGACGGCCATTCCGATGCCGACGTGTTGCTGCATGCCGTGGCGGACGCGATTTTGGGCGCGGCTGGCCTGCGTGACATCGGGCACTATTTCCCCAACAACGATGCCACCCTTGCTGGAATGGATTCAGCGATCATCGCCCGACGGGCGGTAGCCGAGGCAACTGCCTTGGGTTGGAAGGTCGGCAACGTGGATTTGGTACTCATCGGCGAGCGTCCGAAAATCATGGCGTATGTCCCAGAGATTCGCGCCAGCGTGGCGGGTATCCTTGGAATCGAGGCCTCCCAGGTGGGTATTAAGGCGACCACGAACGAGGGGATGGACGCCTTAGGGCAGGGCAAGGGCCTCGCGGTTCAGGCTATTTGCCTTATTTATAGGGTGTAAATGGGGGTAAATTGGCGGTTTTTAGGCTTTCAGGCTTGTCAAAGCGGCCGAAAATCTAAAGACTGAACGACCCTCCTCACTGAGGGTAACGCTATGGAACAGACCCTCATCATTTTAAAGCCCGACTGCATGGACCTCCGCCTTTGCGGGACCGTCTTGGCTCGCTTTGAAGCCGCCGGCTTCAACGTCCAAGCCTGCAAGTTGGCCCAGTTGACCTCGGCCCAGCTCCGTGAGCATTACGCCCACGTCGCTGACAAGCCCTTCTACCCGGAAATCGAGGCCTTCATGTCCTCCCGTCCGGTCATCATCGCTGTCCTCAGCGGCGATAACGTCATCACCCGCGTCCGCGAACTCTTGGGCCCGACGAACTCTAAGGTCGCCCCGAAGGGGACAATCCGTGGCGATTTCGGCACCGAGATGATGCGTAATATTTGCCACGCTTCGGATAGCCCCGAAGCCGCCGCCGCCGAGATTCGTCGCTTCTTCCGTGCGGAAGAGGTCTTCGCACCGTCCGCTGTTCGTATTTAATTTTCCCTGGATCGTATCGTTGGGCAGCCCACCGGCTTCGGCTTGGTGGGCTGTTTCTTTGGTGGCGGTCACGAGGCTTGCCCGACGGGATTGGAAGGGTAGTTTGGCGTCGTGACGATTCACTGCCCTGCGTGTGGCCTGCCGATTTTGCCAACGGAAATTACCCCTGCGGGAGACTTAGCGTATTGCCGTCTTTGTGAACGCACCGCGACCGTCGACGCCTGCCGTGCGGCGAAGCCTTTAGCGCAGCACCCAGCATCGTCGGAGACCCCGCCTAAGGGCCTCCAGTTGACGGACAACCTGACGGGTTTCCAGGTCGTGCTCTCGACCGCGAGTTGGGTCGCGCTGATTCTTTGGCCGTTTATGTTGGTCTGGGCCGGCGGGTCGCTGGGAGGTATTTACGGCCCGCAGATCAAGTCTGGGGAGTTTAGTTGGATGATGTCGCTTTTCGGCCTCCCGTTCCTAGCTGGCTCCGTCATCCTTTTCGGTGTCGCCTTCATGTCGACCTTTGGCCGGGTCATCGTCGAGTCCGGCCAAGATGGGCTCCTGCGTATCCGGAAGGGTGGGCTTGGGCTTTATTGGACGAAGTCGGCGGCGTGGATGGACGTCGTTTCGGCCGAGGTGGTAGAGGAGATTAGGCGCCGCAAAGGTAATTATACCACCAGCTACGCGTGCGTCTTGAAATTACGGCAGGGCGGCTCCCTCACGATTGGAACCAGTACAGATCGGGAGCAGGCGGCTTGGCTGGCCCGCTACTTGGCGGGACGAATTTACCTACGCCGATGACTTCCCCGTTGCCCTTGGGCGGGTGAATTGGGCAAAGTCGGCCTATGCTGGATCCTAAGTTCCTTCGCGAAAACATCGACCTCGTCCGCAAGGGCATCGCCCGGAAGAAATTCCAAGTCGACCTCGACGCCGTTTTGGCCGCCGATGAGGCCCGCCGTCATGCGGTGGCCGAATTCGAAGTCGCTCGTTCCGCCCAGAATGCCGCGAATAAGGAGATGGCCGCTTTGCCCAAGGGTTCGCCTGAGTTCCAGGCTAAGGTGGTCGAGATGAAGACGGCCTCCGCCAAGGTGAAGGAGCTCGAGAAGAAAGTTTCGGAGGTCGAGGAGCAGATGAAGGCCGTCGCCCTTTCCGTCCCGAATATTCCTCACGATTCTGTGCCCGAAGGACGCACCGAAGCCGACAATCAGGTCGTCGCTACCTGGGGCGACCCCGCCCAGCTGGTCTCCGCCGCCGCTAAGGCGCACTGGGATATCGCTTGGTTTAATAAGGCCATCGATTTCGAGCGCGGCGTGAAGGTCACCGGCGCAGGCTTTCCGTTCTACGTCGGCGACATGGCCCGCCTCGTTCGCGCGCTCATCCAATACTTCCTCGAGGAGGCTGGCAGCAACGGCTACACCGAAGTGCACGCCCCCTTGATGGTGAACGCCGCCAGCGCGACTGCCACCGGCCAGCTGCCGGACAAAGAAGGCCAGATGTATCATGCGCAGACGGATGATTTCTATATGATCCCGACGGCGGAGGTGCCGGTGACNAANTTCTTCCGCGANGAGATCCTCGATGAGGCCTCCTTGCCGATGAAGCGTTGCGGTTANACGCCGTGCTTCCGTCGCGAAGCTGGTAGCTGGGGNGCNCACGTGCGTGGCCTCAATCGCCTNCACCAGTTCGATAAGGTCGAACTCGTGAAGTGGGTCCACCCCGACCAATCCTTTGCTGAACTCGAGCTNCTCCGCGGTGACGCCGAGCGCTTGCTGCAGAAACTGAATCTCCCTTACCGCGTGCTTTTGATCTGCGCGGGCGACATCGGTTTCTCGCACAGCAAGCAATACGACCTCGAAGTCTGGGCTGGCGGCCAGAAGCGCTGGCTCGAGGTTTCGAGTTGCTCCAACTTCACCGACTTCCAGGCCCGCCGTGCGGGCATCCGCTTCCGTCCAAAGGATGGGAAACCCGAGTTCGTCCACACCCTCAACGGCTCTGGCCTCGGCTTGCCGCGCGTTCTGGCGGCGATCCTCGAGAACAACCTGCAGCCCGACGGCACCGTGCGCGTCCCCGAGGCCTTGCGTCGCTGGTACGGTAAGGAAACCTTGTCGTTCTAAGNTCGCTTTAGGTTGGCAGGGCAGGGNGGTCGGCTATGTTTGTTTCGTGAGCCCGGCTCTTCCCTCCNTCCCTGCTCTGCGCGCGACCCTCGCGGCCTGGCCGCGTTTAGCGCTGGGCGGACTTTTACCGACGGAACGCATTGGGGTAGCTGTGTCGGGTGGCGCTGATTCCGTCTACCTCTTACTGGCCTTGTGGGCGGACGAAACTCTGCGGCCACGGTTGCGCGTCCTTCACTTCAACCACCGTGTGCGCGGCGAAGCCGCGGAGGGAGATGCGCGCTTCGTGCAGGCCCTGTGCGCTGCCCTGGACGTCCCTTGCGTCGTCGGTGAGCGGGGTGCAGTCGGGCTCGCCTCCGAAGCCGAGCTGCGTGCGGCCCGCCTGGACTTCTTTGCNCAACAACGTGCGGCGCAGGGCCTGCGGGTAATCGCTACTGCCCATCATTTGGATGACGTCGTGGAAACCATGCTCATGCGCTTGGCGCGCGGGGCTGGCCTAGCCGGCTTGGCGGCTCCGCGGGAATGGCAGGCNTTCCGCGCTGGTCACGTCCATTGGCGACCGCTNATCGGGGCGCGGNTGACGAAGGCCGAGCTCCTCNCGGCTTTANCCGCTGGGGCGATTCCCTGGCACGAAGATGCGACCAACCAGCAACCCATNGCGGTCCGTAATCGGGTTCGTGCGTGGGTGGGGCAGGGTGGGGCGGAAGCTTTGGGTCCGACGTTTAAGCAAGGCTTTGGCGCATCCGCCCGCCACCTGGATGATGCGCACACGGCCCTCTTGGCTTGGGCCGATGAACTCGGCTGTACCGTCGAGCCCGATGGATCCATCGGCACCGCTGCCTTACGCGGTCGCCCGCTTGCTTTGGCTCATGCCGTTTTGAGCCGTTTCCTCGCTGAGCACGGGTTGTCGTCGGCCAGTGGTCCGTCCCTNGAGCCGCTTNTCGCCGCGCTCGTCACTGCCNGCGACGCNCAGTCGACTTTATTGGCGCGGCTCGTGGTCCATAAGGGCGGTCGGCTCTTTTTACCAAGGTCGGCGTCGGTCGCCTATGGGCCTGGGCTACGTCCGTTGGTGCTCGGACAACTCGACGACGAGAGCGGCCTCTTGGCGGAAAGAGTAGACGTAGACGATGCCCTGTGGGCAAAGTTGTCCCGGGGGGACATCTCCGCTGACTCAGTCGCCTACCTAAATGTCCCGCCGGGTATGGACGTGGCTTGGCGCGGCCGCATGGAGGGCGACCGCTACCAGCCCTTAGGGTCGCCTGGTTCGGCCAAGCTCTCGGATATCCTCATTAACCGAAAAATCCCCGCGGAACAGCGGGAATCCCTNCCAGTGGTGCTGGTTGATAATACGATTCAATGGGTTCCTGGTCAGCCGCCAGCGCACTCCGCCCGTTTGGTCGGACCGCAGAAGGGGGCTCTCCGGTTGACTTGGCTTAGCCCCTGCTTAAGTTCAGACCTCCCCCGATGAGCCAAGACAACAACGAGGATGATAAGAACGGTAACCGCGTAAACGGACGATCCCTGATGGTCTGGGTCGTTCTGATTGCGGCGGTCGCCCTGCTCGTAAACTACAGCGCCCCCAGTGCTGCGCATGTCCAGAAACTGGGCGTCACCCAAGTGCTTTCCTATGCCAAGGAGGGCAAACTGAAGACCCTCAATGTGAAGCCGGACCCAACGGCGGGTTCCGACAGCTGGTATCAGGTCGAAGGCGAACTCCTAGTCAAAAACGAAACCGCAGACGAAAAGTCGCGCTTTATCGCCGCGGGTCGCCTGACCGAGAAAGAATTCGAAGCCCTGCGTGCCTCTGTCCCCAAGGAGAACTTCAAGGAGTCTCCGGCCCAGACTGGCCTGACCATGTTCCTGTACAACGTCCTGCCCACCTTGCTGGTGTCGGGCGTGATTTTNTTCTTCATGTATCGTTTCCTGAAGAGCTCCCAGAAGGGCGCGATGCAGTTCGCCAAGAGCCGGGCTCGCTTGAACTCCACGGATCGCGAAACGACCACATTCAAGGACGTCGCCGGCTGCGATGAGTCGAAGGAAGAAGTTAAGGAAATCGTCGATTTCCTCCGCGAGCCCAAGCGTTTCACCAAGATGGGTGCCTCGATTCCGAAGGGGATTCTCATGGTCGGCCCGCCCGGCACAGGTAAGACGCTCCTCGCCCGCGCTGTCGCCGGTGAGGCCAAGGTTCCGTTCCTCAGCATCAGTGGCTCGGACTTCGTTGAGATGTTTGTCGGCGTCGGCGCTGCCCGCGTCCGCGACACCTTTGAACAAGCCCGCAAGCTCGCTCCCTGCATCATCTTCATCGACGAAATTGACGCCGTCGGTCGTCAGCGCGGCGCTGGCTTGGGCGGCGGGAATGATGAGCGCGAGCAGACCCTCAACTCCTTGCTCGTCGAGATGGATGGCTTCGATGGCCAAGCGGGCGTGATTGTCATCGCCGCGACCAACCGAGCTGACGTTCTCGATGCCGCCTTGCTCCGCCCGGGCCGTTTCGACCGCCAAGTCTTCGTCGACCTGCCCGACCTCCGCGGCCGTGAGGCCGTATTGACGGTGCACGCTAAGCGTTTCCAGATGGCGCCCTCCGTCGACTTACAGCGCATCGCCCGCATCACCACGGGGATGTCGGGTGCCGACCTCGCCAACCTGCTTAACGAAGCCGCGCTCCATGCCGGTCGTCGTAATCGCGACAAGGTGGAGATGTGCGACGTCGAAGAAGCCCGCGACAAGATNGCGCATGGCCGCGAGCGCCGCAAGGGTGCCGACCANGAAGACCTNCGNAAGACAGCTTACCATGAAGCTGGNCACGCCCTCGTGCAGGCCGTGCTCGATGACGGCACGTTGCCGGTNCACAAGGTCACCATCATCCCGCGTGGTCGTGCCCTCGGCATGGCGATGTTCATGCCCACGAAGGATTCTTTCGGTAGCTCGAAGACCTGGCTGACTCGCTTCATTTGTACGGCGATGGCGGGCCGCGTCGGCGAGCGTGTTATCACGGGCGATATTTCGAGTGGTGCGTCGCAGGACATTAAGCAGGCCACCCGGATGGCCCGCCAGATGGTCTGTGACTGGGGGATGAGCGACCTCGGCCCTATTTCCTACAACGAGAATACCGACACCGTGTTCCTAGGTCGCGAGATTTCGCGCACCCAAGGCCACAGCGATGAAACCGCCCGCCGTATCGACGTGGCCGTCGCCCAGATCGTCAACGAGCAGTTCGCCATGGCCGAGAAAATCATCGCTGAACACGGCGAGGCCCATCGCAAGATTGCGGAAGCCCTCTTGGAGCACGAAACGCTGGACGGCATTCATATCATGGAAATCCTTAAGACCGGAGCGATTCAGACCCCGGTGGTCGGCAGTCCGGTGGCCAATCCCGTCCGTGAGGCTAACCCTGCAGGTCCGACGCCAGAAACCGGCACGCAGTCTTCGCCGAGCCCTGCTTGAGGTTTGCCCTTGGGCTTTAAAGTGGGTTAGCGTCCTTGCATGGTTCTAGGGCTCACCGGTGGCATTGGTTGCGGCAAGTCCGCAGCCTTAGCCATGTTTGCGCGCCTAGGCTTTAAGGTCGTCGATGCTGACCAACTGGCGCGCTCGGTTCTGGTTCGCCCGGAAATAGTCCAACAGCTCGTTGCGCGTTGGGGTCGGGAGGCGCTGGGAGCGGACGGATTGCCTGATCGGGCGTGGATTGGTCGCAAGGTGTTTGGCACCCCCGCCGAGCTCGCCTTCCTCGAAGGCTTGGTGCATCCGGAGGTGGCCCGGCTCCGCCAAGCCGCGGTGGCCGATACGACGCGGCATCATGTGGTCGAAATCCCTTTGCTTTTTGAGAAAGGATTGGAGGCCGAGTATGCTTGTGTCGTTTGTGTGGCTTGCTCGGATGACATTCGTTTGACTCGTTTGGAGGCCAGAGGCCTTTCACGGCAGGACGCCCAAGTGAGAATTAATTCGCAAATGCCTCTCGTTCAAAAGTTTGCGAAATCTAATCATGTCCTTTGGAACGATGGAGACTTGTCCGCCTTGGAGGCGCAGGTGAGGCGATTAGTGGCTCAGCTCACGGCCGCCGAGAAGTCCGCTATTTGACCGCTTTTGCGATTGCCGAGGAGGGGGTGGGATTTAGGTTTCAAGGCTCTCGTGTAGCTCCCACCCCAAGGAGCAGCACTTATCACCCCACCTTCCGCCAAGGATACCCCCACTGTGACGACCGCCGACGATTTCGTCATCCAATTCATTCAGGACAAAGCCCTCGTAACCGCGGGCGACGTCGCCGAGGCCCGTGCGGCCGTGGCTGCGACCCCGGAAGGCAACCCCGATACCCTCGCCTTGGCCAACCTCGTCGACAACGGCAAGGTCACCTGGGCGAAGATTACCGAAGCCCTCGGTATCGAGTTCGACATGGAAGTCATCGACCTTTCGCAGGTTTCCCCGGCTGATGAATTATTGAAGCTTATCAGCCGCGACCAGGCGGAGCGATCCAATATCCTGCCGTTGCAGATGGATGGGGTGGAGCTCCTCGTCGCTATCGCTGACCCGCTCGATACCGAAAGCCTCGATTCCTTGGCCCGTATCCTCAAGCTTACGCTTAATCCGAAACTCGCGCCGCCGGACGAACTCCGAGTCGCCATTGCCCGCTGCTACAGTGGCGGTCAGGTCAGCGTTTCCTACGAAGACGTCTTCGGTAAAGCCGCGGAAGACGGCCTATCCGTCGAGCTCCCGCAGGGTGGGGAAACCAAGGAAGACGACGCGCCGATCATCCGTTACGTCAACTCCCTCATCGTCGACGCCATCCGCCGCAAGGCCTCCGATATTCACTTGGAGCCCTTGGAAAAGCGGTTCCGCGTGCGTTTCCGCATCGACGGCGTCCTGCAGGAAATGAAGGGACCACCCAAGCGCCTGCAGGCCTCCGTCATCTCTCGTCTCAAGCTGATGGCGGAAGTCTCGCTCGCCGAAAAGCGTATCCCGCAGGACGGACGTATTCAGGCCCGCACCGGCGGCCGGGACATCGACTTGCGCGTGTCCGTCCTCCCGACCGTCTACGGCGAATCAATCGTCATGCGAATCCTCGACAAGGAAGGCCTCAAGCTTGGTCTTCCGGAGCTCGGGTTCTTTGCGGATGACCAAGCCAAGTTCCAAGGCCTCATCTCCGGTTCGGATGGCGTCTTCCTCGTCACGGGTCC
>JGI25907J50239_1000281_pt1 | contig 12060 bp, 8 predicted proteins | sample LauGreSpBDMM15SN_2_FD_50239 | JGI IMG/M metagenome (IMG submission 50239) | reverse complement strand
CCTTCGAGGCCGCTGGTGATTGTGTCGGCACCGTTGCCTTTGCCGAAGGAGTTCTTCCAGCCGAAGCCCATCTCTTCGAGCGGGGCGCCTTCGGGTTCCGGACCGACATGGCCGTCGGGCGTGGCGGCGCCGTGGGCTTTGCCGAAGGTGTGGCCACCGGCGATCAGCGCGACGGTCTCTTCATCGTTCATCGCCATGCGGGCGAAGGTCTCGCGAATGTCGCGGGCCGAGGCGAGGGGGTCGGGCTTGCCGTTGGGACCTTGCGGGTTGACGTAGATTAAACCCATCTGGACGGCGCCAAGCGGGTCGGCGAGCTGCCGATCGCCAGTGTAGCGCTTGTCGCCGAGCCATTCGGTCTCAGGACCCCAGTAAATATCTTCCTGCGGTTCCCAGACGTCGGGACGGCCGCCGGCGAAGCCGAAGGTCTTGAAGCCCATGGTTTCGAGGGCGACGTTACCGGTGAGGACCATGAGGTCGGCCCAGGAAATCTTCTGGCCATACTTCTGCTTGAGCGGCCAGAGCAGGCGTCGGGCCTTGTCGAGGTTGGCGTTATCGGGCCAGCTGTTCAGCGGGGCGAAGCGCAATGTGCCATAGCCAGCACCGCCACGACCATCGGTCACACGGTAGGTGCCGGCACTGTGCCAAGCCATGCGGATGAAGAAGGGGCCGTAGTGACCGTAGTCGGCTGGCCACCATTCCTGCGAGTCCGTCATGAGCGCGGCGAGATCCTTACGGAGGGCCTCTAGGTCGAGCGTCTTGAATGCTTCGGCGTAATTAAAACCTGGTGCCAGCGGATCGCTCTTCTGCGAGTTCTGGCGAAGGATGTTTAGGTTGAGCTGATTCGGCCACCAATCGCCGTTGCTCATCGCAGCGGCGGCGGTGTGTCGGTTTTGTGGAGCTAGGTGGCCCATGACGGGGCATTTGGAGATATCGGACATAGTAGGGAAGGAGATTGGGGGGTAGGGGATGGGGGATAGGAAAGGGCTTAGCGTTTCTTCTTCTGGCAAGCGGGGCAGGTGCCCCAGTAAATCACTTCGGCTTCATCGATTTTGAAACCGTGATGCGAGTGGGCCGTGAGGCAGGGGGCCGCCCCGACCGCGCAGCAGACGTCTTCAGTCTTACCGCAGGTGCGGCAGACGAGGTGGTGATGATTGTCACCGATGCGGTCTTCGTAGAGCGCGGCGGACTCGGCCGGCTGGATGCGACGAATGATGCCCTTATCGGTGAGCACGTTCAGGACGTTATAGACGGACTGGCGGGAGATAGAACCGAGTTCAGCGCGGACCTTTTCGGCGAGCTGGTCGGCCGTCGCGTGAGGATGGTGGGAAACGGCACGGAGAACGGAAACGCGCTGGGCCGTGACCGGGAGGTCATGTTGGCGCAGGGTGTCTTCNGGGTCTCGCATCTGCGGGGAGCGAAGTCCAGATTTGGACTTTGTCAAAAACTCCTTTCCCTTTATTTCTTTGGGGTCGCCGCCTTGGTGGCGGGTGGGGCGGTCCACTCCACGGGGAGTTTGGCTGCCTTAAGGAGGTCGCGAACGGGAGCGTACGGCACCGCCTGGACGCTAACACCTTGTTTAATGGCGATCCCGGCGGCCATCGCGGCGGCCTGTCCGAGTTGCATGAAGACCGGCTCCATCCGAATCGAGCCATGGGCCGCGTGGGTGGCGGAGAGGCAGACGGGCACTAGCAGATTGGTGCACTCTTCGGCCTTAGGCGTCAGGCTTCGGTAGGAAACGCCGTACGGACGCGGCGGCACGTTCCAGATAACACCGTCGCGCTCCAAGAAGCCGCGTTTGGTGACAAAGTAGCGGACGGCATGGGAGTCCAAGCCAAAGCTCGCGAGGGCGACAGGATCGTCGGCCTTGCGCTTACCCTTACAGTCCTGCTCGGTCATGACATAGGCCCCTTGGAGGCGCCGAGCCTCGCGAATATAAATCATGGGCGAGAAGCCACCGCGGGCCAGGAACTCGTCTTTGCAGAGTCCATAGGCGGCGGCCTGAGTACGGATCTCCGCCGGGACCCGGGGATGGTTCGCGAGCGTCCAGAGGTGTCCGCGAATATAGAGCTCGTGGGCTTGCTCGATTTTTCGGCGCGTCGCGTAGTCGGCTTCGGGGTAGGCCCAGTTGGCGCCGACATAGTCCGTGCCTACGGCGTGCATGGAGTTCCAGTCGGTTTTGCCGTTGGGTAACTTATGAAGGAGGGCAGGGAAGCGGACGTCGCCGGCTTCGAGGTTACGCAACAGCATCTCGTGGTCGAGTTCGCGGTAGCCCTCGGGCTTGGTGAAGGGCAAGCGGTTGGCCGGGTCTGTCGTGACGCAGAGACGGTAGTTGTAGGCTTGGATCCGGCGGTCGCCTTCGCCTGTTACAGGATCTTCCGCAAAGACGAAAGGCAGTAGGCCGCTCGCTGGGTCGCCTGCTTTCACATACGGATCAACGTCCTTGATGAAGTGGTCCTTGTCCTTTTGCGTGTAGTGTTTGCGGGGCTTGTTATCGCCGCGTTGGGCGCCGTTGAGGGTCTCGGCGAAAAGCGTGTTCGGCTCACGACCGACCGCGTAAGAGACGCCGGCTGCGGCCATGAGGTCGCCCACGTAGCTCGCATCGATGAAGACCTTGGCGACAAAGACTTTCCCGGAGAGCGTTCGGAAGGATTTTAATTGGGTGCCTTCTTTGCTCACGCCACCGGCGCTGCGGTCGAGCTGTTCGTTAAGGAAGACTTTTACGCCCGCGTCCTTGACCATCCCATCCATCGCGGCCTGCGCCACATGGGGCTCGAAGTAATCGACGTAGGCCTTACCGTAGTGTTGGCCGATCCGACCGTAGAGTTCCCGGGCCACGCCTCCGACCGCGTCACGGTGGAAGATATCGCTCGCGGACAACCCGCTACAAGTCATGCCGCCGAGGAAATCGGTGGAGTTGACGAGGACCACATCTAAGCCCTGGCGTTTCGCTTGGATTGCGGCGGCGACGGCGGCGGCGGAATCCCCGTAGACTACGACGTCATGGGTAACGGGCGTCTGCGCGCAGAGCACGCTCGTGCAAGCGGACCACGCCAACAGGAATAGGGGTCTCATGAGGTGCGCACTTTCTATTGGAAAATTACGTTACACCCCAAGCCCTGAATCCTTTCCGCACTCGCCTTCCAGCAATAGGGGTGGGGGCGGTTTTCCGGACAAAGTGTTCCAGAGCTCTAGCTACGGAGCTCTGGGGTCGGGTACGGAGAGTTGTTAATCCTAGTTCCGTTAGTCGCCCTCGCGACTTGTGGCGTCCTTTATAAGGGAGGCGTTACCTGAGTTGAAATTGACTGTTCGAACTATTCGCCGAACCCACGGGGGTGTCAAGGGTCGGCATAAAAATACCTCAAATAGTCACAATAGACCAAGTTTGGTGGCTTAAAGTGCCTGATTTCGGGTCTTGGGTAGGTTTAAAGCTCCCTCTCCTTGCAGTGGGCACCCCCGCTAGACCTTGCCGCGCCCGCCCTTTACAATGCCTTACCGTTGGCGATGGCGATGGTGCGGATATCGCCCAGGGTGCGTTCGTAGTCCTTCAAGGCGGCAATGTATTTGTCCTGCGCGAGCTGGACTTTCACGTTGTAAGGCGCGACGGCCTTTTGGGTGTCGACGAGTTTCAACTGCGCTTTTTCTTCGAGGTCTTCGTACCGCGTGAGGTTGAGCGTCTCGTTGGTAATCGCGCTATCCATCCGGAGGAGTTCCTGCAGATCGACCTTATCGCTGGAACGGTAAGTATTCCGCAGCTGTTTGAGGCTGTCGAGGTTGGCCCGGCTTTTCTCGACCTTGGTGGTGTAGAGGTTGACCAAGGCCTGCGCACGCGTGACGGCCCCTTCAATCGGTGCACGCTCGAGGATCACCCGCTTTAACGTATCGTAGAGGGCCTTGGTCGGCACGTAGTTGGCGCTCCCTAANAGCCGNGCGACNGGGTCCTTAAATAAGTTATCCAACTCATAGCGACGGCTATCGATACGCAGGATGAAGCATTGTCCGACCGGTTGCGGGTAGACGATGGGAGGCGTCTGCGGGGCCGCGAGCGGATCCTCGGCGTAGAGGATCCCTGCGACTAGCAGCAGGAGGCAGGGGAGGGTCCTCATAGGGAAGGGGATATCGGGGGGGCAGGCGGGGTCAACCATCCGTGCGTTTGACTTCGGGCGATAGCCGCCAAAGTTACCTCCATGACTAAAAGCCTCCTGCCCCTGTTGGTCTTCGCTTGGGTCCACGCCGAAGCCCCCCGGCCACGGCCGGGCTTTGAGGGTATCAATGTTCGTCTGACGGCGGCGACCGCGTCGGGCTCCAGTGAGCCGCAGGACCGCTCGACTGGCCTGGAGGTCACGGGCAACTTTGCCTTAACCCAACTCGGTACGTGGCGTTATGATTGGGGCTTCCGCGCGGCGGAGGTCCGGCATGATTGGACAAATGCGCCCGTCGACTTTGCTGCGGTGCGGGGCTTCTCTTTAAACCTGAGCGGTTACGCTGCGAACGAGGCTGGCCGAACCCGTTACGCGGTGCTTCAGCTCAATGCCGATGCCGCGACCGGTGCGTCCCTCAGCGATGCGTTGACGGTGCAGGCTCTTTATGGTGCCGACTGGCGTGTCTCCGAAACCTGGACGCTCGGGTATCTTTTTCTAGCGGAGTCCCGCGCCGTTCGTTCTCCGATGGTGTTGGTCGTCCCGACCTTTCGCTGGCAGTTCGCGCCGGAGTGGTCCCTCGGGACTGGCCGGAAGTCCCTCGTCCTCGAACGTCGCCTCGATAACAATTGGCGCGCTTCGCTGACTTTGGCGTTCCAACAGGAGGAAGCCCGCTTGGCAGATCTCGGCGGGCTCGCGCAGGCCTATGAAAGTGAACGCGTCGCCGCCGTCTTTGGGCTACGGCGCACGGGAGTCGACCGCAGCGACGAGTTGACGGTTGGTTGGGCTTTCCGCGCCCGGGCCCGNCGGGATCTCGGTGGCGTAGAATCGACGTACGACCTCGCACCAGGGGCCTTATTNAGCTACGCTTCGCGCTGGCGCTTCTAAGANNGCCNACTCGGCGGCTACGCACATGTTGCGTGATCGCCGCGGCGGCCTGACTTCGACAAAGTTTACCTGCCGGGTCCGCCAGCCAGATTTTCAGCAGCCCTGCGTAAAAGCAAAGCGTCTCGAGCGCAGCGACCTCCGGGTCTAGCCAGAGGGGGAGAAGCTTGGTTACCTTGGCTTCTTGGTAGAGGTGCATGGCATCGGCCAAGAAGGCGGCCCCCGCACCCATTAAGTCGTCGCGCACCGCGGAGAATTCGCCGACATACTCGCACTTCCACAGCATCACTTCATACGACGCACGTGCCTCGGCGTCGTCTTCGAGTCGACGCAAGGCCACGAGTAGACCACGCTCCAAACGTTGTAACGCATCACCCGGTCCCGTGCGTTCGAGTTTAAGTAAACGTCCTGTTTCGGCGCGCACCGCGAGGAAGAGATCGGCCTTGTTCTTAAAATGCCAGTAGACCGCACCGCGCGTCACACCCGCCTCATGGGCGATCTCTTCCAGGGAGGTGTTGGTCACGCCGGCCCGGCTGAATACCTGTCGGCTACAGGTGATGATGCGGTGACGAGTTTGTTCCGCTTCTGCTTTCGTCTTGCGAGCCATGGTGGTCTAGATACCTTTACATACATGTCTGTATGTAAAACTTTGCGTGTCGAGGTCCTTCTCTTGGCTGCCCTTGGTCTGTTCGTCTCTGGTTGTAAGCCGGTGGTGCCCCCGCCGATGCCTCCCTTGCCGGTCAATACGCAGGTCATTGAAGTCCGTCCCTTCCCCCAGACCGTTGAGGTAACCGCCCAAGTCGAGGGTACCCGCGAAGTCGAGGTCCGTGCCCGGGTGACTGGTATCCTGCTGGCCCAATCTTACCAAGAAGGCGCTCTGGTGAAGGCCGGTGACCTGCTCTTTAANATCGATCCAGCGACCTATGAAGTCGCGCTGGCCTTGGCGAAGGCCCAGCTCTCTCAGGAGCAGGCCAAGTTTGAGCAGTTCGAGGCTGAGTCGACTCGCCAAGATAAGTTGCTCGGTCAGCGGGCGACGAGTCCGAAGGAAGCCACCGATGCGAAGGCCGTCGCCATGGCTGCGCGCTTCGCTCGCGATGTCGCCGCCGCCAAAGTGCGTGGCGCGGAGTTGGACCTTTCCTATTGTGAAGTCCGTGCGCCCATTGCGGGTTACACGGGTCGCCTCGCCCGTTCCGAGGGCTCGCTCGTCAGCCCGGGGGCTGATGGCCTCTTGACCACGGTGGTACAGCGCGAGCAGGTGTGGGCACGCTGCGGTGTNTCGGAGCAAGACTTCGCACGNCTCTTTCAAGGCGACGCCGCCCAGGCGACCCGCGCCAAGGTCGAAGTCCTTGATCGTGCCGGTCAGCCACTACCGTTCGTCGGTAAGGTTAACTTCGTCTCTGCACAGGTGGAAGCCCGCCTGGGTACGATTCAGATGCGGGCCGAGTTCCCGAACGCAGGGAACCAACTGCTACCCGGACAATTCGTCCGACTCCGGCTCGAGGGTAAGCCCCTCGAAGGGGCCGTCACGGTACCGACCTCCTCGCTCCTACAGTCGGCTCAGGGTCGCTTTGTTTACATCCTCGGTGAGGGCAACGTTGCGACGATGCGCCCCGTCCAGATCGAAGTCATCATCGGTCCCTTGGCGGTTGTCTCTGGCGGCTTAAAGTCTGGCGACCGCGTCATCCTGGATAACCTCGTGAAGATTCGCCCCGGCGCTCTGCTCGCCCCGCGCACTCCCGCCGCTAAGTAACGCCGATGTCTTGGGAATTCTTTATTCGTCGGCCCATCTTTGGGACCGTCCTCTCGTTAATCATCGTGATGGCGGGCCTGTTGACCTTCCGTTTGCTACCCGTTGCGCAGTACCCGCAAATCGCCCCGCCGACCGCGACCATCGCCATTTCCTATCCCGGCGCCTCGGCGGAGACCTTGATGCGTACGGTCGCTGCGCCGATCGAGGATGAGATCAATGGCACCGATAACCTGCTCTACTTCTCGTCCAACTCCTCCTCGAACGGNCTACTGACGATTACCGTCACCTTCGAGCCGGGCACGGATCCGGACCTTGCGGTCATTAACTTGACGAACCGCGTTAAGATCGCCGAACCCCGTCTCCCCGAGGAAGCTCGCCGCTTGGGGGTGGTCGTGAAGAAGCGCACCAACGACATCCTGATGTCGATTTCGATTATCTCGAAGGACGGCAGTCGCGACTCCGTTTTTCTGAGCAACTACGCCTCGGTTAATATCGTCGAAGAAATCAAGCGCGTCCCTGGCGTCAGCGATGCGGGTATTTTCGGGGCCCGTGATTACTCGATGCGCGTCTGGCTACGCCCAGACAAGATGGCCCAGCTGGGCGTGACGCCCGGCGACGTCGCCCGCGCGATTCGTGTTTCGAATAACCAATATGCCGCCGGTCGCCTCGGCCAGGAACCTTCCGCTGACGGTCAAGCCATCGTCATTCCTATCATCACCGCGAGCCGTCTCGCCACCCCGGAACAGTTCGGCAACATCGTGCTCCGCGCCGATGGGGCTAAGGGCGTGCTCCGCCTGCGGGACGTCGCTACAGTTGAATTAGGTGCGCAGAGCTACGAACAGCGTGCCAGTCTCGATAATCAGATTGCGGTCGGCACGCGCGTCTTCCTCGCTCCCGGGGCTAACGCCCTCGACGTCGCGGCTGCGGTGAAAGCCCGGGTGGCGGAACTCTCGAAGCGTTTCCCGGCCGGCATTGACTACGATATCCCTTTCGACACGACGCTCTTCGTGGCGGCCTCCATTCGTGAGGTCGTGCAGACGCTCTTTGAGGCGGGNCTCCTCGTCATTTTAGTCGTTTTCCTTTTNTTGGGNAGCTGGCGCGCGACGCTGATTCCGATCATCGCTGTCCCGGTGTCGCTGATTGGTACTTTCGCCGGCCTTTGGGTCTTTGGCTTTGGTATCAATACTTTGACCCTCTTTGCGATGGTCATCGCCATCGGTATCGTCGTCGACGACGCCATCGTCGTGCTCGAGAACGTGGAGCGCCTCATGGAAGAGAAGGGCCTTAGCCCGTTCGAGGCCGCCTTGGCTTCGGTACACGAAGTTTCGGGTGCCATCGTCGCCATCGTCCTTGTCCTCGTGTCCGTCTTCCTGCCNGTAGCCTTCCTCGGTGGTATCGCCGGGACGCTCTACCGCCAGTTCGCCGTGACCGTGTCGATTGCGGTGATCATCTCTGGCTTCGTGGCCTTGACGCTCACGCCCGCGCTTTGCGCGGTGATTTTGAAGCCACGAAAACAGGCGCCAATCACCGGTTTCTTGGCTTGGTTCGACCGTGGGTTTCAGTCCTTGGCCGCTTGGCATGGTCGCACCGTCCGCTGGCTCTTGGACCACCCCCGGACCGCGGGGCTGTTCTTCGTGGGCGTCCTCGGCGCCAACGCCGTGCTCCTCTGGGAACGTCCGCGCGGCTTCTTGCCGGCCGAGGACCAAGGTTACGTGCTCGCTTCGGTTAGCTTACCCGATGGCGCCAGCGTCACGCGGACGCGCGACTACCTGACAAAAATCGTGCCGTCTCTACTCCAGACGCCCGCGGAGAAACCGGCCGTTTTCCATGCTTTCGCCATTAGCGGCTTCGACCTGATTGGCGGCGGCGAAAAGACTAACGCGGGTACAATCTTCTTGCCGTTGAAGGACTGGTCGAAACGTGACATGGGAGCCGAACAGCTCACCGGCGTGCTCATGGCTTCGACGGCCCACGCCACCGAAGGTATGTGCTTCATCGTCAACCCTCCGCCGATTCGCGGCATTGGGAGCGCGGGCGGCTTTGAATTTTACTTACAGGCACGGGAGGACGACAATCCCGTGCGCTTGGGCAAGGTGACGGACGAACTGATTGCGGCCCTCGCCAAAGAGACCAAGGACGGGAAGCCGCTCATCGTGGGGTTGCGCTCCTTCCTGCGTACGACGGTGCCGCAGTATGCGGCGGAAGTGGACGAGGTGCGGGCTATGACCTTAGGCGTGCCGCTGCCGGAAATCTACGAAGCCCTCCAGGCGACTATCGGGGCCGCTTACGTCAATGACTTCAACCGTTCGGGTCGTACCTATCGTGTGCTCATGCAGGCGGAGCCTTCGGAGCGGATGGATCCCTCCGACGTTGGTCGCATCCACGTGCGGTCCGCCGATGGGCGGATGATTCCGCTGTCGTCGCTGGTTCGGATTAAGCCTTCTTCTGGCCCAGAACAGGTTGAGCGTTACAACGGCTTCGTCGCCGCCCGTGTCATGGGCAGCGGCGCCGCTGGCCTTAGTTCCAGCGAAGCCCTCCGCGTCGTCGAGGAAATCGCGGAACGCACCTTACCTGAGGGCTATCAGCTCGATTGGACGGCGCAGGCACTTCAGGAGAAACGCTCCGCCTCCTCCGCTTTGCCGGCCTTCTTGATGGCCCTCACGATGGTNTTCTTAATTCTGGCGGCGCTCTACGAGAAGTGGTCGCTGCCGATTGGCGTCATCTTGACGGTGCCGTTNGCGNTNCTCGGNGCNCTGGTNNCNATCTGGGTNCGTGGTACCCCGAACGACCTCTACTTCCAGATTGGTCTCGTGACGCTCATCGGNCTCGCGGCCAAGAATGCCATCCTGATCGTCGAGTTCGCCGTTAAGGCNCGCGATGCGGGTAAGTCCGCCGCCGAAGCGGCCGTTGAGGCTGCCCGCGTGCGTTTCCGTCCACTGGTCATGACCTCGATGGCTTTTGTTCTCGGCGTCATTCCGCTTGTGCTTGCCTCCGGCGCTGGCGCGGGGGCACGTCGTTCGATGGGGACGGGCGTCTTCGGCGGGATGCTTTTAGATACCTTCGTGGCTACGCTCTTCATTCCTCTCTTCTTCAAAATCCTCACCGGCGATCGCAAGGAGCCCCGCGCATGAAAACCTCCGTCGCTTTACTCCTTCCTCTCAGTTTCCTGCTTTCCGCCTGTACGCTGGGCCCTAATTACGTTCGGCCGGAGACCCCGACGGCCGCCGCCTTTCCCGAGGCGACGCCCGGCGGTGAAGCGGTGGGTGAACGCTGGTGGCAAGGCTTCGGTGATGCCCAGCTGAACGCTTTCGTTGAACAAGCTTTAGCCGCCAACGTCGACATTCGCGTCGCNGCGGGTCGGATGGAGGAAGCCGCCGCTGGCTTGGCGGATGTCTCGGGCGCGCAGTTGCCGCAGATTGATGGTTCGGCGGGCNCTGCGAAGAGTAAGGTTAGCGATAACGGCTACACGCCAATCAGTGCGACGAACGGCCGCAGTCGGACCGTCTATCGCGCGGGTCTCGCAACCTCGTTCGAACTCGATTTCTGGGGCAAACTCCGTCGCGCCACCGAAGCTGCGCGAGCCCAACTGCTCGCAACTTCCGAAGCCCGCGCTCAGGTGGAGCTCGCCGTCGCCGCCTCGGTGGTGCGGACCTACGCCTTGGCGCAGTCCGCCGCCGTGCAGCAACGCTCGGCCGAGGAACTCGTCGCAATCCGCACCGAAGAGCGCCGTATCGTCGGCTTCCGCTTTGACGTCGGTTCGGCCAATGCCTCCGACCGTGCTCAGGCCGAAGTGAACCTATCCGCCGCGGTCGCGACGCTCTCCGATGCCCGTCGAGCTCGCGCTTCCGCCGAGCATCTACTGGGCTTCCTCGTGGGTCGTCCGGACCTGGTCTTGCCGGCTCAAGCCTCATCCGCACTGCTTTTGCCGCCACCACCGGCAGCGGGTTTGCCTTCGGACCTCTTGCGCCGTCGGCCTGATGTCCTTGCCGCTGAGCAGTCGCTCATCGCAGCCAACGCCCGCATCGGTTTCGTCAAGGCTGCCTATTTCCCGACTTTCGCCCTGACGGGGGCGCTGGGTAATGAGGGCCGAGACTTCTCGCAGCTCTTCACGGCTTCTAGTGCGACGACCAATCTCGGAGTCGACATGCGCGTACCACTCTTCGATTTCGGTCGGACGACCGCTCGGGTAGAGGGAACGGTAGCGGTCCAGCACCAAGCCGTGGCGAATTACGAGAAGGCTGTCCTGAATGCCTTCCGAGAAGTACGCGATGCCTTAGCGACGTCCGGGAGACCATCGAGTCCGCCCGTTCGGCTGAGCTGCGCGAGGCATCCGCCCAGGAGGCCTTCCGCGTGGCCGAGGCCCGTCAGGCCTCAGGCCAGTTACCCCTCGCCGATCACCTGCTAGCCCGTCGCCTCTTAGCGGAATCCAAGGTTGCCGTGGCGCGCGTCCGCTCTGATCGCATCGGCGCGCAGGTTGACCTGATTAAGGCGCTCGGTGGTGCCCGGGTGGAGACCGCCGCCAAGTAGTTGCGGGTTTAGCGCGCGAACTCAATTTCACCCATCAGGTTGCCTGCCAACTTTCCGTCCTTGGATTGCCAGAACGGGGCATCCCGGTTGGCGAAGCGCACCCTATGGCGCGCGTCTTGCTTTAACTTGGCGTGCTCGATCTCGGGGAACATCACGCAAATCTGATACTTGCCGGGCTGGATGTCCTTCGGGGCGGTTGCCTTGATGGTGATTTCGTAGCCAGCTTCTTTGTTCTGCAGGACTACGTATGGCGGTATCCGGCGGATGTCGAAGGCCTCGCCCTCGCCAGGCGAGAGCGTGTACTTGGTCGGGCTATCTACGTAGGCTAAGTCGAGGCCACGCGGGGTTGGGCAGGCCGAGAAACCGCGGTTCGCGATGCGAATCTTAATATCAAACTTCGCCCCGAGCTTCACCTTGTTCTGCCAGGAAGCGCTCAGCAGTTCGTAGCGGTAGCCCACGTGGTCGCGAAGGTAGTCGAAGGCGGAACGGCTGACCGCATTACCCTTGGTGTCGGTGAAATAGCCCTCGGAGATGGGTAGGTTTAACTGGGTGACCTCAGCCTGTGTTTTCATCTGTTTTTTCCAGCCGTCAACGAGACCCGGGGTCTTGGCGGGGTCGGCTTCGGACCAACCATGGGCGAGACCGAGGGCGAAGGCCCGTTCATTTGAAGCCACCTGTGCGACGAGCCAGCCATCTCCCCGGTCGGTTGCGTCGCCGTTTTGGCAGTAATCTCGGCGTCGTAGGGCACGAAGAGATTCTCCA
>JGI25907J50239_1000277_pt1 | contig 12147 bp, 12 predicted proteins | sample LauGreSpBDMM15SN_2_FD_50239 | JGI IMG/M metagenome (IMG submission 50239) | reverse complement strand
TTGTCTTGTGTTATGTTAGCAGGTCTTGGTGACTGTCCATATCACATCGTCATATCTCCCTTTGGTTCGACGTACGTCAAATGTACGTACAAAACTACGGTGTTCAGCAGGCAGCCGCTTGGTTAAAACATCAAGGTGACTACTGTCTTGAATGTCCTCAATTATTAAAATACCATTAAGATTTAATAAGGGAAAGTAATTATCTACAACAAAGGTTTGACTGTGTAAAGAATGAGGACCATCATCAATAATAATATCAAACCCTTTAGGAACTTCTTCTTTAAACCTTTGTACTAAAGCGTCATCGTATGCGTTAGTACAATAGAACTTATAACGAGCTTTATCCATGCTGTACCAGATTTTACTAGGTGCAATATCAGCAATATCAACTAGATGTAAAGAAAATTTAGGTAGGTAATCATGCCACAACAAAGAAGATCCTCCATGTTGTATGCCTATCTCTAGGAGGGTTCCAGGGGAATTACGATAACTTTTTAGGACGTAGTCATAGATACCTGTGTAGTTATGTAAACTATTTTTATCTGTGCCACCTGGATATTCAAATCCATTTATTTTGTGTTTATCTAAGATTTCTACAATGTCATCTGCTGGATTGCACCAGGATAGAGCAGACCGTTTTGGTTTGGTTTGAGTTGTTGTCATCTTAGGAAGCTCGGTATCTGTCAGATAGTTTTTACTATAGCTGGTTTTAGAGTAAGGTTGTACGTAATGCTGAGCATTATTCAATTTATTTAATCCTGTTTCCCATAAATTTTTAACTGTTGGGTTATTGCTGCCGATCCAAAACTCTCGAAAGTAGCGCACTGGTTTATGTAAGAGATACTCATCAGTCAATGTTGCAATATAGTTTGTGCTAGCCCACCAAAAACCACCAGAAAAATGAGGGTAGTCACCTAGCATCGTTTGTGTTTGCCAGTTGATTCCTGTTGTTGCATATCCTTCATCTAGATAGGACACACACTTGATCCAATTATGGATAGTAAAGTATTCCATGCAATGACGCCAATCTTCTACATACTTAAAGTCTGGTTGATCTATACGTGAGATTCCTTTGGTATGCATATACAAAACATACGAATCTGGATTAGCTTTTGCCCAGGTATGTAACGCTTCTAACGTATTTGTTTCTTCTGTTTTGTTAGTATTTTCTATTACGACAGCCTTGGCTGGAGTTTTAATTAAAGAAGGATCTCCATTTACACCTATATAAAAATAATCTAAGGCATCGTAAAGACCACTCAACCAAATTGCTCCCATCTGTTCTTGATACATCACTTCCCATGCATGTGGTTCACATGGAAAGACATGATAGAACACAGCAAGTTTGGTCATAGTTCTAGATCATTTATATAGTCACTATACATGCTGATCTCGGTGGCAGGAAGCATAGTAATAATACGTTTTTTGTAGTGCGGCCTTAAGCTTTTAATAATATGATCTTTAAAATTATGAGCTAACACAACTAAGTTGTCAGGTTGATTTTTGTATAGATAATCACGATCCATAATCTGCATACCAGTACCCGGGACGTATAACCCTTGTTTAGATCTAGTGTCATCAACAACATAAGATCTGGGTTTAGTGGAGGTTGTTATACCTAACGCATTCAGATATACACATCCTTTGGCCGCTGCTCCAAAATATGCAGTCTCTCCTTCCAAGTTATTAAGAAAACACATATCTTTTATAATTTTTGCATCAAAATTAGAACGGCAACGTTTAAAGTCAAACTCTTCTTCTTGTTTTATAAAATCCAGATGAGCTTTTGTGTTAGCATAAGGTTCTTTATTTGTTATCCATAGACGCATTGTTCCTCCATGGATAGAAAGTTCTTCTGCATTGAAGATGTGTAAGCCATATTCTTCAAACAATTTTTGTAATGGTGACACTAACCAATAGTAATAATGCTCGTGATAGAACTGATCAAACTGTAGAGTCTTAAGGGTGTTTAAGCTGTAAGGAAATTCAAGAACCCATACTCCATCTAGGTGTTCTTTGATGCCTTCAACAAATTTACGAGCATCCGAAGTATGTTGAAATACATTAGTAGAGATTATCAGATCAGCTTTTGGTAGGGCTAAATCTTTATTGAAGTATGCATTAACGTATTCAATATTGGCAATACGATTCTCTTCTAGAAAAGAAGTACTAGCATCTACATTAATCAAACGTAACTTGTCTGTTGTCTGCGACTGAAAAGCTTTAAGAAGTGTGCCATCGTTTCCGCCAATATCGATAATGGTATTGTGCTTAAGGTGTTTTAGTTTGTGCCAAAGGAGGTAACAATGATTGATGTAAGGTTTGTTNACTCCTGAATGATAAAGGTAGTTCTTATATAACTTATCTGGTGGTACAGCAGTACTGAGTTTGATAACTAAGTTTTCATCTATAGTTGCTTTCAAGGGATAACGTTTAGCTGATAAGGCTTCTTTCCTTGTCTTACATAAGTTATTAACCAAGGGTTGGGTACCTAGATCAACTAAAGTTTGTTTAGATCCATCTAAGGCGTTGCGTTCGGATTGGATCATATTTCCAGTAATCGACTGGATAGTTTTTGTTAAAAGGCGTAACATACGTTTCTTTGTTGGGAGGGCCTCCCCATTTCTTTATATAATAGTTGTAATTTTCTTGGAATGTAAAGTTATTTTTTTGTTGAAAGAGAGTAGAACTTTTTAAGGTGCTACTCGTTTGATGTTCATTAGTAAGAGGGATAGATGTAATCTTGGTATTCGTTAACTTAATACGGTAACGATAGTCATTATCCTCAAAATAACCAGGGAAAAAGTTTTCATCAAAGTAACCTACCCGATCTAAAAGCGTAGGAGTTAATACAAGCCCACACATCTCATCATTTCCAGTGCCAAGGGTTGCACCAAAAGGTAAGAGGTCTGTTTTACTAAGGACTTTTTGCCATTCACCAGGGGCTACCCACCAATCAAATCCTGTAATGATCCAGTGATTACAGTCGGTGTTCTGACGAATTATTAAGTTTACTGCCCCAGGGAACCCTACGTTTTGAGATAGAGAACAAACAACAACAGTATCAATGTGAGTAGGTTTTTGGTTGATGATATGTTTTATAGCTTCCTCCACAGAAGGATCTTTGCTCATAGAGTTATCTAGGATGAAGTACCGTTTAAGGGGTACATCAATTGTTTCAAAATGACGGATGAGTTTGTCACCGTCTACCAGGATTGGGACAGCGATCAGATCAAGTTTTTTCATAGGTCTATACGTAAGTAGTCTGCGTCTTTAGCGATAAGGGTTACTTCGTATTCGTCAGCTTCATCAGTCAAAACATCTGTGACATATCCGTCCGCTTCTTCCTTGTCCGTACAGATGTAGAAGCGAGAAATATTGCAGCTCATAATAAAAGGAACATAAAAATAAGAGGTTTAGATCAAGTATAACGGAAGAAAGGGAGAGGTAACAACATAGTAAATTTTAAGATAGACTATGTTTAAGATAAGTTAAAACCTTGTAATGGCTGTTGATTACGCAGAGTTAAATCGACTCCCTTCCAGGGTTACCATCAATGGTAAGCGTCATTACAACACACCGTTTTATACGGGACCTGCAGCTTCAGTAACTACNATTCTTTCTGAGACTGCATCAGAAGCCAATAAAAGAAAGCTAGAGATGTGGTCTAAGAATAATCCTGGGGTAAAGGAAGCTGCTGCAGAGAGGGGTACCTTTATCCATAGTTGCATGGAGAATTATTGTAAGAAGATTCCATTCGAGGTGCCAGAAGATTATCAACCTTACTGGGAAGGGATGCCAAAGATATTGGATCAGTTTGATGAGATACTCTGGGCTGAGACACCTCTACTGGATAAACATCAATTTGCTTTATCAGAAGATGGGGTAGGTAGAGTATGGGGTAAGGATCACGAAGATAGAGCTTGGGCTGGATCCCCTGACATCATTGGTGTTGTAGGAAATAAATTAACATTAGCTGACCTTAAGACTAGCGTTAAACCTTACTCAAGAAATTGGCCTAAAGATTTAGAAAAAGGTTCAGCTGAATGGCGTGATCTATTAGGAGGTAACATGAAATTTAAAAAGACTTTAAAACAACTGGCTGCATACGACTTAGGTATTGAACAGACTCTTGGGATGAAGGTCCAGCAGGCAGCCATTCTTGTTTCAACTCCTATCAGGACACAAGTTTTTAAAATATCAAGGAGGTTTTTAGATAGTTTAAGGGAAGATTGGTTCAAGCTAGTAGAGGAATATTATCAACAGATGGAGAACCAGGTGATGCACGATCCTGATTTAATTTAAAGATTCCTTAGAGATTGGGTCACATCAGTGGCGGTAGGATGGTAGATGTTACCACAAGGGTATGGACATTTACGTCAGCACAGGACAGTGGATGAAGACCTTGATGGAACAGATGTCAGGAAACACTGACATACCAACTTGTTTTCGTCTCCCATCGTCCCAACATGTTCATGCCTTTCTCCTTGTAAAGGAATCTAATTTTTCTCAGCAACCTTTTACATATACACTAGAAGAAGAAGCAGCAGTAAAATGAAAGGACAAAAAACTTCCCTGGCACCTGGTGAGATAAGGCTTGATCTTATTCCACTTGATTGGCCTTTAACTCCTTTAGGGGAAAGAAAGAATCCTTACAAGGCAGGCTGGCAAAATAAACCGTTTGGTNTCAGTGAAATTGAAACAGAATTGGTAGANGGACACTGTAAAGCAATCGGTTTGATGTCCGGCCCTGCTTTTAATAACCCCTACGGTTTGGTATGGGTGGATGCTGATGGTCCCAGTGTTGCCAAACTTATTGTTGATACTGCTGGTTGTTCATTAGAAGAAGCTTTACCTAACACACTTACTATCAGGAGCGGAAAAGAAGGACGATTCCGCAAGCTGTATAAGTTAGAACGTAAAGATTGGCAACACTTCACAAGAAATAAATATGTTTGGCATGCAGAAGCTAACCGTGAACAGCTGGAGGTTCTTTGGGAAAAACACCAAGGGGCATTAATGGGTTTACATCCAGAGACCGATGGTTACTTTACGGCAGAAGGGGAAGGATTTGAATGGGCACATAAATTACCACTGCTTCCTGCTTGGTTATTGAATGGGATTATAAGTAAAAATGTTAGGCAGGGCAAACCTGCAGCAGAGCATAGCCGTTTTGTTGGCCCAGGATTTGCTATTAATACAACCATTTCTCTTGAGAGAGATATTAAGTTAGCACTCGAAGGTATGTATGCATGTCCGCCAGAGGCTGCTGATGATCACGATATTTGGATAACCATAGGGCAGAGTTTGCATTCATTAGATGAATCTTTATTGGAACATTGGGATAACTGGTCAAGATTAAGTGATAAATATAAAGAAGGTGAATGCCATAAAAGATGGAAGTCTTTCAGTAAAGAGGGTGGGCGAGGCGTTGGAAGTATTATCTATGTAGCAAAAGATTATGGCTGGCATCCACCACAAGATCACAAGATATTACCTGCGGATGACGCACTTGTAGAACAAACTGCTCTTCTGTTAAACAACCTAATGTCAGGACAAGAAACTACTTTTAATTATCCTCCTGATCCTACTCCTCAGATGAATGGTACTACTGCTTTGGCTGTTCCAGCGGAACTGATTGATACACGTGACACATTACCTTTGATAGAAGAAGAGGAAGTACAGCAGAAAGAAAAGAAAGATAAGAAGGATAAGATACGTAATGCCCCAGCTAGTGTTATTGCTGATGTGTTAATGCAAGACTATAAAGGGACATTGTTATTCAATAGAGTTCAGAATAAATTCTTCTGTTATGAATTACATAAGCTTGGTCTGTGGTCTTGGATGCCTACAGAAAATGTAAAGGGAGACATAAGAAAAAGAATACAAAAGATGAGTGAGTCCCTGGTGCCAAAGGGTTTTAGCATTAATTTGGTTAATGATATATTTTCTCAATTACAGATATCTCTTCTTTTTGATAAGTGGTATGACAATAATAAGTACTTGTTGTTTAATAATGGTGTATTAGATGTAGAAGCAAAGAAACTTTTGCCTTTTAATAAAAATTTATATCTTACGCAACATATGCCTTATGACTATGATCCAGAAGCAAATTGCTTTGATATTATTACATGGTTGAAATATACACAACGTGATAACTGGGGTCGGGTGCAAGTTCTTAGGGCTTGGTTACGAGCAACCTTATTGAGTTGTTATGACATGCAAAAATTTATTGAGATTATTGGTCCCGGTAAAAGTGGCAAGAGTACTTACGCCAACCTTGCTGTAGCCTTGGTAGGTAAGAACAATGTACATAGTACAGACTTTAACCAGTTAGAAACTAACCGTTTTGAAAGTACTAGTTTGATGGGTAAAAAACTGGTGCTGTTCCAAGATATGGATAGATGGGGTGGTTCAGTATCTAAGTTGAAAGCACTGACAGGTGGTGACTGGATTCGTATAGAACGTAAATATCAATCAGAGAATCCAGAACCATTTCAGTTTCATGGTCTTGTAATGATTACAGCTAACGAAGCAATTCAATCTACAGACTACACGTCAGGATTAGCTCGTCGGCGTTTAACGATTCCATTCGATAGACCATTCGATGGTAGTCACACTGCACAGAGAGAACTAATTAAATTTGATTCGGAAGGTAATCCACAAGGCGAGTTTGCTGCTCTCTTACCAGGGTTGGTTAATTGGTTGTTGGATATGAGTACAGATGATATGAGAGCTTACATTATGAACACTGGCGATAAGGTGCAATTCCTTAAGACTTATGCCAAGACTCAAAGCTTAAGGTCTAGTCCTTTATTGGATTGGATGGAGCACACTCTTTATTTTGCGCCAGGGGAGATGTGTCCTGTTGGCTTTGCAAAACCAGAAGGACATAACATGCCTTACCTTATGTGGGAAAAATGGTTGTATGCAAGTTACTGTGAGTTTTGTAAGAGATCTAATGTGAATATTATGTCAAGGAATAGATTTGAACCTTTGTTTTTTGATACGTGTCAACATCAGTTGAAGCTTAATATTTATCACAAGAGAACATCAAAAGGAATGAAAGTATTTAATATTGCAATCAGGAATAGTGACGAGAATAGAAAACAGCCTTCGTTAATGGAAGTATCTGCAGATAAAGAAAAATTTAAAGAATATTATGGAGATACGTTGGCTTGTCAAGAAAACAATGAGAGAATAGAAGGGAAAGAATCAGACGAATGACAAAAGGACGCCACTTAATTCTTGATCTTGATGGGTGTGATCCCCTGGTACTAGACGATTACGGATTGTTGACTGAGCTAATGGAGAACGCTATGTACCTTGCTGGTGCTAATATACTACACATCATTGGCGAGAAGTTCCAACCGCAGGGCGTTACTTTATTGGCCTTGTTGTCTGAGTCACATTCTAGTATTCATACTTGGCCTGAGCTAGGTTATGCAGCTATTGACCTATATACCTGTGGAGATACGACAAATACACAGAAAGCTGCTGACTTTTTGATCAAAGAATGTAAGGCGACAACAATTAATAAAAAAGAATTGTTTAGAACATCATGTTCAACTGAACAAGATTAGTGTTTATACTGTGTAAAGTTTCTAATAGAACATGACTAAAAAGCCAAAGTTACTTTGGTCTGGTGATATTATTGCCATGACTGGTTTTGCAAGAGTAACCGAGAATATTCTTGAACGTCTTTGCGATGATTATGAAGTCATTGTTTTAGGTAATAACTATTGGGGTGACCCACATCCCCTGCAGAAAAAGTATAAGATTTATCCTTCAAGCAATAGAAATCAGACTGAGCCCTTTGGTGTACAAAGGTTTAGGGAAGTAGTCGAGAAGGAAAAGCCTGATCTTGTATTTACTATTAATGATATTTGGATTATCAATGAGCAGTATCGACAGATTGCTGATTTACATAAAGATGGGAAGTTTAAGTTTGTTGGGTATTTCCCAATGGATTCGTATGGTTGGTACGGATCACTGGGTGAAACAGCTAATGATTGGGATGGTTGTGTTTGTTATACAGAATTTGGCGCTAATGAGGCAATTAAAGGTGGGATACGTAGACCTATTACGGTGATTCCTCATGGGGTAACAACGGGTCAGTTTTATCCAGAGGATAAGGCAGCAGCACGTAAGAAGCTTGGCTTATCTGATGAGCACTTCATTGTGTTTAATGGGAATAGGAATCAGTTTAGGAAGAGGCAAGACATTACGATATCCGCTTTTGCTGACTTTGCTGTAGATAAGCCAGATGTTCGGTTGTATCTGCATATGGGAATGAAAGATCAAGGGTGGGATCTAATGCCTTTGTTTGCCAGGGAGATGAGTAAGAGGGGGTTGGATCCTAATAACAGGATTATTTTTACAGGTAATAGTCCACATCCACCTAATGTGCCTGTTGAGTTTTTGAATAGTATTTATAATGCTGTTGATGTAGGTGTCAATACTTGTAAGGGGGAAGGATTTGGGTTGGTTAATTTTGAACATGCTGCCTGTCGCGTAGCACAGATTGTGCCAGACCATACTTCGTGCAGGGAATTGTTTGAGGGTTATGCACCACTGATTAGATGTGATCACGTGGATGTAGATACAAATTATGGGAGAGAGATGCCATGTCCTAGTTCTGAGCATCTGACTGAACTACTGAATGAGTTATATGAGGACAGGGAAAGGTTGGCTTCTGTAGCAGATCTTTGTTATGAGCGGGCAACAAGCGAAGAATTTGACTGGGACACAGTAGCAAACCAGTTCAAAGAGGAGTTTGAAGAGGCTCTAGAGGCACCTACTGAAGCTTCTGTTGAAGTAGTAGAGGAACAGGCAAAGCCCGGCGTCTGCGAGCTCATGGCCGCCACCTAGACCAGATCGGGATCAAGAGCCACGGGGGCCTCTGCTTTAGGTAGGGGCTTTTTTATGGGTTAGGGAAGAGAGGTAGGGCGGACTTTCCGACTTTACCCCCCATCTATACTTTATATAAGGCAAATGACACTTTTGAAGGTAGAAAAAGAGAGAGTACAGAAGTACTAGAAGAAAAGTGGGCTCAAACCAAAAGTGTCATTTACTCTATATAAAGATATAAATAGGGGTATAGTCGGAAATGACGCCCTCACTTTGATCACTAAGACGATTTTCCTATGGCTCGTACCTACAACAAAATGTTTCCCATCTGGTACGTAAAAGAAAAACTAAAGCTTTCTGATCAGTATCCCAGTGGTCTTGAGTGGGTTGAGAACGCTTTNTATCACAAGACTGGCGATATGGCAGGGCGCTGGACTCTCCCAGGGCGCTACTACCTGGTACGCATGTCAGGTGAACAGTTCCATGCCCACAGATTGGTGTACTTTTTACGTACAGGACAGGATCCTGGTAATGCAGACGTACTTCATTTGCTTGATAACGTAGACAAAGACAACCGAAAAGACTTGGTACGACACGTTCGTCCACCTTCTGCACGTAAAAACAAATCTAAAAACACACAGGAGCAAGCCAATGACGAGTCCATCTAAAGNACAAAAAGTATCAACAGATACAATTCCCTTTCGTTACGTCCCCAACATTGACAGCAAAGATAAAGAGAATCTAAAGGANAATGGTTATTATCAAGGCTTTCCTTGTCCTCACAACCACGTTATTCGGGATATTGAGACCCATTTCTGCTATCACTGCGTCGAAAAGATCCTTTCAAACAACTGTGGATTTAATATTAATTTTATAAATGAGGAGTACAAGGTCAAATATCTGCAGCTTTGGAAACGGGTCGATATAGGTGGGTGGGATAGCTGCTGGTCTATCGACACCCCTACCAATCGAGGTAATAANAGAGTNTGTTTTCCGTCCTATCGGTCCTCCTATAGCGAACAGAAAGCCGAAAACGTGTCCTTCCATAAAGCCATCTATCAATGTGCATGGGGAGATGTGGGTAATACATTTGTTACACACCTTTGCAGGAATAAGAACTGTGCAAATCCCTTGCATCTGGTTTCCAACTGGAATAGACGCAGCCCTCCTGCTGCAATTTTTCCTTTTACTACAGAATTTGAAGCTGAACAGTTGATGTTATTCAATCGAACAAAACTACAGAACAATATTCAAACTCTTATACGTAAAGATATGAAACCAACAATTGCCCATCCTCTAGATGTAACTGATAATTCAGAGTACAATGAGTAAAACAGTAGTTATAAATGAGTAGGGTATCTCAAGTTTCCCAACGCCAACGTACCCAGAACAATCCTTTAGTTCTTGGTTCTTTTAATGAGACTTCACTGCGTGTTCTTACTGGTACATTAGGACCCAAGAATGTTGTTGTTGGCCGTGCTGATACTAACCAATTTTCAAATGGTGGTTTTGGTGGAGGTTCTTACAACCATTGGTACCAGATAAATCTAACGTCTCCTGCTTGGATAATCACTACTAAAGGTGGACCGCGCCCTAATTATATTCAAGTGTCAGCCTATGATTTAAATAAAAATCCAGTTGAAGGACGGGGTATTTTTCAAGGTGATAGTGTGTCTACTGCAAGTACTGCTAATGGTACTTATTATCCCTATATAGATCAAGTGATGGGCGCACCATCTGATCTATATAATACATTTAATCCCAATATCCTAGGAAGAGGTGATGATCGTTATTTTGCTTTAGATGTAGGAAGTTATCTGTTATGTGTATCAACTACTCGTAATGAATTACTTGATTACACATTAGCAATTGTTATAGAAACAGTAACAACAGATTTATTTTTACTTCTAGAAGATCTTGATATTAGTTTCTTTGCTCAGGAAACAACCCTTGATGCAGCTAATACAATTATTATTGGTCCTATTTTTAATGTTAATTTTTCGCTTCCTTCTGCATTGAATGCTTTTACAGCTACCCTTGCAACAATAGATCCAAGTATCAGCATCACAATTTCTTTAGATTCAACCTGGCTCATCGGTACTTTAAATTTAGAAGCAGGCGATATTTTTATTATTGAACCTTCTGATACTTTTGATTTTGAGTCTACCCATGACCATTCTCGTGCTGAATGGCTAGCTGCATGGCGCCGTGAGAGAAGTCCTTTAGATACCTTACCTGCTATCTTTGAACCATTGATCACAACTTCATGAAGTATAAGGTTAAAACCATTTACTTTAAACCTGAGAATACCTACATAAAGCTTAGGCTTATCAAGTGGGGACGCTTGCAAGAACAGACTTTTTGGCTGCTTTCCCTTGCTATAAGTAAAAGTAAACGTCAATTAAATGACTGGTTAAATAAACGTAAAAACAAAAGAGCTAAAAAATTATCCACCCAATTAATAGGTAACTCTGGCTTATTGCCCCAGCTTATGGCAGTCCGTCATTTGCGTGTGTGGACAGAAGAATTACACCCCGGTGATTGTATTTTTTTCTTGTGTGAATCTAAAGAAAAACTTAAACAATTCAAAGTGTATTCTCGTTGGTTTAAACAACGTGAAAACAATGGTTGGCACACTGATCCTGCTAAGCTTTTGTTCTATTATGTAAAACCTATTCAACCGGTTGAAACCAGTAAATAGTTCCGTTCTGAGCTTCTATTTCTTTTCTTAATTTGTACGCACTTTCTTTATTTACATATACACATTTACGTTCTTTATTTAATTGATAACAAAGACTAACCCTTATCCAAGGGTTTTGCTCTATCTTCATGCAAGCATGCACCAACCAGAATTCAATCCTTCTATCAGCCATCGAGGGTTGAAATTTTTATAGCTGTAATGCAAGTTCTTACCATTTGTATTTACGTAAGTTCCAGATATTAAATCAGCTTCTCCCCAGGGGTCATTTACCCACCATCCTGTAGCGTCATAGCCGGTAATACATAACCAATGACCACCACCAGTTGGCCTTGTAACCGGGCCTTGGTGTAAGAAACCTACCGGTACAGGTTTGTTTTTATCAATTTGTTTTTTAATTGTGTCTACATCACCTTTGCTATAAAATCTAGCTTCCACTCCAAATTTAAATAAGCTTTTTAACTGAGCCGTACTATCCGTACTATCGCCATAAGTAAATACAACTTTTATATAATCGTCATCATTCTTAATTGAGGTAGGTTTTAGATATTTCAACATCATGGCACAGCTAGAACTAAAGCATGTTCTACTTGCATCGC
>JGI25907J50239_1000251_pt1 | contig 12893 bp, 10 predicted proteins | sample LauGreSpBDMM15SN_2_FD_50239 | JGI IMG/M metagenome (IMG submission 50239) | reverse complement strand
CATCATGGTTATTACGATAGTGATCCTGATTACCGAGATAAGAATTCGCGCAAGAATTACCAACGGATCTTAGATCGGTTCAGAGGAAAAAATGAGATCCTCTGTGCCCGTAGATAGGCTTAGGTAATGGAGCAACTATCTGATTTCACCACACTTCGAGTAGGCGGACCTGCACAAAAGATTGTGCATGCCCACACCGAGGATGAGTTAATTGAGTTTGTAAAAGCAGCAGATGCGGCTAGTGAGCAGGTTTTAATTTTAGGTGGTGGGTCAAATTTATTAATTAGTGATTCAGGATTTGCCGGCACTGTAATAAGAGTAGAGAGCAAGGGAAGCGCTTTAGATTATGACGCTTGCAGTGGGGGAATGATTGAGGTTGCAGCCGGTGAGGATTGGGACAAATTTGTTGAGCTAACAATTAATAAAGGCTTTGCTGATCTGGAATCTTTAAGCGGTATTCCAGGCACTATTGGCGGTGCACCAATTCAAAACATAGGTGCATATGGACATGAGGTAAGTGAAACTATCGCCAGAGTAAAAGCTTATGATCGTAAAAAAAGTGAAGTAGCCACTTTAAGCAACGCACAATGTAATTTTTCCTATCGCAATTCCTTGTTCAAGCAAGAAGTAGGTCGGTATGTAATTTTAAGTGTCACTTTTCAACTGCGAAAAGGGGAGGCATCAATGCCNATTACCTATATCGAACTGGCTAATNACTTAGGAATTAACTTAGGTGAAANAGCTGTGGTTACTAAGGTGCGCCAAGCGGTGNTAGAGCTAAGAGGACGNAAAGGTATGTTGCTAAATCCAGCTGATACAAATACTTACTCTGCCGGCTCCTTTTTTATTAATCCAATTCTTAGTAAAGATCAGGCCGACAAATTACCTAAAGATGCACCGCGCTGGCCACAAGCCGATGGCAGAGTTAAAACATCAGCTGCGTGGTTGATGGAGCATGCTGGTATTAATAAAGGTGAAAAGTTGGCGGGTGCTCAGATTTCAAATAAACATGTTCTAGCACTTACCAACTCAGGAGATGCTAAGGCTGAAGATATTGTGGAGTTGGCAAAAAAAGCCAGAGNTGCGGTATTTGAAAAGTTTGGAATTAAATTACAAGCAGAGGTGCAATTAGTGGGCCTAGATTTAAACTAGATTGCNTCACTTAGTAATTTTTTAACTCTACCGATTCCCTCAGTAATATCTTCATCACTTGTTGCGTAGGAAAATCTNAGGTAGCCAGATGGTCCAAATGCCTCACCCGGAACTGCAGCAACTTCAACCTCATCTAAAATTAAGGTAGCAAGCTCTGCTGAGGTTTTAGGTGTCTTTCCTCGAATCGTTTTACCAAGAACTCCTTTGACTGAGGGATAGACATAGAAAGCACCAGTTGGAGTTGGGCAGGTAACACCTGGAATCTCATTTAATAACTTAACAATTAATTTACGTCTTCGGTCAAATGCTTCACCCATCTTATGCACCGCTGATAGATCACCATTTAAGGCAGCAATTGCAGCTCGCTGTGGCACATTTGCAACATTTGCAGTGGAGTGTGAATGCAGATTTGTTGCAGCTTTAATAATGTCCTTTGGACCAATCATCCAGCCCACTCGCCAGCCGGTCATCGCATAGGTTTTTGCTACACCATTGATAATGATTGTCTGATCCGCCAACTTTGGTACTAATACACAGATGCTGGGAGCAGTGGCGCCGTCATAGAGAAGGTGTTCATAGATCTCATCAGCTATTACCCACAAATCATTTGCTAATGCCCACTCACCAATTTTCTTTACCTCATCTGGTGAATAAACTGCGCCAGTTGGATTAGATGGTGAACAAAAGAGTAATACCTTAGTTTTTGCTGTTCGGACCTTTTCTAGCTGCTCTACAGTGACTAAGTAATCTTGTGCTTCATCAGCAAATACCTCAACCATTTTTCCACCAGCAAGATTTATGCACTCTGGATAAGTTGTCCAGTAAGGTGATGGCACAATTACCTCATCACCTGGATCAAGTAGTACTGCAAATGCTTGATTAACTGCTTGCTTGCCACCATTAGTTACTAATACTTGATCTGCAGTTATTTCATAATTTGAATCACGCTTTGTTTTTTTAACAATCGCTTCTTTCAAATCTGGTAATCCAGCCACCGGGGTGTAGCGATGATTTGCAGGAATCTTTGCTGCCGCAATTGCAGCATCAACAATGTAGTCAGGTGTTGGAAAATCTGGTTCACCCGCNCCAAAACCAATTACTGGTCGACCTGCAGCTTTGAGCGCCTTTGCTTTACTATCAACGGCAAGGGTTGCTGACTCAGCAATTGCTGCAATTCGTTTTGAAACTCGCATCTTTTGTGATTCACCCATGGGGGCTTAAGTCTGCCATCTACGCTTAAAACTGGCTTACCATTTATCTCAGTTTTACCTTTCTTAATAAGCCATCTACACTTTTCTCTCCCGGCGCTTGTTTTAGGTCATGATTTTTCATGCCCTGATTCGGGACAAAGGGCAGTAGCTCAATTGGCTAGAGTTGCCGTCTCCAAAGCGGCCGGTTGGGGGTTCGAGTCCCTCCTGCCCTGCAATTAAGGATTAAAAGTTTTAACTTAAGTACCACTTAAGTAAAAGAGTAAAGGAATAGGTAGATGAGCGAAGAGATCGTCTCAACTGAAGAGGCCACAGGCATCTTTGGTCGCATTGCCCTGTTCTATCGCCAAGTGATCTCTGAGTTGAGCAAGGTTGTCTGGCCAACTCGCAACCAATTAACCACCTACACCGCAGTGGTTTTAGTTTTCGTTGGATTTGTTGTTTTAGTAGTTTCAGCTTTTGATTTAGTATTAACAAAAATAACTTTTTGGGTATTTGGCTAAGGTGAATTGGAAAATATGATGTCAATTGATACCCCAGCGAATCCACCAATGGATGCATTTGAGGCAGCATTAGCTGTTACTGAAACCGCCCCGGTGATTGAAGAAGTATTGCCACCGGTAGTTGAAGATGTAGTTACCGATACTGTTGAAGAAAATGATGAGAATGCTGAATTTCGCGCTGCTTTGCGTAATGCCCCAGGTGAGTGGTTTGTAGTTCACTCCTACGCTGGATATGAGAAGAAGGTAAAAGGAAATTTAGTAAANCGTATTCAATCTTTAAACATGGANGATTTCATCTTCCAGATTGAAGTGCCAGAGGAAGAGGTTCGTGAGCTTAAGAATGGCGCGATCAAAGTAGTAAAGCGCAATGTATTTCCTGGATATGTTTTAGTNCGGATGGAATTAACTGATGAGTCCTGGTCATGCGTTAGAAATACTCCAGGTGTTACTGGCTTTGTTGGTAACGCCCATCATCCATCACCGCTTACTTTGCCTGAGGTAGAAAACATCTTGGCTCCTCGNCCACTTAAGAAGGGCGGCAAGATTGAGATGAAGGATGTTGATTATGCAATTGGTGAATCAATCACTGTTATGGATGGACCTTTTGCAACATTGCCAGCAACCATCTCTGAAATCATGCCAGAGCAAGCAAAGTTAAAAGTATTGGTTTCAATCTTTGGCCGGGAAACTCCGGTTGAACTTTCATTCCATCAGGTCCAAAAGATTTAACTAGACAAGAATTAACAAAAGAGAAAAGGACATAACATGGCACCAAAGAAGAAGGTAACCGCACTTATTAAGTTGCAGATCCAGGCTGGAGCTGCCACACCCGCACCACCAGTCGGTCCAGCTTTGGGTCAACATGGTGTGAACATCATGGATTTCGTGAAGGCTTATAACGCAGCAACTGAGAGCCAAAAAGGAAATATCATCCCAGTTGAAATTACTGTTTTTGAAGATCGCTCCTTTACTTTTATTACTAAGACCCCACCAGCATCACGTTTAATCTTGAAAGCTGCTGGAATTGAAAAGGGATCTGCGATCCCGCACAAAGATAAGGTTGCAAATCTAACTAAGGCACAGGTGGAGGAGATCGCCAAGCAAAAGATGGTGGATCTAAACGCAAATGACTTAGAGATGGCATCAAGAATTATTGCCGGTACTGCTCGTTCGATGGGTATTACCGTCTCTAACTAAAAAGAAAAAACTGTGGGAGAACCTCGCTGGTTCGCAAAAACCACAACCCCAATCTTGAAAACCCTTTCAAGATTAATTAAGAGGAGAAGAAATGAAGCGAAGTAAGAAATATAAGGCCGCCGCTGAAAAAATAAAGATAGATAACCTTTATCTTCCCGGTGAGGCAATGAAGTTAGTTAAAGAGACTTCAACTGTTAAATACGATGCCACCGTTGATGTTGCATTGTTCTTAGGTGTAGATCCAAAGAAAGCAGATCAAGCAATTCGTTCCACTGTAAATCTGCCACATGGCACAGGCAAGACGGCAAGAGTTTTAGTTTTNGCAGGTGGTGAGCGAGCTGAAGAGGCAAGAGCAGCNGGNGCTGACATTGTNGGCGCCGATGAATTAATTGATGAAGTTTCAAAAGGTCGCCTTGATTACGACGCAGTTGTTTCAACTCCGGANTTAATGGGTAAGGTCGGCCGACTTGGAAAGGTACTTGGACCTCGCGGTTTAATGCCAAACCCAAAGACTGGAACTGTTACTACCAATGTTGCCAAAGCAGTCGCAGATATTAAAGGTGGAAAGATTGAGTTTCGAGTTGATAAGAATGCAAACCTTCACTTTGTAATCGGTAAAGTTTCATTTACCTCCGAACAATTAGCTGAGAACTATGCTGCAGCCATTGAAGAGGTAATGCGAGCAAAGCCAGCATCTTCAAAGGGTCGATTTGTTAAGTCAGCAACCATTTCTTCAACTATGAGCCCAGGAATTAAAGTTGACACCTCTATCGCTCGCGATGGTGGCCCACAGATTCAATAAATACCTGATTTTGACTTGGGTAGGCCTTTTCGCTTACCCTTGGCTTATTCAAGTTGAACTAAGAAATTAGTGAGACTGAAAACCAAAGACTGCAGGTCTTTTAAAGTAAATCTTTAAAAGGTAATTGTTGAAAAACAGCCCGCATAGGTGTAATCGATAACCTCGAGTGCATTTATGCGCCGGGGTTTTTCTTATTTAGAAAGGATGCCAAATGGCAAGTGCAGATAAAACTGCTGCGGTAGCTGAGATCGTTGATGATTTCCGTACNGCAAATGCAACTGTACTAACTGAATATCGTGGCCTNTCAGCCACGTTATTGAAGCAACTTCGTCGCTCACTTGGCGTTAAAAATAAGTACTCAGTTGTTAAAAACACTTTAACTAAGATTGCTGCAAAAGANGCGGGTGTTGATCTAGATCCAGCAATGCTTGCTGGCCCATCTGCAGTTGCATTTATTAAAGGTGANCCAATTGATGCTGCCAAAGCATTGCGTGATTTTGCTAAAGAAAANCCACTATTAATAATTAANGGTGGAATNTTTGATGGTAAGGCAGTTACAACTGCTGAGATTATGCAGCTTGCTAATCTTGAATCTCGTGAAGTTCTACTTGCCAAGATTGCAGGTGCTATGAAGGCATCTATGTCTAAGGCAGCTAGAACATTTGACGCACTTCGCATCAAGATGGAAGCCGGCGCACCAGCACNAGTTGCTGAGGTAGCGGTGGAAACTCCAGCACTAGTTGCTGAGGTAGCGGTNGAAACTCCAGCACCAGTGGCAGAGCAAGCACCAGAAGTTGTCGCCGAAGCAGCACCTGCTGCTGAAAGCACAGAAAACTAAAACCGACCCCCAACCCGCACTCATACCAAGAGTTGGAGTCGGGAACAAAAAGAAAAGGAATGAACATGGCAAAACTAAACACCACAGATCTACTAGGCCAATTCAAAGATATGTCTTTGGTTGAGCTAACAGAGTTTGTGAAAGCATTTGAGACAGAGTTTGATGTAACAGCTGCAGCCCCAGTCGCTGCTGCTGGTGGCGCTGCCGCTGGCGGTGCTGCTGAAGCTGTGAAAGATGAGTTCACCATCATCCTTGAGGATGCTGGATCTCAGAAGATCGCAGTTATCAAAGAGGTTCGTGCGCTTAACTCCAGCCTTGGCCTAAAAGAGGCGAAGGATCTAGTTGATGCCGCACCAGCAACCCTGATGGAGAAGGCTGATAAGGCAACTGCTGATAAGGCAAAGGCTGCGTTTGAGGCTGCCGGGGCTAAAGTCACAATCAAGTAAGCATCTTCCAATTAGACAGGAGGGGCGCAGGTTAGATACTCTGCCCCTTCATCTTTTTTAAAAACCAAAAGGTCAAAGGCATATAGCGGCTAAGACCTAGCGGTAGCCGTGTGTGTAACGCAGTTTATTACTGGAGGAAACTTTGGCCGCTTCGAAAATTAAATCTCAGGCTCCACGTCGTGTTTCATTCGCAAAGATTCGCGAACCACTTGAGGTTCCAAATCTACTTTCGCTACAACTAGAAAGTATTGATTGGCTATTAGGAAATGATGCTTGGCGCGCTCGCTTAGCAGATGCTGAGAAATCTCATCGCGGTGAAGTACCAAAGCAATCAGGACTTGAAGAAATTTTCGAAGAAATCTCACCGATTGAAGATTTCCAAGGCTCGATGTCACTTTCATTCCGTGATCATCGATTCGAGCCACCTAAATACACAATTGCAGAGTGTAAAGAGCGCGATATCACCTACGCAGCTCCACTTTTCTTAACTGCAGAGTTTACTAACAACATCACTGGAGAAATTAAATCCCAAACTGTTTTCATGGGCGATTTCCCATTAATGACTCCACGAGGAACTTTCGTAATTAACGGCACAGAGCGAGTTGTAGTTTCACAGATTGTTCGCTCTCCCGGTGTTTACTTTGAGCGCACAATTGAAAAAACATCTGACAAAGATGTTTTCACAACCAAAATTATTCCTAGCCGTGGCGCTTGGCTTGAGTTTGAAGTTGATAAGAAGGATATGGTCGGTGTTCGTATCGATCGCAAGCGCAAGCAATCAGTTACTGTTTTCTTAAAAGCACTTGGTTGGACCAGCGCCCAAATTCTTGAACAATTTGGTGAGTTTGAATCAATGAAGTTAACTTTAGAAAAAGATAACGTAGAGACTCAAGATGATGCGTTGTTGGATATTTATCGCAAACTTCGCCCAGGTGAGCCACCAACTAAAGAGGCAGCTCAGAATTTAATTGAAAATCTTTATTTCAATCCAAAGCGTTATGACTTGGCTAAAGTTGGCCGATTTAAGGTTAATAAGAAGCTTGGAATGGAATTAGATCTAAGCCGTGGTCTATTAACTATCGAAGATATTGTTGGCACAATTAAATACTTAGTAGCTCTTCATCGCGGCGATGCTTTGATGGAGTACGGCAAAGAGGTTCGAGTTGAAACTGATGATATTGACCATTTTGGTAACCGTCGTCTGCGCACCGTTGGTGAGTTAATTCAAAACCAGGTTCGCACCGGACTTTCTCGAATGGAGCGGGTAGTGCGCGAGCGCATGACCACCCAAGATGTAGAAGCAATTACGCCACAAACTTTGATCAATATCAGACCAGTTGTTGCATCTATCAAAGAGTTTTTTGGTACATCACAACTTTCACAATTTATGGATCAAACAAATCCACTTTCAGGTATGACTCACAAGCGTCGTCTTTCAGCCCTTGGGCCCGGCGGTTTATCTCGTGAACGTGCTGGCTTTGAGGTTCGAGATGTTCACCCATCCCATTACGGACGTATGTGTCCAATTGAAACACCAGAAGGTCCAAACATTGGATTAATTGGATCCCTTGCAACCTATGCTCGAGTTACACCATTTGGTTTTATTGAAACCCCTTATCGCAAAGTTGTTGAAGGCAAGGTAACTGATCGCATCGATTACTTAACTGCTGATGAAGAGGATGAACACATTATTGCGCAAGCAAATGCGCCATTAACTGATGACAATCACTTTGTTGAACCAAGAGTTTTGGTTCGCCGCCGTGGTGGTGAGGTTGAAAACATTCAAGCCTCTGAGGTTGATTACATGGATGTATCACCACGCCAGATGGTTTCAGTTGCAACTGCCATGATTCCATTCTTAGAGCATGATGATGCCAACCGTGCGCTGATGGGTGCCAACATGATGCGCCAAGCAGTACCGCTAGTAAGAGCAGAGGCACCATTAGTTGGAACTGGTATGGAGTTTCGCGCTGCTGTTGATGCTGGTGATGTATTACTTGCCCGCAAACCAGGAGTGGTAACTGAGGTTAGCTCTGATCAGGTAATTGTTAAAAATGATGATGGTTCAAATGAAAGCTACTTTGTTGAGAAGTTTGTTAGATCAAACCAAGGTACTAGTCGCAATCAAAAAGTAATTGTTTCTGTGGGCGATAAGATCGAGGTTGGCCAAGTTGTTGCAGATGGTGCCAGCACTGATAAAGGTGAGATGGCGCTTGGCAAAAACTTACTTGTGGCATTTATGTCCTGGGAAGGCCATAACTATGAGGATGCGATCATTCTTTCCCAACGCTTGGTACAAGATGATGTGCTTACTTCAATTCACATTGAAGAGTATGAAGTTGATGCTCGTGATACCAAGTTAGGTGCAGAGGAAATCACTCGTGATATTCCAAATGTTTCTGAAGAGGTATTAGCCGATCTTGATGAGCGCGGAATTATCCGTGTGGGAGCTGATGTAGTTCCTGGCGATATTTTGGTAGGAAAAGTAACTCCTAAGGGTGAAACTGAATTAACACCGGAAGAGCGTTTACTTCGCGCAATCTTTGGTGAGAAGGCCCGTGAAGTTCGAGATACATCACTAAAGGTTCCTCATGGTGAATCTGGCAAAGTAATTGGTGTAAGTATTCAAGATTCTGCAGAAGGATTTGAATTAGCAGCTGGTGTAAACCAGGTGGTTCGAGTCTATGTTGCGCAAAAACGTAAGATCCAAGATGGTGACAAACTTGCTGGCCGTCACGGCAACAAGGGTGTTATCTCAAAGATTCTTCCAGTTGAAGATATGCCATTTTTAGAAGATGGCACACCTGTTGATGTGGTACTAAATCCACTTGGCGTACCAGGACGTATGAATGTTGGTCAGGTATTAGAGACGCATCTTGGTTGGGTTGCTAAATCTGGTTGGAAATTAGAGGGTAATGAAGATTGGCAACAATCACTTCGTGAGAATGGTTATGCCGAAGCACCTGCAAATACCAAGGTAGCAACACCAGTATTTGATGGTACAAAAGAGGANGAGTTATCTGGTCTTCTTGGATCAACTCTGCCAAACAAAGATGGCATGCGTTTAGTTGGCGCAGATGGTAAAGCACAATTATTTGATGGCAGAACTGGTGAGCCATACAAGCAAATGATCTCAGTTGGATACATGTACATCTTAAAGCTGCACCATTTAGTAGATGACAAGATCCACGCTCGTTCCACCGGTCCTTACTCAATGATTACGCAACAACCGTTGGGCGGAAAAGCACAATTTGGTGGTCAGCGATTTGGTGAGATGGAGGTCTGGGCACTNGAAGCTTACGGCGCCGCTTATACCTTGCAAGAGTTGTTAACTATTAAATCTGATGATGTTCTAGGACGTGTGAAGGTTTATGAAGCAATTGTTAAGGGTGAAAATATTCCAGAGCCAGGAATTCCGGAGTCNTTTAAGGTTTTGGTTAAGGAAATGCAATCACTTTGCTTAAATGTTGAAGTACTTTCTTCAGAGGGTGTGGCAATTGAAATGCGTGACACCGATGAAGAGGTATTTAGAACCGCTGAAGAATTAGGTATCAACTTATCCCGAGTTGAGCCAAGCTCTGTAGAAGAAGTGTGAGGAGAGGATAACCATGTTAGATGTTAACTTTTTTGATGAGTTAAGAATTGGTCTTGCCTCCACTGAAAATATTCGTGAGTGGTCATTTGGTGAGGTTAAAAAGCCAGAGACAATTAACTACCGAACTCTTAAGCCAGAAAAAGATGGTTTGTTTGATGAGAAGATCTTCGGACCAACTCGTGACTGGGAATGTTATTGCGGTAAGTACAAGCGNGTTCGGTTTAAGGGAATCATTTGCGAGCGATGCGGCGTTGAGGTAACTCGTGCCAAGGTGCGTCGTGAGCGNATGGGACATATTGAATTAGCAGCCCCAGTAACTCACATCTGGTACTTCAAAGGTGTACCAAGTCGTCTTGGGTATTTATTAGATCTAGCACCAAAGGATCTTGAAAAAGTAATTTACTTTGCTGCTTACATGATTACCGAGGTTGATACTGAGGCTCGTACTGAAGATATGCCAACCTTAGAAAAGAAGTACTCCGCTGATGTCAAAAAGGTTGAGTCACGCCGTGATCTTGATTTAGATACTCGCACCAAAAAGATGGAATCTGATTTAGCAGATCTAGAGGATGAGGGCGCAAAGGCAGATGCTCGCCGTAAGGTGCGCGAGGCTGGTGAGCGCGAGTTGAAAACTATTCGTGATCGCTCACAAAAAGAGCTAGATCGTCTTGATGCAGTTTGGAGCAAGTTTAAGAATCTTAAGGTTCAAGATCTTGAAGGTGATGAATCTTTATATCGTGAGCTTCGCGATCGTTACGGTATTTACTTCAAAGGATCAATGGGAGCACAAGCTATTCAATCACGGCTTGAAACCTTTGATCTAAAAGCTGAGTTTGATAAATTAAATGAGTTATCACAAACTGGCAAGGGTCAAAAGAAGACCCGAGCAATTAAGCGTTTAAGGTGGTTAACTCATTCCTTAATACTCGAAACAAACCAGCATCCATGGTGCTTGATTGTGTACCGGTTATTCCACCAGATCTTCGTCCAATGGTTCAACTAGATGGTGGACGATTTGCAACCAGTGATCTAAATGATTTATATCGCCGGGTTATTAACCGTAATAATCGCTTAAAGCGCCTTGCTGATTTAGGTGCACCAGAGATTATTGTTAACAACGAAAAGCGTATGTTGCAAGAAGCGGTTGACTCATTATTTGATAATGGTCGTCGTGGTCGTCCAGTAACTGGACCTGGTAATCGCCCACTTAAATCACTTTCCGACATGTTAAAGGGTAAGCAAGGACGTTTCCGTCAAAACCTACTTGGAAAGCGTGTTGATTACTCTGGCCGTTCAGTAATTGTGGTCGGTCCACAACTTAAATTGCACCAGTGTGGTCTGCCAAAGCAGATGGCACTTGAGTTGTTTAAGCCATTTGTAATGAAGCGTTTGGTTGACCTAAACCATGCACAAAATATTAAATCTGCTAAACGAATGGTGGAGCGTGCTCGACCAGTAGTTTGGGATGTGTTGGAGGAAGTAATTGCCGAGCACCCAGTACTACTAAACCGTGCGCCAACTCTGCACCGACTTGGTATCCAAGCATTTGAACCACAACTTGTTGAAGGAAAAGCTATTCAGATTCACCCATTAGTTTGTACAGCATTTAACGCAGACTTTGATGGTGATCAGATGGCTGTTCACTTACCTCTTTCAGCTGAAGCACAAGCTGAGGCACGAGTATTAATGCTTTCTAGCAATAATATTTTGTCCCCTGCTTCAGGTCGTCCAATCACATCTCCTACCCAGGACATGGTGCTTGGTCTTTACTTCCTAACCTCACTTCGTGAGAAGCAGTTAGGTGAAGGCAGAGCCTTCTCTTCAATTGCTGAAGCGGTAATGGCATTTGATCAAGGCAGCCTTTCTTTGCAAGCAAAGATCAAATTGCGTATTGATAAGAGCGGTGTTGCTGAGATTAAAGAAAGTACATTAGGTCGTGCTTTATTTAATGAAGTACTACCAGCTGACTTCCCATTTGTTGATTACGATGTAACTAAGAAGCTACTTGGTTTAATTGTTGATAATTTGGCTGAAGGTTATGCCAAGGTAACAGTGGCGCAAACACTTGATGCACTTAAATCACTTGGTTTCTACTGGGCAACTAGAGCTGGTGTGACTATCTCAATTAATGATGTGGTAACTCCAGGACGTAAGCGTGAAATCTTAGAAGGATATGAAACTAAGGCGGATAAAGTTCAATCACAGTATGAAAAGGGTTTGATTACTGATGATGAGCGGCGCCAAGAGTTAATTGAGATCTGGACACTTGCTACCAATGAGGTTGCTAAGGAGATGGAAGATAACTTCCCTCGTACAAACCCGGTTTGGATGATGGTTTACTCAGGTGCTCGTGGAAATATGATGCAAATTCGCCAAATTGCTGGAATGCGCGGACTTGTTGCTAACCCAAAGGGTGAAATCATTCCTCGTCCGATTAAATCAAACTTCCGTGAAGGACTCTCAGTTCTTGAGTACTTCATTTCAACTCACGGTGCTCGTAAAGGTTTGGCTGATACCGCACTTCGTACCGCAGACTCTGGTTATTTGACCCGTCGTCTTTGCGATGTGGCCCAAGATGTAATTATCCGTGAAGAAGATTGCGGAACAGATCGCGGCCTTACGCTAAAGATTGCGGCAAAGGATGCAACCGGCACATTACTTCGTGATGATCATGTAGAGACATCTTTGTTTGGTCGAAACTTAGCCGAAGATGCAACTGCAGCTGGCAAGGTAATTCTTGCAGCAGGCACAGATCTTGGTGATCGAAATATTGACACATTAGTAGCAGCTGGAATTGAAGAGGTTAAGGTTCGCTCAGTTCTAACCTGCGATAGCAAGGTTGGACAGTGCGCAATGTGTTACGGCCGATCAATGGCTGCTGGCAAGTTAGTTGATGTCGGCGAAGCTGTTGGAATTATTGCAGCGCAATCAATCGGTGAGCCAGGAACTCAGTTAACAATGCGTACCTTCCACACTGGTGGAGCTCAATTACTTGGTGAAACCCAAATTACCCATGGTCTACCTCGTGTTCAAGAATTATTTGAAGCACGAACTCCTAAGGGTGTTGCACCAATTGCTGAAGCTGCTGGAACTGTTTCATTCCTAGAAGATGCAAAGGGTAAGAAGATTGTGGTTACACCAGAAGATGGTGG
>JGI25907J50239_1000236_pt1 | contig 13251 bp, 7 predicted proteins | sample LauGreSpBDMM15SN_2_FD_50239 | JGI IMG/M metagenome (IMG submission 50239) | reverse complement strand
TGGCAGTTGATACCGTCTTTCACGATGGGCTCTACAGCGCCTCGTGTTTTTACTGCGCTTATTCCTTCGTCGACCGTAAACTTTACCCGCTCAGTCACTTCATCGACCGGCACCCTCACACTCGGCGGTGCTGTCGGAGCTACGCCTTCTGCGCTCGTTGTGATGGATGGAACATCGCAACCGTGGATTATCTTTCCCGACGGCAGTTCTCGCGTGACAGGTACGTACTTAACTTGGTCGATAGGCGTTCCTGAATATGTTCCCATTGCAAACTTTCCGATGTTCTATAACGGCGTTCTTTACGCTGTTGCGGCGGAGACTCTCACGCCCAACGAATTTACGAAGCGCAATCAAATCGTGCGCTCAGTTACTGGAGCGCCCTTAAACTTCGTTGTCGCAGTCACGCCCACCGGCGACAAGACATCAGCGAATGAATCAGAGGGCGGAGCGTTGGCGATGGCCACGAACGTCGACTATAACAACGTAACGTGTCTTGCGCCGCTGAATGCCAATGACGGAGGATTCTTCGTTGGCACTCAGAACTCATCTTTCTTAGTCTATCCAGACTATAACAATCTGATCTATGCGGAACCTACATTCCGCAATCAGAGCATTACTTCGATTGGGCCGCTAAATCCTGATTCTGTTGTGGACGTGCTAGGGGATGTGGCATTTGTTCATGACACTGGAATCAGGAGTTTTAACGGGATCACGCAGTTCCGATTTGAGGGTCGGAATGCGCCTTTTAGCGGTCCAATCAATTCGCTTATTGACGGCATAACGCAGACGAGTGCGGCCACAGGCACGCACGATAACTATGCGTTGTTCGCAGTCACGACGATCTATGGCAATGGCATTCTGTGGTATGATATGCTGCTCCAGAAGTTTGTCTCTCTTGATATTTACCCCGGCGTCGGAACCATATTAAAGTTCGCTTCTACGTTAGATAACGGTACGCGAGATACTTACTTCATGACGGCGACCAGGGTTTACCGTTTGTTTGGATCTGAACAGAAAGCAACTGTTACGTTGTATGGATCTGAGGTTGTACCGGCTGATGACAACAAGAGCGTTAAGATACAGATGTTGCGGCTGGGCTTTAACGGTGTGGCTGCTGGCGGAACAGTAGAAGCTTCGTTGTATGTTAATGGGCAATACTGTAACCGCAAAGTCGTAACGATTAATCCGCTGCCGTTTAACTCTAAGTCGTCCGTAAGCATTCCTTATAACGGAGGTTTGACTGATGGTGTGTTTGCGACCGCCGAGATTAACTTTATGGACATTGCGCCTGAAGGTGATCGCGTGGGCGTGATGATTCGGTTTGACACGGATGGCTTGTTGATTTCTGCAAGTGCTGAAGTACAGCAGGCTGGAGTGTGGCCTAAGGTTAATCCGTTCGGCATCATCGGATCTATCTCCTATGAGACCTTTGCGATCATAGGCAACGATGGCATTCCTGATATCGTAGGTGGTGCTATTTCGCCCACCTTTACCTTGACTGAGGTGTCGCAACGTAAAGCCGTCAACGCTAAGATCCGCGCTATCAACGGCCTGACGAAGGTTATCGGCACGGGCAATCACAACTACGGAATGCCTATAGTAGGCTATGAAGCAGGCACCGCTGCGGCATTGGCTCAAACCATTAAGCCGTTCTGGGATGCCGTCAGAGATAAGCTATTGTTTGTGCCCGGTCAGTTTGACAATGAGTCTGCCGCAGCGAGTCCGTTGTTCAACTATCAACAACACGTACGTTACTTCCAGTACACGTCTGACTATGTTGATATCTTCCTGATCAANACNGGCTATGACACAGGTATGGTNCAGACTGAGATCGACAATCTTGTCTCGTTTGGGTTGACGATCGCAGATAGCGTACAGTTCCAGTGGCTCAAGAATGCCTTAGCTAACAGCACAAAGAAACACAAATGGGTTGTCGTGCATCAACCGCCTTTCACTAGNGGCNATGACTTCTATAGCGCTACGAATACTAACGCAAATCTGTTGTTTATTCAAGCTGTGCCCTTTAAAGACTGGGGCGCAACTGCTCTCTTGGCTGGATGTTCTGCTCTGGTTGAACGCCTTAACTGGAATGGGCTTCCCGTTCTTATCAGCGGTGCTGGCGGCAAGGCTCTTACTACCGTCCATAATCCTCCCATTCCTCAATCAAGCTTTGCGTCGGCCGCTCAAGGAGCCTATTGGGAAGCCGCAGTGAGCAAGCTCTCTGTGGAGTTTGTTTGCAAAACATCAACTGGCGCAATTCTGGATAGATATTTTCAACCAGTATGAGCTCACATATTAACGCCATAAAGCTATTCGACTGGGTGCTTAATCATCCCGGCCGCAAGGCTGCGTTNGGAGATTCTCCTGACCTTGATGTCGTGATGCANTGTGACCGTGTCTTGAATGGTAAAGATGGTGAACTCTTTGTCATAGAGAAAGATAATGAAACTCCTTTGATCGCGTTATGGTGTGAGCTAGATCACGATCGAAAGAACATTCACATCTTAACTATCCTTGGCGATCGCGGTTCTTTAAGCGCAGCTGTGAACGCATGGACTGATCTTTATCCTGACTGGTCTGTGAGTGGTGCGCGGCGTAAGAGTAAGCAAAACGTACAGTATAAACTTTCTGAATTTATCGAATAATGAACACATTTGAGATCAATCTCTCTATAGTTCTCGGCCACACGTTGGTCTGGGAATCTTCTCGTCTTGAAGTCGACAATGATATTCCTCTGGGATATTATCGTAACGGAGGCTCGCCTGCTCCCGGCACGCAGGAGTCGATGGATTCGGTAATGAAGGCTTATGCGAATAACCTTATTCCGCTGATTCAGAATCAAGTCAAAGCGGCTCAGTCTTATGAGCCTGCGATGCAGACTTTGCGTGAGCAGATTTCGCCACGAGAGCAGCAGCTCAACGCGGATCTTTATCGTCAGTATGGGCCTCAGTTTGCAAAGACTGGATCTGACATAGCGCGACAGAATGCACAGGCTCAGGCTGAGACTGATCTCGGTATCGTGAGCGGCACCGGCCGTGACCTCGTTCGTGAGGCCATGCGCACGCAGAAAGAAGCTGATCCTGAAGCTTATCGTGCGCGTGAGTTGGCTCTGCAGAATCTCGAACAGCTTCAGGGATCTTTGACTGATCCCAACGCTGGCTTGAGCGGAGCCGAGCGGGCTGAGATTGATAGGTCTCTCGCACGGGAGAACTATGCACGTGGCACTGGCGCTACGCCGACGGCGACTTCGACCGTGGCTAATGCGCTGGCGTTCGGTGGCGCAGGTGAGGCTCGAAAGCAGCAGCGTCAGAGTGCGATTGCTAATGCAGCTCAGCTTGCCACGGGCGCAGTGCAGCCTCTGTCGTCTAAGATCGACACGTTCCAGCTTACGACTGGTCGCCCTTCGATCAATCAAGGCGAACAACGTACTGGTGGTGCGCGTGAGGTTGGACAGGAGTCTAACGCGATGGGCATGAACTTGTTTGGCAATGCTGCTCAAATGAGACAGCAAGAGAATCAAATCAATGCGTCGCGTAAGGATGCACTCGATGCGCTCACGCAGGGCGTTAGTGCTGCTGGCGGCATCTCTAAGATGGCTTGCTGCTGGACCTTTGCAGAGGCTTACTATGGCTGGGAGAACATTCCTAATGAAGTTCGTGTGCTTCGTGATCTTGAATACTCGTTGCAAAAGCGCGAAGGCTATCGTCGCATGAGCCGCTTCTTGGTGCCGCTGATGAAGAAGTCTTCGATCGTGCGCGGTTTGGTCAACACCTTTCTAATTAAGCCCGTCACTAGCTACGCAAAGTATTACGTGCATGGCCAAGGAATGGGCTGGGTGTTTGCGCCCGTGACCAATCTCTACTTTGCAGTTTGGGAAGACATGGGCGCTCGCGCCGGTGTTCCTAACGACGTAATGAATCTGCGGCTCGCTGCAGGTGTCTGGAACTCTGGACTCTATCCTCTCTGATTTATGGCTACCAATTCAGTTATACCGATGTTTAATCGTAACTCCATTAGGAAAAGACCTCTCTCTATGTATCGAGAGCTTGTGCCTGATAGCGCTGCAAGGAAAGCCGCTGGGGCAGCCGCGATCGTCGCTGGCGTTCCCGGTGCGCGTGAGGTTGCTTTGAGAGATCTAGGATCTGGTTCTGAAGCGAACGCTCCTATGATGCCTGATATCTACGGTAATCAGGATATTGATCCTAACAGTCCCGGACCCGCGCAGATCACTGATCCTAATGCGCCTATTAACATTGCGTCTCAGCGCGAGTCTACGCCAGAGATGGGAATGGAACGTCAAGAGGCTATAGCTAATCAAGGTCGCGGAGCACGCTATGATGAAAATTCTATCATGGGGCTTCTTAGTTCTCTTGTCGGAAACCCTAAAGCTAACGAGGCTTTTGATTCTACTAAGCCAATAGGTGGCGAGAATGTACCTTATAAACCCTCAGGATTTTTTCGTAGCTTTCTAGGCGATCCTGCGAATAGAAAGAATATTGAGGCCCAGCTAGCACAGGGTGCTGAGTGGAAAGCTGAGACTGCCAGAACTAAGCAACGGGCTGAGCGTAAACAAGATCTTGAAGATGAAATTGCCCTACGTGAAAAAGGTCCTAATGCTCGTTTTGCCGCTGAGCAGAAACGCTTAGATGATAAAGCGATTCAAGATGAGATTGAGCGCAATAATGCTATTGATCTTGGGCTTGTTCGAGAAGGCAACGAAGCTGTACTTAAAGATGAAGACATGGTTCGTAAGGCTCTATCTGATGAACAAGAAGGTAGGCGTAAAGATCGTGAGTTAGATATTCGAGAGAGTGCAATTAAGCCACCTCGTTATAGTCCTATAGGTAACACAGGAATGTTCCAAACTCCTGAAGGAGATCTTGCTGTGTTTGAACCTGAGGTAATGCGAATTTCTGATAAGATGCCCGGTCGTCCTGCAAAATTCCGTATGCTTACAGGTGAAGGTTCTAAACCTCCCGGTCGTACTGACGGAGATATAGAGGTTGATAGACTTACTAATAAGCCTATTGTCAAAACGCCTCCGCCTGCGCCTGCGCCTGAAAATACCGCTATCGTTCCTCGCTTTATGCGTGGTGCTGGAGAAGTTGTTGGTGAAGGTGTTCAATCCTTTATGGATCCTCTGCGTAGTGGTGCAACGGGTCTTAATCAGCTATTGTTTAATTCTGGTGCACAACAAGATCCTGAAGTGCTCAAGCGCATGGAAGAACGTGCGCGTAGAAATCCCCTGCGTAATCCAAGCATTGCTACTCCAATGGGCTATTAACTCATAAGATCATGACACAAGCACAATATCAGTGGCTAAAAAATAACGGATATGATCCGACCGTCTACGATGTAGATGATCAGGGTAATATCTTTGAGAATCCTGCCGAAAAGAAAGAAGTAATGTCTCCGCTTCGCGCAGGACTTACTTCGTTTGCTGGTAATCTATTGCCCACAGGCGGTGCGATGGCGGCTAGTGCGCCCTTTATGCCGCTTGCGGTATCTGCTCCTCCGATTGGTATTCCTTTAATGCTGGGTGCAGGTCTTCTTGGTGGCTATGGCACTGGCAAGTTGCAGCAAGCGGGGCTTGAACGCTATGCTCCTGAGGCTATTGCGGAGATGCAGCGAGCTGAGACAGATCAGCCTGTTGCTTCTTATCTAGGTGGCTTCGCACCTAACGCATTAACGATGCGTCCGTCTGTTAAAGGACTGAGTGGTTTGTTGCGGCCTACCGCTGGTCCAGGCACTGCAACTCTGCGAGAAGCTCTATCCAAGCCCGGCTTCCTTGAACCTGCTATCAATGTAGGTGCTAACGTGGCTGGCTCGACGGCGGGTCAGCTTCTCGATATGTCACAGGGCGGAGAGTTCTCTGTGCCTCGATTCGCGGCAGACGTTGCACTTGGATCTTTGTTCAACAAGCCCACAGCATTAGGTCGCAAGTTGGGCTTCACAGACTCATCAGAGAATGCTCGCACTGAGCGGCCTGATCTTGGCGCATCTCGTAATCGCCCTGACCTAGCACCTACTCAAGGTGGTCCTGAAGGTGGCGGTGAGATGCTTGCGCTTAATGCACCTGAAGAAGCTAGACAAGGCAGAACTCTTAATCAACCTTTGCTTAATCAACCCTTGTCTGATTTGGAAGTTTATCTTCCAGCAGAAGGTGTTGGTCGAAAGCCTCAGGCTGTTGAACGGCCCTTCATTGAGGTTGAACCTATTGAGCGTCAAAACCTTATAGCTGATAAAGCTGAAGAGTCTCTTGATAGAGCTTTCAAACAACTAGAAGCTCCGGTAGATACTGCGACGGCACAGAAACAACCTGCTCAAGCTGGGTTGTCGGAAGACGCTAGAGCTGCGCAGGATCTATTAGATGAGGCTAAGCAAAGTGGCAATCAGGAAAACATAGACGCGGCTCAGGAAATCTACGACGGAATCAACAAACGATTCTCTCGCGGAGAGGGAGCGTCAAACAGTATCACGCAAGAAGATATTGACTTTGCCCATGAGATTGCTGATCGTCGTGGCTTGAAGATTGAGCTTGAGCGGGCCTTTACAGAAGAGGGCGGTCAAGAAGTGCGCGGTCTATTCATGACTGATAAAAACGGCAATCGCGTTATGCGAATCAATCCGTTTATGGCCACGGCTGATACAGCCATTCACGAGATCGGTCACGATATCTTTAAGGGCGTGACTAACAAGGGAATGCGTCGGTCGCTGATGGACACTGCTCTTGACTCTCCTGCATATAAAGCAGAGCTTGCGGCGCGGGCTGAAGAAGTTCGGGCGGGCAAGATCACACAAGAACAAGCTAACGACATTGCACTTGAAGAAGGTCTTATTCAGGCGTTCGGCGAGAAGATGCCTCAGGTTAATCGCGGCGAGTTGCGCGCTTGGTTTGCTGCGTTCAAAGCAAATGTTAAAAGAATAGCCACAGGCAAGATGAGTCCTGAAGATGCACTGGATTGGATGCACTATGCGACTACAGAGAATGTGCCTTGGAAGGGTGTTGCTGTGGCGAAGGGTGGTGGCGTTATGGGGTCAGAAGAAAGATTACAGCGTGCACAGCAAGAGACACCTGAGTTTAAAACATTCTTTGATAAGAGCCAAGTTGTCGATGCTGAAGGAAAGCCTAAGTTTGTTTATCATGGCACCGGAGCAGATATTTCAGAATTCAAGAAAGGTCTTCTGGACGAAAGAGCTTTATACGGTCCGGGTATTTATACAACTGAATCTAAAGATGTCGCAGGTGGTGAAAAAAGTTATTCATTTAAAGGATTAAAATCCGATGATGTTACAGGTGAGTTTGGTTCAGATGAAAATCTTTCGATGTCTGAGCAGATAAAGCAAGCAAAAGAACAAGCAGTTAAAGAAGGTTTTACTGCCGATGAGATAGATGGTTCTATCTTTGTACCAAACAAAGATGGTGGTATAGACATGTATAATGAAGCTGATTCTCAACCTAATGTAATGCCTTTATATGCAAGCATTAAGAATGCATTTGACATTGATGCTATGCCTGAGAATTGGTCAGCGATAGCTGAGAAGATGGATGCTACTGCTACTAAGTTATTTGGTGATAAATATCTAGGGATAGATTTTGATAGGCTTGAGAGATCAGAGAGTACCCAGAATATTGACGGTCGTTCTTTGTATAAAGCCTTGTCTCGTTCATTTGAACGCAATGATCTAGGGAAAACTTATGCTAATGAAATTCTAAAAGCTATGGGTTATGATGGCATAACTCATACTGGCGGATTGTCTGGTCGTTATGGTTCTGGTGAGCCTCATAAAGTTTGGATTGCCTTTGAACCTGAACAGATTAAGAGTGCTCTTGGAAACAAAGGCACCTTTGATACAGCTAATCCTGACATACGTTATCAACGTGCCCAACAGGAGACTCCCGCGTTTAAGAATTGGTTCGGCGAGAGTAAGGTTGTCGATGCTGATGGGAAGCCTTTGACGGTTTATCATGGGACTTCTAAAGACGTTGACTTTAACTCATTCAAAGGTAACAAAAATGGTATCTGGTTTACTCCAGATACTGAGAGCGCGTCTAGTTACGCCATGCAAAATGATAGCATGGACTATAAACAAATTCCGGGTACATGGAAAATGCAACAGGTAAATACCGCATCTCGCGTTATTCCTGCGTATGTTTCTCTTAAGAATCCCGCAATATTTGAAGTCTGGCCTGACGTTATTCGTTACGCTACAAACTACAAAAAAGCTTTGGGTGATTACTTCCCGCAGTTAAAAGCTCAAGGTCACGATGGCGTTATTTTTGGTTCTGGTAAAGATACAGTCTATGTAGCCTTCAATCCTGAACAAGTCAAATCCGCTACAGCCAATCGTGGCACCTTTGATCCGCTGAGTAAAGACATCCGCTATCAACGTCCTACAGTGGGCCAAGCTAAAGAAGCTGTCAAAGCTGGCCTTGACAAAACCCTCAGCGAGATTGACCAGATCACACGGCGCGGTGGCATTTATGAAACCGTCGGTCGTGCAATGACTCGGGCCTATAACACCGCCGACGCAATGCTTGGTAAGGCTCGGTCGCTGGGGCTGACGATCACGAAGCTTAACTATGCTGATGCAAACAAGCTAAGGTCGCATCTGTATAACGAATACAAGAATCAACAATTACTCACGCCTGCTCCGGAGATCGCAGAAGCTTATAAAGAATGGCGCACACAGGCTAAGCCTTTCTGGGTAGCCGAAGCCAACAAAGCGGGCTTTAAGATCGACGCGGGTAAAAAAGGTCTACGTGATCGTATAGAGAGTGAGTTTTGGTTTCCTGGACATAAGTTATCCGACGAGGCTCGCGATATCTTGGCGAGTAAGGTAGGCACGCCTGAGTATCAGAAACTCAAGGATGATTATCTTCGCGACGCTGAGGCAAACTATCTGTCGCAAGGAAAGCTGATGACTGAGGCGCAAGAAAAAGCCTTGGTTGATTTCGAGGAACAACGCGCTCTTAATAACAAGACGTTTGATCCTTCTGCCCCGGCGAATTTTGCTGGCGCTCGTAAGCCTATGGGTCGTCCGCTGCCTGAGAGCTGGGTTGAGAAAGACTTCCGCAAGACTTTTGAAAGCTATAACGCACGCTCAGCTAAAGACTATGCCGCACAACAACACTTCGAGAAGTCGCCTGAGGTGATGGCGGCGTTGGGTTCGAAGAAGTTCTTCAATGATCAGGATATCCCAGCGAACATATTGCAGAACACGGATGTGATTGCGCCTGATCCTAGCATTCAGTCTGTCATGCGTGAGTTCAGCGGGCAGCCTTTGCAGATGCCCGGCAAGACGATTCGCTCATTCGGTGCTGCAGCTAGCGCACTTGCTCTGCAGACTATCTCACGTATCGGTGACGTGGGCGGCACAGTCACAAAGCCTCTGGCTTACATTGGACTTGGCGACTATGGCGCATACATGGGCGGAATGGCTGAGAAGCTTAGTGATTGGAGTAAGTTAAAGGCGCGCTCGATCGAGTCTGGATTGAATAATCCGAATGCGAATCAAGACTTCCATCAGGTTATCGGCATGGGTCAAGATGCTGGTAAGTATATGCAGAAAGTTCTGGATGGACTTGGATTCATCACAGGATCAAGCAAGCTAGAGTCTGTTGCACGCACGCTGGCTCAGGCGCAGGGCGAGATGATCGTGAGCATCAACAAGCGCAAGGCGGCCACTGGCGACAAAGACGCTGTGCGCTTTCTGGATACACTCAACAACGACTGGCGCACACAGTCAGACATGGCACTTGCAGCGCAGTTCGGACAGATGATGCAAGGTACGTATGATATGCGTCAGTTGCCCGCTTGGTTCCTTGAGGGCGGTGCGGCTCCTTATCTTACGTGGTCTAAATGGAGCATGAGTCAGATGAATAACTTCCGCAAGTTTGCGGTCGAGCCTGCGATGCAAGGTAATCTGAAACCGCTAATTGCACAGGTGCTTGTAGGTATGGCTGGCGGCGGAGCGATTGAGCAGGTTCAAGAATGGCTTAGCGGTAAGGAATCGAAGGCTGTTAAGTGGAGTGAGCTTGAGAGCTGGGCGCGTCAGAATGAAGGCACGATCGGCACTGATGGTGGCGAGCTTCTCTTGCAGAAGTTTATGATAATGGCGCAGAAGACAGGCACGTTCGGCTTTGCAGGAGATCTTGCGATGATGCCGATCAATGCGTTGGTTGGTGACACACAGTCTTCGGTTGGAGTTTTTCCGGCCGCTGAGTTGTTTGCTGATGGAATGAAGAATGTTGCTGGTGCGTTGACGGCGATTGACAAGGGTGAAGATGTTGGGCTTGTGCTGCAACGATTCGGGAAGAATGTGATCGTTGGAAAGACACAGATGGCGCGGGTTGCGAGTACGTGGATTGATGAAGTTTTTAATGAAGGCTCCGATAATCTGCGCAGTGCTGATCGGCGCAAGGCTCGGTTGTTTGAAGAGCTGAGTGGAACTGGTCGGTCGAATGGAATGTTCCCTGTGAGTTATGAGAACCTTGCAGAGCAGAAGTTTGAACGGGGTTCTGTCACAGAGGATACCGGCGAAGAGGCATTCAATCTGGTGTCGCGTGCAAGAGCAGAAGCAACATCACCAGAAGATTATGCGAGCCGGATTAGAAAGTTGAAGACTTCTCAAAACCAAATCATGCCTTCGCTGGAGAGACAGCCTATGAAAGCCGCAAGATACCTAGGCTTTGTCGAAGGCGCAGAGCCAGGAAAAGGAAGTGAGACGCTGAAGCGATACTATACAAGACAGAATGAAGACAAGTATCGCAAGAGTTTGATAGAAGGAATGTCTGGGATACGATAAATTAAAGATAAATTAACAAAACAAAAAACCCGCTCTGCTTATCACAGGGCGGGTTTTCTTTTCGTTATTCTTTATAAGGCTCGCCGGGATGGGCTTGGGCGTGTTCGGCAAAGCGTGCATAGGCCGCAAGGTCTACATAGTTATCAGAGTGATAGACTCGCGTAGAGCGTTGGACTTTGAACGTAACCATCATCAGCTCGACGATGTGCGCTGGGATTACTGTGGGCAATGTGATGCCGTAGTGCTGCTGCAGAATGCCCGTCCAACTCAGGCCGATGTTGCCGTGGCTATGATGCGCTTCGCCATAGATTTGGCCGCGCTGTTGGATGGTTGATGAAACGATGTCTTCTGGATTACTTTGCGACATATTGTTCAACTCCTTCTAGTCTGATTAGTTTGATACGATCCATCGTGACTAGATCATCTAGCACACGGCGGAGTTCGTCAGGTGTCTTCAGTGCCTGATAGAACCTGACAAAGATTGATTTCTTNGTTGTGCCTTGCGTTGTCTTGATGTANCGCCAGATATCTTCTGAGATCTTTGCGCTCTCATTGCGCCCCATNCCNACGAAGGGAATGTGCATATCNTTTTCGAGACGTGCAAGATGGGCTGTNGCTTCTTCGGTATCTTCGCGTGTGATGATCATGTCCGTCGTGCGGGCAAAGTGTACGGCNAACAGGATCTTCTGATGATGGAGATTCTTGCGGCCATAATACTCGTCGAGCATCGGATGCTTGTTCGTGTGGACTGAGGAAGGATTAACTTCGAAGTGTTCGTGGATGTATTCTTTGGCCTCGGTGTTTAGAATGACAGGTCCATAGAGCTTGTTGAGTTCCCGAATGTAAGACTGCAGGCGAGCTTTTGCGGCCTTCTGTTCCTCCGAAAGCGGAGGAATGGAATATAGATGGAAACGCTTTTCGATCCCATAGACGATAATCGTACGAGCCATAAAGCCGTCAGAGAGAATATCTTGATTCTGTAGACTTTGAAACTTGCCGAGCGTCGTGTTGCCGAGCAGGCTGATACACATATTTGTGCAGAAGTCTGTATCGCTGTGCTTAAGTTTGCGGACGTATTTCTTTCCACCGTTATAAGCTTCGAGAAGAAAGTCGGAGAGTTGTTCTGCATTTTTCTTAAAGATAGATGTTAGCTCGTCGAGGATGAAGACGAGAGAGCTGTGATGATAGGCTTTGCGTCTGTTCTCTGCGTCGACATAACGATGGAGATAGGCGACCTTTGAAGTCTCCATTGTGAATTGCTCGAAGGTCGTGCTGTTGGGCGCGATATAGATAAGAGGCTGTCGTGAGCCTCCGCGTGTGGACTCTGCATCTTCGCCGAGAAGATCGGCCGCGAGATCGTTCTCGGGCGACTTGATGTCGGCAGGGATTTCGAGTAGGTCTTTCATCGGAGTCGTAATGAGCGACTTGCCCGCCGAAGCAGGTCCGATGAAAGCGATGTATTGATTGGGAAATACTGCGTGAAAGTCTAAGTCTCCAAACCAAACGCGCCTTTGAAGGGCGGCACCGATCATGAAATAGAATGCAGCGTCGACAAAAGGCTGCGGGCTTTGTACGTCCTTTGTGTACAAGCACCAGTCTTCATATAGGCTCATGTAAGTAAGCGAGTCTCACAGAGTTCTTACGGATTTGTAGTGTGGTTATTACGTCGAAACCTTCTAGCTTTTCAAAGTTCGGATCGAACTCGCTGGGCAGGTGAGTCTCGTGTACAATAACGACCGAAGGCGGCGGCAGGTTAGGCGGCCACTCTTTGATCTTCTCTCGGATCGCATTCACGATCTGAGTTATTCGGTCGTTCGTCTGGCGCATAAATCGGAGGGAGCTTTTATTGAGCCACTGTTAGGCTATGTCTTTCATGCCTTGTGGATTCTCTTTTGAGAATTTACCCCAGTTCTTTCCGGCTTGGGCTTCTGATTTCATTGTGAAGTTCATTCCATCTCGGCCGGTGAGAGATATTGCGAGGCATTCCTGCATGTGCTTCGCTGTTGTGCCGATATCATTATCGAGTACCAACGCGAGAAAAGAGTCATGTTTATTGTTAATCGCCGGTAGCGTATTGCTTGGGCGTTCTCTGTTATACCGATTAATCGCGGCGTGAGTGATACAGCCCACGGTGGATTGAGGAATCCATGAGATGCCTTCCCTGATATAAGAGTCAGTAATAGTTCTCTCGAACCTACGCGGATAGTTAAATAGATTCCGGAGCTCACGTTTAGCTCTAATGTTAAATTCAATTTCATCTTGCCATTCTATGATTTCGGGGAACAGTGATGCGAAAAAGCCGAGGAATATTTTACATTCAGCAAGGCTGAGAGTAAGAGTACCGTGACTTTGTTTGAGTGTCTGAAGCTGGAAGGTCCGCTCACGCATCCTATAAGAAGAAGCATGGCAGACCATCTTGCCGATCTTGTATTCTTTGTCTGA
>JGI25907J50239_1000223_pt1 | contig 13628 bp, 9 predicted proteins | sample LauGreSpBDMM15SN_2_FD_50239 | JGI IMG/M metagenome (IMG submission 50239) | reverse complement strand
TACAAGGTATACAAGGTATTAAATTGTTGTAGTAATACGATTCATAAATATTGTTTATTGATTTTATTTTTATATGGTTATGAAGATTGTCCATTATGTAGATGTAATATTTGTATTAATGATTATTTTACTCTTGATGATTTTCATGATTTTTATTTATATAGTAAAACGAGTAAAGTTGGTAAAACGAGTAATATATTAAATAATTTATTGTGGAAATTGTGTAATTCTAACTATTATTATTATTATTATTATTATTATAAAACTATGTTTTCCGGTACNTTACCGATGACATTTTGTCAAGGTACCTTACCGATGACATTTTGTCAAGGTACCTTACCGATGACATTTTGTCAAGGTACCTTACCGATGACATTTTATCAAGGTAGTTATTTACGTAAAGTAATTTGTATTATGTTAATTATTGTGTGTTTTTATTTTTTGTTATTTTATACTTGTACGTTATTATATTAAAGTTAAAATAACTGTAAAATACAATATTATGAATTTGTTATTATCTAGTCTTTTTATCGTATTATTTTGTATAGATTATTATTTTATATACAATGATACTATAAAAAGGAATAGTCATTTATCAGAAAGGCAACGTGCACATATATTATCAATTAAGGCATCTACTACATTGTTTTTGTTAAGTGTATATTTTAATTACAAGTTTTACAAATCTGGGTTTGATACGGATTTGTATACAAATAATCTTACATCGAGTGATAATTTTATATTAGAATTATCAGTGTTAAATTTAATGTCTTATTTAATTACGGATTGTTATGTTGGTTACAACAAATATCACAAGTATATGTGTACTTTATCTGGGTATACACATCATATTGCGTATATATTTATAAGTATGGCGGCATTAAATATAGATGCATCTAGTTTTTATTTTTTATACATGATTGAAGAATTTCCTACAATGTTTTTAAGTACTGGTAGTTACAATAAAGAATTACGTAAAGATAATATTTTTGGTATTACATTTTTACTTACAAGAATACTATACCATATCTATTTAACTTGGAAATTTAGATCAAATAGTATGTTTTTAATATTGGGTTTATTGTCATTGGGGTTACATACATATTGGTTTAAAAATTGGTTTGTAAAATATATTTGGAATAAATACATAAAAAAAACAAAAAGTGAAACAAAAAGTGAAACAAAAAGTGAAACAAAAAGTGAATAAATCAAATTAATTTAAATTAATTTGATTTGATTACAAACTTACAATTTTAAGTTTGAAAACAGTTGAGCCTGATATACCATTGGGGTAAGGTCTATATAGTAGTTGAGGAAGTGAATCATTAGGCCATTGTATATCTAATTGGTCATTATATACACCTTTTACAGATATAATTCTAATAACAGTACCTGGTATATTAGTTGCATCAACTCTACCAATAGTAAATATAGCATGTGTTCTAGATGTATCCGATTCAGAACTAGGTTTAACAAAAACTTGATAAACACCATATTTTTTAGGGAATCCAGTTATTGTAACGGGTGTCGTTGAATTATTATTTAAAGTAACATATGCAGTTACATCTGCTGCAGATCCATTTATAGTATTTAATGTGACATTGTTGGCAATTATATCATTTGCGTGTATATCAGAATAATGTACAATAGATGTATTATCTGAAGGATTTTGATTACTACATACGAATGAGAATTCGTCATGTGATTCGTCCCAAATTAACATTACGAATTCGCAAGGGTATAATGAATATGTAGATGTACTGTCTGGAATTGTTGAAAAATTTAAACCTTCTGTTGGAATTGGGTTACCTAAAACTCCATTCTGATCAGCTGTACTATAAATAGTTGCTATACGTGTAGAACCAGTATAACTACGAATTCTTCTAACTTGATTTTCTCCAGTACCACCAGTTATTTTAATCCAATATCCTGCATAATAATTATCAACATTACTTGCGTCTAAACTAAGATGAACTGTTGTGATAGTATTATCACCAGCTTGTATAGTCGCAGAATGATCTGGATTATCTAAAATAACATCTCCATAAGAACTATCATTAGCTGATTGATAACGTTTTATTGCCAAACCTCCATCTGCAGTTCCAGAAGGTGCGTTATTAACAACTATCATGTTATCATTTATTGTAACAACTGTTGATTCTACGGATGTTGTGACTCCTTTAACATCTAAATTACCATAAATGGTTGTTGTACTACTTGGAGTACCGATATAAATAGGTATATTCGACGTATTTGTAGCTATTTGTACACCATTATTTATATCTGCACTTTCAATTCTTACAGTTCCATTTGCAGTAAGATATATACCGCCAGTAATACTTGTTGTGCTTAATTTTATAGCATCATTAGTTATACCTGAAGAAGTTATATTTACTCGTGAATTGGTATTACCTGAAACACTAATATTCAAGTCTTGATAGTCAGCTAATGTGGTATTTGTATATATACTTTCAGCTCCATAAGTTGTCATAATAATAGAACCACCAGTTTGAGTAGATGCATCTATCCCACCAGAACCTGCTAACAATGTAATTTTACCTTGGGATAAATATGGTTGTGTTATAGAAATATTACCATTGGTAGTGGTAGTATAAATTTGTAAAGCTGTATTTGTGACATTTGTACCAGAACTTTTTAATACAAGTGCAGAATCACTTGGATTTTCAACACCTATAATCATATTTTGATTGGTTCCGATACTATTAACTAAATAACTTGAACTAGCAGCTTGTGAAACAATTGATATAGGTCCAGATGTATTTGTAATCATTGTAAACCCACCAGAACCAACTAATTGAGACATTGATCCATTTCCTAAACCATCTGCATTAGAAATTTGAATATTACCATTTGTATTTGATGTATTAATAACTAATGCTGTATTTGTTGTATTATTACCTCTACTTTCTATTCGTAATTGAGAATCTGTTATACCATTAAGACTTATTGTGAGATTTTGATTATCACTAGCAGAATTTACATTAAAACTTCCGGAACCATTGTTTGCAGAAATTGATATGTTACCATTTGAAGTAGTTTCTGTTATACCACCCGAACCAGATACAATAGATATTGAACCAGTATTTGCACCTGACAATAATGAAATACCACCATCTGCATTAGATGCTACTATATCTACAGCATTTGATGAATTTAAACCTCCATATAATTGTAATGTACCAACCAATGAATTTACATTTACATTACCTCCTGTACTTTTAAATTCTGCATTTGCACCTACTTGTATAAATACTGTATTACCGCCTGTTACTGTAAAAGGTCCATTATTTGTATCAATATGAGTCTCTGTTAAATTAGTGACTCCGTATAAAGTATTAAGATTTTCATGTACATTAAGAGTTTTTGTAATACCAACGCCACCTGCGATAATTAGTGACCCATTTGTATTACAAGTACTGTTTTCAGTACCACTAATAATACATTTTCTGTTTACATTAATATCACCCCATCCAAATTGTGTAACGTCACTACCTTGTTCCAATGTAATATCACCATGAAATATAGTTGCTAATGGTGTTGACATATGTATAATTAATAATTAATTATATATTTTTATCAGATTTTGGACGATGTTAACTTAACTAAAATCCCAGTCTTTTGAAATATTTTTTGACAACATTGCTAATGGTATATTTTCATTACGCATTCCTATAATCTTTTTTGGTAACATTGCTAATGGTATATTTTCATCGTCATTACGTATCTTATCCGTCTTATCTGTTTTATCTGTTTTACCCGTCTTACCCGTTTTGTCCGTCTTACGCATTCCAATAATCTTTTTTTCTTGAACAAATTCTTCATCTAAATTACATTCTAACCCAATTTGTTTTAAATTTGTACCATTTGTACCATTTGTACCATTTGCAACTGAACATAATTGACCACATCGATCAGATGGACAATAATAAGATTTTTTATTATATTTTTGATAATCTCTAAAAAAATTATAAGATGTTATATAATCATTTAATGAGATTAATTTGTTTATAGTAAAATGCTTATTTGATGTGCTGTCTCCTATAATTTTTTTTGTCGTATTAATAACAAATCCTGAATTATTATAATATCCTGTTTTTGAAAAATCCCTTAATACTCCAGCGTGTGTAGTTACAAATACATTTAAAGATCCTGATCTTTTTTCCAACAAATTAACAAAATATTTATTGAACCATTTTATAAATTCGTGTATATCACCAGGTTCAATACGTTCTTGTGGAAAAGATTCAACAAATGAAAAATCAAAATATTCTAAAATACCAAGTTTTTTTAAATACATTTTTTGTTCTTGTATTGGTAAAATAGCATAACTGGGAGTGATTCGCATTATATCTTTACTCGTTTCTGAATATTTATCATTACTTGATTCGTCAATTTCTCTTAATAATGGAAATACGTATATTTGTTTTGGTGGGTTTTTCCATTTTCTAGTCATGTAATAAGCAGTTTCCATACATCTTATCAAAGGAGAGCATCCTACAACATTAAATTTATCCATTTGTAAATTTTTATCCCCAGTTAGATTTGGTAGTTGTCGTAATATTTTATTAATTATACAACCATTGTATATAGATGCTTCTACACCAACATTTGTTAAGACTGGGTCATTTAATGGTACTATATCAGATGTAAATACATTCAAGTTACCATCATTTTTTTTTAAAAATTTATTAGCATTTGTATAAGATATAACACCTTCATTTACTAAATTTGACATGGCATTATGACATCCATAACCGTGTCTTAAAAATGCAAAATTAATATTCATATATAATATATTTATATATAAAAAATTACTTTAATTAAATATTAATAAATGATCTTTCATTGTATTTAACAATGGCTTTTGATTCACCCAGATACCCATAACAGTTTGAAAGTAAACGAATATTTGTATTTGGTATATATCTATCAATAGAGCTATGTGTATGACCATTAATACAAGCAATTAAATGATTAAATGATAATAATTCTGGTATATCACTTGCATATGCACTTGATAGAAAATTTCCATAATAATGTCCATTTGTCAAAAGGTTAGCTCCGTGGTGTGTTAACAATACGGTTGGAGTTGTGTCATTTGACAATTCTTGAATAATATATTTTTTACTCGTATTGAATAATGTTTTGCACATTTCTGGTGTAAATAAAATATCAGGATTTACTGAAACATAAATGTTTTTATAGTCATTTATTTTTCTAGCAACCTGTAAATCAATATCGCTCCATAATAAACTTCCAATTATTTTTATAAAGTCTTTTCGGTCTTTTCGGTCTTTTCGGTCTTTAAACTGTTGAAAATATGATACTCGATTTGTTTTAGTATTAAGGTATAAACAATCGTTATCTAAATAATAAACATTATCTGGTAACGAAATTGATTCTAATTCTATATCTTTCATAGATAATAGTTGTTTGTTTTTAATTGAGTAATATTCGTGATTACCATATAATAAAAATACATTTTCCCATTTTTTAGAACAATAATTTATAAATTCTTTGTATATTTTAGTATTTGGATATCCTATATCACCTAATAAACAAATATTTTCACATTCAGATATTTTTGGAATATTAATAATTTTAGATCTTTGTTCTAAATGAATATCTGATACATATTGTAGCTTTACCATTAATATGTTTAATAAATATATATTTTTAAATTTTTTTATATATATTTTTAAATTTTTTATACAATTATTTTTTAAATTGGTAATTCGTTTGATCGGGCACTTGTAGTCATAGCTCTAAAGTTTACAGAACTGCTCAAATATCCTGTAATATTAGTTGATGTATATTTGATTTGGCCATTATTATCAATAGAGAATGTAAATCCAGTAACATCGCCAACATACGAACTATTGATAACCCAGTTGCTTAATTTATGAATACCTTTCAAATTATAATAAGCATATTTGTTGGTTGTTTCATCAAGAATTGTTACTGAAACAATAGCATCGAATGCTCTAACAATAGAATTATCAAATACAAATCCAGTAATATTAGTAGCAGAACTTACATTATTAGCTGCATTAAAAATACGTTCTCTTGAAATATCTCCAAGACTTGGTGAAACATCCACAGTATTGAAAATGATAGCACCTCCAGTAGCACTTACTCCACCAATAATAGGTAAATAATCGTTTGTAGAAATAGTAACACTACCAGTTGTAACAGTTAAATTATCTTCCATAATAGATGCACCAGTAACATTAAGAGATCCAGCAGTAACAAATCCATGAAGAATTGAAACACCAGTGACATTAAGAGCACCAGCAGTAACAGTTCCATGAAGAATACTGTCACCAGTTACATTAATAGTTCCAGTAGTAATACCCAAGTCAAGAATGGATGCACCTGTGACATAAAGACTACCGGCAGTAATACCTCCATGAAGAATACTGACACCAGTTACATTAATAGTTCCAGTAGTAATACCCAAATCAAGAATGGAAGGACCTGTGACATAAAGACTACCGGNAGTAATACCTCCATGAAGAATACTGTCACCGGTTACATTAATAGTTCCAGTAGTAATACCCAAGTCAAGAATNGAAGGACCTGTGACATAAAGACTACCGGCAGTAATACCTCCATGAAGAATACTGTCACCGGTTACATTAATAGTTCCAGTAGTAATACCCAAGTCAAGAATGGAAGGACCTGTGACATAAAGACTACCGGCAGTAATACCTCCTTGAAGAATACTGACACCAGTTACATTAAGCCCACCAGCAGTAACAGTTCCTTGAAGAATACTATTTCCAGTAACATTAAGAGCGCCAGCAGTAACAGCACCTCTTAAGAATGATTCTCCAGTAACGGCAAGAGCACCAGCAGTGACAGTTCCTTGAAGAATACTGTCACCAGTAACATTAAGAGCACCAGCAGTNACAGCACCTCTTAAGAATGATTCTCCAGTAACAGCAAGAGCACCGGCAGTNACAGTTCCTTGAAGAATACTGGTTCCAGTGACATTAAGAGCACCGGCAGTGACAGAACCATGTAAGATTGAGTTATAATCTACATAAAGAGATCCTATACTAGTATTATCAGAATGTAAATTACTAATAGTTGCATCAGTGAGACTTGCACTTGATAGAGCTAAATTTGCTATAGTAGCAAATCCTGTTAATGTTAAATTAGCAGTGGAAATCGTGTCATTTACAAGTATGTTTTTTAGTCTTAAATCAGCATAATTATTATTGTTTTCTAAATCAATTTTAGGATCTTGAGCATCAGCAATATAAGCAAAACGAATTTCATCACTTTGTTCATCATAATATTGTCCCATATAACTTCGATTGTATAAAGTAAATCCAGTTTCCGTAAGATTACCACCAGTTAATGTATTTCCAACAGTAGACAAAATACCAGCATTTAATGCACTAGAATAACTATCGATTTGAGCATATCCATTACTACCATCTAATTCAACCCACCATCCTCTATAATAATGATCAGCTTGTTGGTGCGAAGATCCAAATGTAATAGATGTACCATTAACATTTTCTAGAGCAAGTAAAGTACCGCTTGTCACAGAATTATCACCTGTTACATCTATACCATCTCTACGGATAAGCAAACCAGCATCTCTACTTCCAGCAGGCCCAGCATTAATCACAAGAGTATTATCTTCTACATTAATAGTTTGACTATTAACATATGTATATGTACCCTCAACATATAAATTACCCAATATAGTTGTATTACCTCCGACATTCAGATTTTTAGCAATACCAACACCTCCATCAACAACCAATGCTCCATTAGAATCACTTGAACTTTGCGTAGTATTGTAAATATGTTGAATACCTCCAACACTAATATTTTTTTGTACAGCCATACCACCTGAAAGTACAAATGCTCCTGATGATGTAGTAGAACTGTCATATGTGGCATTAATACTAACACCACCGTATAAAACAAACGCTCCTGATGTAGAATTTGTCGATTCTGTAGCATCAAAGATTACAATAGGTTGTTCAAAAAACATTGGTGAAAAATTAGACATTTATATTATTTATAAGTATATTCAATAATAAAATAACATATTTTAAACGAAATGATTTTTTATTAAACGTAATTTTGTGTTTAAATTTATTTTTCCACCAACATTTTAATTTACTATGTGCCTCACGTGAATAAAATTTTATATAATATATTTTTTGGTTTATATAAAATTGATTTAAAATCAATAAACATTTAAAATTACTTGATATGGAAAAGTTTAAAGTTTCTAATATAAATGATTTAGAATTATTATATTCTATTTTAAGAGAAAAGTATCCAAAAAATGAAATTGATATATTGTTTAATTGGAATACTAAACACTATACAATTACTGTTACAGAAAATCCTTATAAATTAGACCCCAAAGTCCCAGTTGATTTAAATATACAAGTTGTATATGGAGATTCAGTTACAGGAGATACACCACTCGTTTTAAAGAAAGACAATCAAATTTATATTGAAACTATCCAAAGTATTTTTGATATTACTAACAAACAAGAATATCCTGGATTTAAAATATTTGATAAAACAATTCGTTTAGAAAAAGAATTTTCAACAACAGATTATCAAATATGGACTGACGCTGGTTGGGCTAATATTAAACGAGTAATCCGTCATAAATGTGAAAAGAGGATATACAGAGTATTAACACATACAGGTTGTATAGATGTTACAGAAGATCATTCGTTGATAACACAAGATCTCGAACCTATCAAACCAAAAGATTTAAAAGTAGGAGATTCACTTTTACATAGTTTTCCTACAGAATTTATTGAAACTAAAGATTGTATCAAAAAGTCTATAAATATTAACAATAATACGTTTATTACTACAAGCAAAATACAAGCACAACGTATATATTATTTATTGCAAAGTTTAGGATTTAATGTATATATTGATAATATAAATACAGTGTTTATAATAAATAAAATAAATTTTCAAAAGGAAAAAGAAACAGTTGTAAAAAAAATTATTGATAAGGGCATAACTAATGATTACGTGTATGATTTAGAAACGAATATTGGACGTTTTGGAGCAGGAGTTGGACAATTACAAATTTTCAACACAGACAGCGTGTTCTTACGATTTCAATATAATAGAGAAGATTTTAATGAAAATAGAAAGGATACATTTAGACTTGCGACAGTTTGTGGAGACAACCTAACACAAGATATTTTTAATAGAAAACCTATAGAATTAGAATTTGAAAAAGTTTTTCATCCGTTTATTTTATTAACAAAAAAACGTTATATTGCAAACAAATTTGAAAATACAAAAGATCCTTTTCAATTAAAATGCGTAGATGCAAAAGGGATAGCATTAACTAGACGAGATTATTGTCCAATGGTTAAAAATTGTTATAAACAAATTATTGATACCATTCTTAATGATAAAACATCTACTGGAGAAACAAGTGATAAAAACAGTGATAAAAACAGTGATAAAAGATACGATTCTGTTAAACATAGTACTGATATTTATAAAAGTTTTGTTGACAAGATTTATAATTACGAAATTAAAATAGATAATCTTATCGTATCTGCTATGTTGGCAAGTAGTTATAAAACAAAACCTGTTCACGTACAATTAGCAGAACGATTAAAATTACGTAAAGAACAAGTGCAAGTGGGGGATCGAATACCGTATATTTTTATAGAAAGCGATGATCCTAAACGACAGAAATCAGAATTAGGAGAAGATCCCAAATATGCTATTCAAAACAATTTAAAATATAATAGAAAATGTTATTTAGAACAATTAGCAAAACCTATCCTTGGATTTTATAAAATTACATTACAAAATCGTGAAGATTTATTAGATCATATTATAAATTATACAAATGATATTTTAGTTAAATGTGGTGGGAAAGCATTACGTCCAAGTGATTTTAAGATTGAAGATTAAATTCGAGAAATTAAATTCGAAGATTAAATTCGAAGATTAAATTACACGTGGATTTAACTGAAATTCATTATACCAATTTTCAAAAATTACAATGTCATTTGGGTCTTGAAATATAAAATAATTATCACAAGGTCTATGTATTATGGAATGTTTTTTAGCTGTACCATTATTTATTTCATCAAATAATTCATTTGCAACAAGTGTTGTACACAATTCACCAAGAATTCTTTGGTTTCTTGATGTCATTTTATGTGTATAACGTATAAAATCTTTTCCACTTCTCCAAAAATATACTTCTGTTAAAGCATATTCACTGATTTGTCTATTTAAACTTGTATACAATACAGTTTTATTATCTTGATCAGGTTGTATATACTTGTATCTATTTGATCCATCGCTAACAAATGTTATTATTTGTAAAAGTGCAGTTTCTTTTAATAAAAAATCAGTTATAAAAGTTTCTACGTCCCAATTTAACCATTGATTATCATTTATTATAATAACAGGTAAATCATTATCTATAAAACGTTCAGCTAATAAAATAGAACCAGCATTTCCTTCTGTTTTGTCAGATTGTATAACTGTACAATTTGGTACAATTGAGCTTAATATTTTATGAAAATTGTGTAACCTACAAAGATGTTCTCTAACAATAAATATATAATTTGCATCTATTTGTAAATTATTTATAACCCACACAAATATAGGTTTATCCATCATATCTATTAAATTTCTTTCATTCCTATATGAACTTGTTTTAAAACGTAAATTATCACCCATTATAGGAATGACTATATTTATATTTTTTTGAAACGGTGTTTTTTTACATACTCCAGAATTTTCATTTTGATAATAACTAATACTAGATAAAATACATTTGGATGAAAATGAAGCAGCAGATGTTAAACACACACTAATACCAAGTTTTCTAGCAATACAAATATCAACGTAATCAGAATCTATTACCAACATCTGTTTTACATCACAATCGTTTTCTTGAATAATTTGCAAATAATGATCCCTTAATAATATTTTGTCATTCGAATTATGTGTTTGTATTAAACCCTTACATTCTAATTTATTAATTTCGCGATTTAATTCTTTTACAGAACTATTTGCAACACCGTATATTATATATCCTCTGTTTTTTAAATCTAAAACAAGACATTTGAATTTATCTGATATTTCTGCATTTTTATCTTGTAAATTTTGTATTGAATTTATATTAAATAAAATTAATCTAATCATATTTAATACGAGGTAAATAAAAAATTAAACTTGTACACGAGACTTCATAAGATTAAAATGTTTAGATATACGTGTTAATTCAGTGTAGTCTTCTGGATAATGTAAAGTATACCCATCATTATGTGGTACCTTGTTTCCTCCCTTGTATCCATTTGTATGAGGATACATATTCCAAAAAATTGTACCCTTTACATTTGGTCTACTTTCTATTTCTCTAAACCAATCGTCTCCAAAATGGCAATCGTATTCTCCTATTATATATGGTTTACCAACATTTTTAGCATTGTTAGATCCATAATCTACACGCCAATAATCCTTTCCGTAAAAATGACCACTATATACGTCTAATGAATCTATATTAAAATCATTACTAGTTCCTAAACTTTCATCTGCACCATTTAATACAAGATGATATACATCTATTGATTTAATCCAAGTTGAAATGTCTGTTATCCAATCTTCAGTTGGAACAGTTGTACTGCCAACACTTGGTCGTATATTTCCTAATTCATTTCCTAATTCTATTAAAAACAAAGAAGGGTCTTGTTTTATAGAAATACCAGTATATCTATTTACGTGATTTAACCACAAACTAATATATTCCTTGAAATCAGCTCTAACATCTTTATTTGTCCAAAATTGTGTTTTATCAACGCCTCTAGTTTTGCAAAATTGTAAGTAACTACCATGAAAATAATCATAACCATCTATTAATGGAACAATTAACTTAATATTGTATTTATTAGCCATCCAAAACGAATAATCTATTGGTTCCCAAGCTTGTTTATTTAAATTGTTATCGAATGGTCTTAATGAATTTTTTGAACCACCAGAAAACCCTAATGTATGAGATCTTATTACTGTGGCACCCATTTGTTTTGCAACCATAAACATTTCTTCTATTTGTTCATGACTAGGATAAGTATATTCTTCTGTATAACCCAACCAATATGCATTAAAACCTACTGGTACAAAAATATCCTTGTCTAATATAAAATCTCTACCATTCCAATATACATAATTACTTTTTGGTACACTTGTAGGTGTAGGTTTGGGTTTGCTTGTGCTTGTATTTGTGCGTTTAATTGTAGGTTTACTTGTAGGTTTACTTGTAGGTTTACTTGTAGGTTTACTTGTAGGTTTACTTGTAGGTTTACTTGTAGGTTTAATTGTGCGTTTACTTGTAATTGTCGGTAAGGTAGTTAATTTACTTGTTTGTATGTTGACATCTGTTTCATTACATGTATAACACGTAACAAATGTTAAAAGGCTTAGAAAATATAATATAAACATAATAAGACTTGATAAAAAGTTGATAAAAACAAAGTTGATAAAAAGTTGCTAGACTTGATAATTCTATTTAAAATAGTCACGATATCTTTAAATTTATTTTATTTGATATATATTAAACAATTAAATGAAACGTGCTTTTTTATGTGGTATTAATTATATTGGTACTGGGGGTGCTTTAAATGGATGTATAAATGATATATCAAATGTAAACAACTTTTTAGTTAAAAATTGTGGATATGATGCTAAGAATATTAAAATTATGACAGATGATCCTAAATCTGTTACAAAACCAACGCGTGCAAATATGGAAGCTGGTATTTCTTGGTTAGCAAATAATAGTGTTGCAGGTGATACTCTTTTTTTTTATTATTCAGGACACGGATCTGATATTAAAGATACTAATGGTGATGAAAGTGATGGGCGAGATAATGTTTTAGTACCATTAGATTATACTACAAAAGGTATTATAAGTGATGATTGGTTGTTTCTTAATTTAGCATCTAGATTGCCAGCAGGTGTTACTTTATGGTCATTCGCTGATTGTTGTCATAGCGGTACTATGTTAGATTTACAATATAATTTTAAATGTAATTCAGTTTATACACGTGGAACTATTAAAACAGGTATAAAATACAATTCTGCAGAATGGTCAAATCAATTTGGTATGGAATCGGAACGAAGTAAATTAACTTCAGCTGACGTATTCCTTTTTTCTGGGTGTCTTGATCCACAAACATCTGCTGATGCAACTATTAGAAATCAAGCCCAAGGTGCGTTTACAGCTTGTTTTCTAGAATTTATCCAATCAAATTCAACTCGAGCACCAGATGGATCAACTCGTTTTAATTCTGGATCTAAAAAACTGAGTGATATGTTAAAAGAAATAAATTGTAGACTTGTTATTAATGGATTTCAACAAAGATCGCAATTATCTATGGGTCGTGTTCAAGACTTTAATCGCACATTTAATCCTTAAATTTCAAGTTTAATCAGCTGTAATTTGACATTTATATAATTTAACATTTATATAATTTGACATTTATATAATTTAACATTTATATAATTTAACATTTATATAATTTGACATTTATATAATTTAACATTTATATAATTTGACATTTATATAATTT
>JGI25907J50239_1000221_pt1 | contig 13651 bp, 14 predicted proteins | sample LauGreSpBDMM15SN_2_FD_50239 | JGI IMG/M metagenome (IMG submission 50239) | reverse complement strand
TTGTATATGGCAATTGCCCATTTACGAAAGGTATTATCATTAGAGCCATTTAATCGGCGAGCTATGGAAACATTTAAAATGGTATTTTTATATTTGACTATTTTTAATCCAAATGCAGAGGAAAATTTAGTATTTTTGAATCAGATTTTGGTAGTTGATCCTTGTGATTATCAACTTCATTATAATTTTGGATTTATGTATCATAGAACTCATAAATTGGATAGTAGTGTGTATCATTATAAATTATCAATTGGGATTATTGATTTGTTGATGACAAATACAAAAGAAGAATCTGCTTTGATTGCTTTTAAGCAATTCAAGATTAAATGTTTAAATGGTCTTGGTAGTATTTATTTTACTATTCAGGATCGTGATACTGCCTTGTATTATTTTAAATTGGCTTATGATATAGATCCGAATGACCCTGATGTTAACAATCAAATTGGTGTAGTTTACACAGAGTTACGAATTACTGATAAGGCTATTGAACATTATACTCGTGGTATTGAAAATTACAAGAATGCACATATTTCAGTTGATAAAGATATGTTAATTGCAAGTATGTATATGAATATGGGTTTAGCAAAATGTTATGAATGTGATTTTGTTGGTGCAATTGATGGTTATAACAGAGCATTAAAATATAAACCACGTCTTTCATTGGCATATCAAAATAAATTATTAGATTCAAATTATATTTCTCATTTAATAGAAGATCCGATGTATATTTCACGTATTCACAAGGCAATCAATAAGATTTATCCACTTGTAATTGACGATTATCGTATTGGATGTCCAGATTATAAAGTAAAAGATGAAATTGTTAAATGTAAATCAAAGGGTGATTTAGTGAAATCTGGTACAAAGATTAATATAGGTTTTGTATCTGGTGATTTTATTTGTCATCCAGTTAGTTACTTTTTACATAGTATTTTGAGTCATATAAATTATGACCTTTTTAATGTAACTTGTTATTCTGTAAAGGTTGTAAAGTTGGAAGAACTATTTCCTAAATGTAAATGGGCTGTGGTAAAAAACATGTCAAATGAAGATTTTAAAAGTCGTATTCAATCTGATAAGATTGATATATTATTTGATATGTCTGCGCATACTGGTGATAATCGATTAGATACTTTTGTATTAAAGCCCGCGCCAATTCAAATTAGTTATTGTGGGTATCCTAATTCGAGTGGTATTCGATCAATGGATTATCGTATTACAGATAAATTTTGTGACAGTGATAAAAGTCAAAAATATTATCAGGAACGTTTTATTTTCATGGACCGTTGTTTTTTGGCATATACACCAAGTATGGGAATTAAAGACATTCCAGAAATTGTTACTGAACAACCTTGTACAAAGAATGGGTGGATTACATTTGGTACATTTAATAGATACAACAAGGTTAATGATATGGTGATTGGAGTGTGGGAGAAAATTTTACAACAGGCACCGAATGCAAGGTTTATGATTAAAACAAAAGAGTTTTTAACTCCTAAATTAAGGGCTCAATTCCTAAATGCATTCAAGGATAAATCTGTGTTAGATAGAGTTATTATTATGCCATATTCTGATACTTATTCCGAACATTTACCAGATTACAATAAAATGGATATTGCAGTTGATACATTCCCATATTCTGGTACAACAACAAGTTGTGAAAGTTTAATGATGGGTGTCCCCATTCTTACGTTATTTGATAATGTACGTCATTACCATTCTCAAAATGTGACAACTAGTTTAATGAAAAATAGTGGTTTACCAGAATATGTAACTTATTCACAAGAAGAGTATATTAGTAAAGCAGTTTGGTTTGCAAATAATATAGACAAATTACAGGGTCTTAAACAACGTGTTAGAAAATGTTTTGTAAATGGTCCTATTTGTGATTATACAGGATTTACTGATGAATTTGAAAATAAATTAATTGATATTTACAAATCTCATAAATGGTAAATTAAATGAGTGAATTAACTAAATAAATTAGAATAAATAATTTATTTAGATATAGTATTATAATGTATAATATAATTAATTATTTTTATAAAACATCACCACCAAAAATCCCAGAACTACCAAAAATTCCAGATCCACCAAAAGCACCAACTCAAAAAATTGAACAACAAGAGTCACGATCAACAGTAACAAGAAATAAAAATGCAAATACCGTTTATGTTGTTCTTCACAAAAACACACGTGATCCATTAGGTGTATTTGACAACTTTGAACTAGCAAAGGTAAATGGTGAAAAATCCACTCATCATAACTGTATAATTATTCCATTCAAACTTAATGACCCTTGTAAATATTTGTTTAACCCGGTATTCGAAAACAAATAAGGTATTCGAAAACAAATAACTAATGACTGTACTATATAATTCTCGATCTAGTTCTCGTTCTCGTTCTCGATCTCGTTCTCGATCTAGTTCTCGTTCTCGATCTCGTTCTCGATCTAGTTCTCGTTCTCGTTCTCGTTCTCGTTCTCGTTCTCGTTCTCGTTCTCGTTCTCGTTCTCGTTCTCGTTCTCGTTCTCGTTCTCGTTCTCGTTCTCGTTCTCGATCTCGATTTGCAAATCATTTAAGAAAAAACTAAAAATTTATCCTTTTAAATAAACACAAACATAAATATGTTTATTGGTTTAGAATATTATACTAATAAAAAATCTACTATTCGTACCTTTAAAACATTTGATGATTTTTCATTGTATAAACAGCAAAATTGTGTATTGTGTTGTAATGATTTTAAGGGGGACGTGTTTATTTTACCTTGTAAACATATTTTTGATTTACAATGTTTTATGACTTATGTGAAATTTAATTATTTAGAAAAAAATTATAGTTGTAGTGATAATAGTAGTGATAAGGGCAGTGATAGTGGTGACAGTGATAGTCGGTTCGCTATCTTATGTCCGATATGTAAAGTAAGTAAAGTAGAAAGTAATACTTTGGATTTATTTAAAAAGTATAAACTAATTTTAGATTTTCGTTTGTGTTTAGTGAAGAAATACAATATACTAAAACAGCTAGCATACGATCGAGACAATACAAGCAAAAAATACACTGATTAAAAAATACACCCGTCATACCCCACCCGTCATACCCCACCCGTCATACCCCACCCGTCCACACCACCACCGCTTAATAATTTAACATATATGACAGTCTTGTTAAATCATTTGTTAAGATGTTTATTTTATTTAAAACATACTTAAATAAAACAATTAACCTTTTATCGTTACGTAACAAATATTAAAAACAAATAAAGATTAATTAGTATAAACATTATAATTAGGTAATTCGATCATACAGTTAAATTTATCGTTACATAAATTATTGATAGTACCATCGTTTTTTAATTTATGAAATGTAGTTAACGTATTGTTAAAATAATCAAATTCTGTTGTAGGTGGGTCAAAACAGGTTCCGTGTTTTTCAAATTCATGTTTCCAAAATGTATCTGATTTACCACTGCAACTATTCCAATGTTTATTTAAGTCATCTAAAATAGGTCTAATAATAGATAAATTAAATTTTTGATTTGTGCAAAATTGTGGATAACCACCATTGATATAATCTGGCCATAAACCATGAATAGAAAAATCATTGTATTTACTACATCTTTGTAATGAAAGATAATAAACTAACGAAGAAAAAATAAAATTATCCATTTTAATACAATGTAATGTCCATGAAAACAAAATTATTTTTAAATTGTTTTAATACAATGTAATGTACATTTTTATAATGTTTTCTTGAAAAATAAACTTTTAGGAAAAGTCTTCAGGATTATTCCTAACATTTTGTCTAATATTTTGTATTTGAGCTTTTGATAATATATAACCTTCATTCTTAGAATGTTGAATAACATTAGCTATTTTTCTATTTATATCAAGTAAACGTATAAATTCTTTTGTATAATCGTTAAAATAATTTAAAAACTCATTACTTTTATTATATTTAGAATTCAATATTTTATACCAATTTAAAGTTGATATATCTATAGATGAATTGTTTAGAATTTTGGTGTCTTTTAATTTATGTAATAATAAAAATAATTCGTGATATTCATTATTATATGCACCAAATAATTTTTTAATAAAGTTTTTTAATATTATATTTTTGTTGTTCATACATATATTTCTTATAAATTTATTTGTTTTACAATAATTTTTTACATCATTTAATGTGCGTAAATTGTATACTATTTCTAAAATTATATCTTGATTTTGCATTTACTATAAACTTTTAAAAAAGTTTTAACAAAAATTAGTAAAATAATATAAAAAATTATAAAAAATATTCATTTTTAAACATATATTTCTTATGGTGTATGACGTGGTTAAATTTATACCCTGAAAAATAAATTTTTAATTTAAATTGTAATCTAAAAGTACACCGGAAGTACTTGATTTATAACCACGTATTACTAATTCCCCAGTGTCAATTTTTAAATGACAACTTTTACATAAGCTAACTAAATTATAAATTTTATTTTTATGAAAATGTTTGTCATTTACAAAGCCAGATTCGTCACAATTCTTTTGTTCATTAATATGGTGAGTATCCAATGGGACTTGACCACGTTTTGGTTTATATCCGCACACTTGACATTCGTTTGTTATTTTTTTGTTATTATATCTACTACGTTTTGTATCTATAATATTTGTATTATTTGAAATTATGTAATTTCTTATGTTAAATGCTAAATCAATAAAAGTAGAATCTTGAATAATTGATTTACATACTTCTAAACCATATAAATCACTACCTGATCCTGGTTTAAGACATCTTTCAAAAATAATGGTAGATTCTCTTGTTTCAACACTAAGATGACATACATTTATTCTTGATTCTGATGATATTTGTGGAATTTTTGGTAAATCGTGTAAATGTGTAGTAAAAAAGAATTTTGTGTCTTTATTGATCAAATTTAATAATGTAGATACTACTATTGCACAACTACTGTTTACTTCTGTACCTCTACAAAGTTCATCTGATAAAACCAAAGTATTTTTTCCTGCACAATGTAATATCCGTTTTAATCCACACATTTCACTTGTAAAACTACTTTTGTTTGCAAAAAGATTATCCGCTAAATCTACTTGTGATATAATAGTGTGAAATGGTGCATAATTAAAACTTTTACACGGAGTATACAATCCAGATTGAGCTAAAATAAGACATACTCCAATAGATCTTAATAAACTGGACTTACCACTACTATTTAATCCATATACTAACATACCCAATGAGTCTTTTGTTAATGTAATGTCATTAGGTATATATTCTGTATCATTATTTATTAATTCTATAATAGGATGACGTAATTGTTTAGCAATAAAAAATGATTCGTCATTATCATCTACATTTGGTCTACAATAATTATTTCGTTTAGCGCATTTCATATTACTTAACGATACGTCTATTATAGCAACAAATTGTGATAATTCTGTAAAAACATTGTAATATTTATTTGAATAACTTTGTAATTTATTTATATAATGTAATTTTACTTTTTTTACAAGTAATTCTCTTGTTGCAATTAAACGGTTAGATAATTTTGTTAAATCATCTGTATAAAATTTACACATATTACTTGTAGATTTCATTGTAAAATTTTCATCCTTACAATCCTTTAACAATTTTTGATAACGTATTTTTGTACATGTAAAAAAATAACCATCGTTATCAGTAAATCCTAATTTTACCATCTGTAAAGTACCTTGCTTAACCGTCTTCGGTAAAGTACCTTGCTTAACCGTACTCTTATTTTTCTCATTTAGTATATCATCAAAACTTTGTCTCGATGTTTCGATTGATGTTTCTAATAAATGTATATCTTGTTGAATTTTATCCAAATCAGAAAAAATACTATTATTAAAAAAGTTGACAAATTCTTCCTTTGATGTATTTAACCCGATGCGTTTCATTTCTGTTAAATTAAATGAAACTTTGTAATCAGATATATATTCAGCAAATGATATCAATATGTTATCTTTAGGAATCGTTGATTTTAAATATTTAGTATCTGCTAATGTATCAAATAAATTCATTATATTTATATATGTATTATGTAATCGTTCAAATTCATAAGGATGTAATTCCTCTAAACCCATTTTTCTATGTAATCTATCAAAATCGGTTATGTTATTCAAATGTGTTTCAATCTTCTTTACATCAAAATTATTCATTAATTCTTCAGTCAAGTTATATCTAAAATTTATTGTTGAAGGATTACGAAAAGGTTTTGTTAATGTTTGTTTTAAATGTCTTCGGCCTATAGAAGTTATTGTATAATTAACAACATCAAAAATACTAGATATCTTATGATTTGTTGTTGTTGTTATATGTTGAGGTAATATATTGAGTTGATGTATAGTATTTAACTCTAATGTTAAATTTAAAGATTCCTTTACAATTTTTGGAATTGCTAAATTGGTAGTGTATTTTATATCGTGAGCTGCCATAAAATCAATCAAATACATAAAATTAATAGTTGATAACGGTTTGTCAAGTAATGATAGATATTCTAATGGGTCAATTAAACCAAAGTTTATATGTTTATAAATTTTCTTAAAATATTCTGTTTGGATATTACGTTTACTGTAGTTGATATTGGCTCCAATGACATTTAATTTATATGTAATATTCATTTCTTGAAAGAATTTTTTCAATGTATTTGTGTAATCAAAACCACTTTCTGAAATAATATATGATCTAATTTCCTTTGTATTATATCTTGATAAAATTTTATTAACATCATCTAAGCATAATCTAAATTCATTTGATTTGAATTCTATTACATTTTCATTAATTTCTATTGTATTTGTTGTATTATTTAAACTACATACGGAATATAATAATACTCCATTACGATTTGTTTTGGGATTTGGATCGATTATTTCAAAAAATATATTTAAAAAATAAAATTCAGTGTCAAGATAAGTTTCAAAATCACTACCTTTAAGACAAGGTGAATGTACTGCTACTACACCTCTTTTAACTAATTTACCCTTACGTTCACTACTAGTCTCTAGTTGGTCTACTATAACAACTGTATAATTGTTTTCTAATAAAGGTGTTAAATATTTTGGTAAATAAGGAATTCCAAAACCACAAAAATCAGGAAATGCTCTACTACTTCCTTCTTCTAATCTTCGAGATTTATTTTTATTGGAAAAATCACATCTAATAATTTCTGCTATAATATTGGCATTACCTATTGTTTCATTTTTATTTTCTATACGATAAACTTCGTAAAAACTTCCACAAGCATAAAATACACAAGTACGTTCTCCATATTCTTGAATACTGTTATTGTAAATTTCAAAATACTCGTCAATCATATCGTGAGGCATCTAATAGTTAAATTAATTTGTTTTTAAATTAATTTAAAATTACATTAGATTTGGTGACGAATGAATTGCAACAATTTCTTTAGTATTCGTGAATTTTATATTTTCTACAATAATTACAGTATATGTTTTTTCTACTAGTTTTGGAATATCTACATAAAATTGTGATCGTTTAATGTTATTGTATGTATGATTTGTTTTATTTTTATCCAGAAATCTAACTTGGAATACATCTGATGCGATTTCAAAAAAAATACAAGTTTTTTTCCCATATATATTTAAACAATATTCGTCAAAAATATTATTAGAATCCTCATTATGTTTGTGTACGTATTTTTCCTTTACGTATTTTTCTTGTTTTGAATTGATAATAGTACGGTTTATGTCAATACTATAATCTTTTGAATTATTTAAACTATATTGTATAGTTTCCATAATAATGATTAGTAAAATTATATATCAGATTAAACAAATTAAATTTAGTTTTTTTATAAATGCCTAATTTTAAATGCCTAATTATAAATGCTAATTATAAATGCTAATTATAAATGCTAATTNTAAATGCTAATTNTAAATGCTAATTNTAAATGCTAATTATAAATGCTAATTATAAATGCTAATTTTAAATGCTAATTATAAATGCTAATTTTTTTATAAATGCTAATTTTTTTTTATTTACGTATAATATAAATAAATATGGAATACATAAGTCAAGCTGAAAAATTTGTTGAAAAACAATTATCTTATCCATTATCAAATCCTTATATTATGGCAGTTTTAAAAATAACATTGGCTCTTTATGCAGCTCAAATTTCACCTAAAGCTCCAGAATATTTGCAAAATTTGTTTAAAAATACATTTGTTAAATTGTTTTTGATTGCCTTAATAGTTTATTTAAGCGAAAAAGATTTGCAATTAGCAGTCTTGATTGCCATAATTTATGTATTTGGTATGAATCTATTATCTGGTAGAGGATTTTTTGAATCGTTTTCAAATTATTCATCCGATTACAAACCATCTGGAAATTCAAAATTGTTAGAACCACAAACTGCATTGTATCCTGGTTGTGAAAGTGTCACAATGGATGACTTGATTAAAATATTTGAGGGTGATCGTTCTAAATTTGCAAATGCTGTGCAATATTCATTCCAAGAATTAATGCTGCGAACAAAAACTAAAGATTCAAAAGAACTATTAATGAAAATTGCTTATGCAGCTGGATTACCTTATAATTTATCATTTGATAAGCCAGAAACTGCACCATATATTGCAACTTTGTTGGTAAATTATGGATTTAATGTAAAAGATAAATGTCAACCACCGCAATAAATTAATTTAAAAAAAAATGAAAATGTATTATTACACTTTCATTAATACAAATGTATACCGGATATTGGTTTACAAATAATAATTATAAAAGGGGAGATATTGTATTTGTAAACGAATTGTTAGAATACTATATATGTATAAAACCTCATAAATCAAATAATTTAACATTTCCTAATAAAATTGATATGTATTGGGTATCAATTTCATCTGCTTTTCTAGATGATTTGATAAAAAATACTTGTAACTATACTAATTACAATTTTACAAAAGACAACCAAAATGAACAAGAAGACAACCAAAATGAACAAGAAGACAACCAAGAAGACGACCAAGAAGACGACCAAGAAGACAACCAAAATGACCAAGAAGACGACCAAGAAGACAACCAAAATGAAAAAAATGATGTTATTAAACTAAAACCAATTAAAATGAATACTATTTTAAAAATTATTACAGCAAATTTAAATAATCACGACGATGACTTTGATGAAGTTGACGTTGATGAAGTTGACGTTGATGACGAAGTTGATGAAGTTGACGTTGTTGATGAAGTTGATGAATTTGCACCCGTTACTTCCACCTTACCGATGAAATTTCGGCAAGGTATTATAAAGGCAACAAAGGCAACAAAGGCAACAAAGGCAGCAAAGGCAGCAAAGGCGTTATCGGATGATGGAAAATGTACAGATTATATAGAAAATCAAAAACAAAATGATTTAAAAAAGCGCTTGAGATGTATAGAAGATGATTTACAAAATCATAAACGACAAAAATTAGATAATGACGAAGAAATATCTAGTTTACGTGACCGTTTGTTATTAATGAATACGGACTTGAATACAAAATCGTTTATAATAGATAAATACGACAATACTTCAAAAATGTATGGTAGTGATTATTCAAAGGGAATGAATTGGATCAAGACAGTTAGTAAGATTCCATATGGAAAATATAAATCTATGCCTGTAACAAAAGATGATTCACAAGAGAAGATTAAAGATTTTTTTGATCTAGTAAAACAAAAATTAGACAAAAATATTTATGGATTAGAAGAAGTTAAACAAGAAATGATGGAATTTGTTGCTAAAAAAATAACAAATCCTAATAGTCGAGGGCACGTTTTAGCTCTTTATGGCAATGCAGGTGTCGGAAAAACTAAGCTCATAAGATCTTTAGCTGATGCCTTGGAGTTGCCTTTTTATCAAATTAATTTTGGTGGTCTTAATGATGTATCTGTTTTAACAGGGCATAGTGAAACATATGTCGGATCTAAACCTGGTAAAATAGCAGAAATTTTCACAAATTCTGAATATATGAATCCAATAATTTATTTAGATGAACTAGATAAAATTAGTGAAAATAAAGCAACTGAAATTTTTGGTACATTAACTCATTTACTCGATGAAGAACAAAATACAGAATTTCAAGATAATTATCTTTCTAGTATTACTTTAGACTTATCAAAAGTCTTTTTTGTTTTAGCTTTTAATGATATTACAAAAATAGATGATATTGTAGCTGATAGATTGAAAATTATATATATAGATCCTCCTAATTTGCAAGATAAATTAATAATTTGTCAAGATAAAATTATCCCTGAAATTTTAAATTCTGTAAAGCTAAAGGATGATTTTAATATTGTTATTGATAAAGAAGTTATAGAATATATTATTTCTAACAAAACAACAAAAGAAAGTGGCGTTAGGCAATTACGAAAAAATATTGAAAAAATAATTAATAGACTTAATTATGACATTTTAATTGGGAATTTTGACAAATTAAAACGAGAAAACAATGATAAAAATATTATTATAACTAGAACATATACAGACGATGTTTTAAAATTAAAAACAGATGATACTAGTTATTTAAATATGTATCTGTAAAATTACTTGACTAATAACATATAAATTGCAACTATTATAAATAAAACTCCTATATAAGTATATCTTTGATCTTTTTGAATAATCATTGGTAAATATAATCTCCAAGGTATATCTTTTGGTTTTTTAAATAAATCATCTAATAATCCTATAACACTAGATGAAACATTTTTGTTAATTTCTTTTATAGATAAATTATATATACTTGTAGTTTTATTTTTATTATATTCTGTTTCTATAATATTTGCAGCTTCTTTATCTAATTCCTCTAATTCTTTTATTTTTTGCGAATTTGGTATAAATGGATTGGTCGTAATTTCACTACGTTCCTGTTTTAATATAGGAACTGCATTTGATATATTTGCAATTTGATTTAATGACATATTTACTATATATTAATAATATAAATTAAATATTATTAAAATTTTAATTTAATTATCATCATCGTCATCGTAAATTTCATTACCTTCTATTTTAATAGATGTTAATTCTGGTAAAGAATTTTGTACAGAATTTTGATAACTAGTAGAATTGACACCATTTGAAGAAACATCTACGTTATTTATAGGTATAATAATGTTGGAGATACTAGGGGTACCTTGCCCACTTACGTACTCTGCGTTAATATTACCTTGCCCACTTACGTACTCTGCGTTAATATTACCTTGCCCACTTACGTACTCTGCGTTAATATTACCTTGCCCACTTACGTACTCTGCGTTAAGGTTACCTTGCCCTTGGTGAATAACATTATTATAGTAAGATAACGTCTCGTAATGATTATTTTGTAAAAATGATTCGAAGTAAATCAATTTTTGTGAAATGTCTTTAACTGTTGTATTAATTTTTAATATTACAATATCTATTTGTGAAACAATATTTGGATCATTTTGATATGTAAATTTTAAATTTTCAACACCACACCTTGCTAATTCCATTTCGTGAATAATAAGATTTATATTTTCACAAGCCTTGATGTATTCGTCAGATTGACAAAAATTTTTATTCATATGTTTTGAATTAAGTATATGATATAGAATTTCTACACATTCTGTTATAACACTATTAATTTCAAATATTGCTTGACGTCTAGAATCATTTGATACAAATCTTTTTACAGATTGATAAAATACGTCATTTTCTAAAGAAATTATACCATCATAACTTCTTGCAATTCTACCGTTTTTTTGAATCTTACTAATGATTTTAAGATTTATTAATAACTTATCTGGAATCATATATACTATACAAATAGAAATTACTTTTTGATAAAATGCGAAATATTGGCAAAATATTAAAATTAATATTTACAACATTTGTATTTATATGAAATTTCACCACCAGTTGGTCTAGTCAAATGCACTTGAGAAAGTACTTCATTTTCATTACAACTAACATCGTGTTTATCAAGAAATATACTATTGCCACCACCCCAATCATTTGCTGGTGTAGTTACATCCCTACAAGTTAATGGTTTATTAGATTTTTTACATGTATAATCATAGCGTATTTGACTTTCAGATGGTCTAATTAAACGAAATTGTGATAATACAGAATCACTTCCGCAATCAATATTGTGTCTATCAAGATAAATAGTATTACCATTACCCCAATCATTTGCTCCTGTATCTTTATTAGTTGCTGAACCTAAATCACCACTTGAACAAGACACTTCGTATTTCATTTTACCCGTTGGAATTTTATCTTTGTCGTATTCTCTTGCTAAATGAAAACGTTTAATAGCATTATCTTTACAATTAACGTGTTGTCTATCAAGAGATATAGTATTTCCACCACCTTCATCGTCGAAATTAGTATCACTTGACCCAATTACTTTAAAAACTGAAGTACTACTAGTACCTGAAGCACCTGAAGCACCTGAAGCACCTGAAGCACCTGAAGCACCTGAAGCACCTGAAGCACCTGAAGCACCTGAAGCACCTGAAGCACCTGAAGCACCTGAATCAGTTTTAGAGTCACCTGAAGCAGTTTCAGTTTCAGAACTTGAACTTAGATATATACCAGCTCCGATACTACTACTGATGCATATTATTATTAATATTATTATTATTATAGTTATAGTTTCCATTATTATATAATATAATAAAGAAAAAAAATTTTTTTATACTATATGTAATTGAAAAAATTAATTTTGTACTATATAGTAATGGAAAAAGAGTATTTGATAATAGATAATCACGTTGGTAAAAACGGCGATATAACAGAATTTAAAGAATGTGATGGAAAAATATTAATAAAACAATTTTCTGGTTTAAACACTGATAATTTTATTATAAAAAAATTTAACGGTAAACGTTTAGAGTTTTCATTTTTTAAATTAAATGGCGTGTATTATATTAATATAAACGGATGTCACATAATAGATTATAAGCATTTTATAGATATTCAGCATATATCAAAAGATGAATCAAATGTTAAAATAAAAAATAGATCAATAGGGGATATGATATTAATTGATTGCGATGTAGATATTGTTCACAAGTCATTAACTGTAATGTCTGATTGGATGAAATCTAAACAAAATACATTTAATGATTTTATGTATTATATATTTCATTAAGCAAGTACATAAAATTCAAAATATAAAATTCAAAATATATAAAATTCAAAATATATAAAATTCAAAATATATAAAATTCAAAATATAAAATTCAAAATATAAAATTCAAAATATAAAATTCAAAATATAAAATTCAAAATTCAAAATATAAAATAAACAAATAAAGCTAGAATTATTATAGAAAACTGAAATGTATATAGCGTTTTTCTATAACCTTCGTCGTCATAACCTATTCCATATAATCTAGGTTTTCCATTTGGTTTAAATAAGATATTAGGTTTTATAATATACAATATGATAATAATACTTAATAAGTATGGTATTTGTCGAGATACTTGTTCAGATAATTTAAACATATATCTTGATTATTATTATTATTTATATAGAAATTAATTTTACTTTAAAAAGTTTATTTTAAATAAAAATTTTTAAAAAACAAGTATATATATATTATGGAACAAGTATCTCGACAAATAGAAAGTGGACAAAGTGAAAGTGGACAAA
>JGI25907J50239_1000209_pt1 | contig 13980 bp, 18 predicted proteins | sample LauGreSpBDMM15SN_2_FD_50239 | JGI IMG/M metagenome (IMG submission 50239) | reverse complement strand
TCGGGGAAATCGGTGCCCGGTCCCAACTGACTTTCTCGGATTGGCCCTTAAGCCTACAGGCCGATATGCGCGGTAAAGGGGATTACGCTCAATACTTCGCCCTGCTCGGCTTTGCCGATGGCATCCCGGTGCCAGATGGCTCAACCAAAGGACCCGGAGTAAAATTTAGCGGGTCATTGAATAACCTACAGAACGACCTCGTCGAGCGGCTCCAGACNGCCGTGAATAACATCCGTTCCGGTGCCAGCTACCAAGATCAGAATACCGTACAGCCCGACCGGACGACGCCGCCAAACAATAACGCGACGCCGAAACCGCGGAACCCGTTCGATTCCTTATTCGGCAAGTGACCATGAAGGGTCACGTCGGCACCCTCGCCTTCGCGGCGTTGCTCTTGGCCTTACTAGCCTTAGCGGCGCTTGCCTGCGGCAGCGCTGGCTTCGGCTGGGGCACCAACGGCGAACTGTTCATGCTACGCCTACCGCGCGTGCTAGCCGCCCTCGCCGCGGGACTGGCCCTTGGACTGGGCGGGGCTAACCAACAGGGCGTCTTCCGTAATCCCTTGGCGGATCCGGGACTGACGGGCGTCTTCGGCGGGGCACTCCTTGGTATCGCGCTCCTCTTGGCGGGAGCCACCGAGTTCACGTGGAATCATCGCTGGGCCCTCCCCGCCGCCGCCTTCGGCGGAGCCTTGGCGACCTCCGCCGTTTTAGTTTGGCTCGGCCGCGGTCGGTCGACCACGAAACTTTTGCTCACGGGACTAGGACTGAACGCCTTTACGGCAGCGGGCACGTTACTGATTGCCGCCCGCTTTCCGGAAGCGCGCGATATCTTAGTCAATGGTGCCGCGGGGGATTGGTTAGGNACCGCCACGCTTGAACTAGCCTGGCTACCNATCCTCGGTTGCATACTGGCTGCGCTCTTATTGCTGACCCAAGCATCGGGCCTCGACCGGCTCGCCTTGGGCGAAGACATGGCCTTCTGCCTTGGTACCGATGTCGCGCAGACCCGTCGGCAAGGCGTCCTCCTCACCGCCCTCGCGGCAGCGGCGGCCATTTGCCTCGTCGGACAAGTAGCCTTCATCGGTTTACTCGCACCGCACCTCGCACGGGCGCTGGTGGGACCACGCCATCGGGCCATGCTGCCGCTCGCCGGTTTACTCGGGGCCGGCCTTCTCCTCTTAGCGGATACCTTAGGCCGTTCGCTGTGGCCGCAGACGCCCATCTCCGCCGCCGCNATGACGGCCCTCCTCGGGGCTCCGGCGTTTNTCTGGATCGCCTCCCGCCGCCATGAGTGAAGTCCTCCTTGCATCCCTCCGCCTCTCGGTGGATTTAGCCGGGCGCACCGTNCTCGATGGCGTTGCCCTCACGGTCTCCGCCGGGGAAGTCGTCGCCGTCGTNGGGGCCAATGGGGCCGGCAAGACAACGTTGCTGCGCGCTTGCGCGGGCCTGCTACCAGAAGCCACCGGGGACCTGACCCTCGGCGGGGTCGACCCTCGGCAGACCGCACCTGAAAAGCTCGTGCGACTACGCGCCTACGCCCCGCAGCACCCCACGTCGGCCTGGGACTACACCCTCGCAGAGCTCGGCACGCTCGCGTCTTCGGCGGCCGAGTTTCGCCACTGGCAAGAGCGCTTCGGACTGCACGAGCTGACGGCTCGTAAACTTTCCGAACTTTCCGGCGGTGAACGTAAGTTGGCCCACCTGAGCCTAACCTTCAGCGCCCTCGGCGACGCCTATGGTAAAGTCTTGCTCCTCGATGAACCGACGACTGCGTTGGATCTCTGTCGCGCCGAGCTCGTTGGGCGCGCCATCCGCGCCAGCGCCCAAGCCGGTGCAGCGGTGCTCGTTTGCACCCACGACCTCGCTTGGGCCCGGACTTGCGAGCGGGTCCTCGTGCTCAGTGAAGGTCGTCTCGTCTCGGCCGGCCCACCCAGCACTGCACTCACCGCCGAGCTCGTCCGCGCGACTTGGGGCGTGGCTTAACCACTTCAGCTGGTAGCGCAAAAGGCTGCAATAAGCGGCCGGCACGGGCGGCGGCGAAAAGGTATTGCTGGGCGAGGCCCGCCGCTGGGCCGAAATGCGCGCGCCCAAACTCCTCTAACCGCGCGGGCGCCCAGCCATGGAAACCATAAGCACCGGCCAAAGCTTGCACGACCCAAGTATCGACCGGGAAACTTTCCAGCCGTCCAAAGCCAAACAGTGCCACGCAGGCGGCAACCTTCGGTCCGACTCCTGGTAAACCCTGGAGCTCGGATAATAAATCCGCCGTCGTTAAAGCCTGGAATTCCTCGGCCCAACGGGGGCGAGACTGTAAACGCTGGGCCGTACCGCGCAAGAAGGCCGCACGATAACCGAGCGCGCAGGCCTTTAACTGACTGTCCGTCGCGGCCGCTAACTGCGCCCACGTCGGCAAGGCATGGTAACCGCCGCCCAACGGTTCACCGAGGGTCGTCGCCAACTGTGCGACCATCTGACGAATCTGCAGGATGCGTTTATTGGAACTACAAAGAAAGCCGATGAGGGCGTCATGCGGATCTTGGCGCAAGATACGTAACCCGGGATTCGCCGCGATGGCGGCACGCAACACCACATCGGAGCGCCAAGGCAAAGTCTCCACGAACCCGGCCTGCCCGCCCGCTGCGTCTAAGTAGGACTGCAAGGCGGCCTCGGTGGTCGACACCCCGACGACCCCGCGCCACTCGAGGCCATTCGAGCCGGNGCGNACCCCAGCAACGGTGCGTCCAAAGACGCCCGTCCACACACCGTCTTCATCGGCATTCCAGCGAAACGCCTGCCCCCCATCAAGCTGCTCGCGTAAAGTCTGCGCCGGCACTGGGTCCGCGAGCCGTAAAGGGCGCCAAGCGGTCCAAGCCACAGCCTTCATCGCTTACTTCTGGCCGAGATCCGTGGGCGAACCCCAGAGGAAACTATGCGTTGCAGCTAAGACTTTACCTTGGGCGTCGACGACGGAAAGGCGCCAAGCNATNGGCACCCACTTNGGGCTACCCGCGTCCTTACCCGTCAGGCCGATGACATATTCACCGANCGGAAACTGCGGACGAACCTTCGTCGAGAAGACATAACGTTCGGGCGCCGTGGCCTCGGTGCGGACTACCTCCAAGACCAAGCGGGCGTCGACGGGCGGCTCGAAAGCGAACTTCGTGTAAAAATAATAGCCCGCATGCTCGGTTTCAACCGAGCGAAAAACGACGTCCTGTCCATGCGTCTCCTTGGCGTAGAAAGCCTCCGAAGCACGTTGCACGTCGACTTCCGAGCGTCGCTTCGGGTGGACATAGGCCACTCCCGGCAAATCGACGGCGGAAGGCGGCGGGGAGTCGCAGGCGGTCAGGGCCAGCGCGATGAGCGCGGCCTGCCAACAGGCCATGCCACCGCAGCGCTTCACTTCTTCGACTTCTTCTTGCTGGCGGCGGCGCGGGCGGCCTTGATCCGCTCCTTCTTGCGCTCGAGGTAAGCACGGAGACGACGACGCTTGATAACTTTGTTGGTTTGCTGGCCCATAGTGACTTGCATCCTCCCGCAACCGCCCCCGTGGTCAAGGAGAAGGTGAAGCCAGCTAAGCCGTCCCGGGGAGGGTCGGCTTGCGAAAAAGTCCCTTTCTGGCTGCCTGGGTAGGGATCGAACCTACGACCAAGTGATTAACAGTCCCTTGTTTCGTTAGAAAACACCAATGAAGTTATATCGTGGACAGGTCTTGGACAGGTTTCGCGAATTGACGGCGCGTCGCGGTGGCGGCTGACTGCCATTCCCAAGCCATGACTCCGCACAGTCCAATCCGTCCGACAAAGAAGAACCTCATTCCCATAAAACAAAAAGGAAAGCTGCTGCTCTCCTTGCGTCCTGATCGGAAGTGGGCGGTCTATTTCTACGAACAGACGGCCGGCCGGCCGACTCTGCGGCGCAAGTTCTTCCGCGAGCAGGCGACGGCAGAGGAGTTCTGCATGATTAAGCGCGCGGAGCAGAACAACCTTGGGTCGGTTAATGCCATGGGGCTAAGCGACGACCTGAAGCGCGAGGCGCTCGCCTGCTTCCGTAAGCTTGAACCCCTGCGCCATCTGGGGGCGACTCTGACGAAGGCGGTGGACTACTACATCAAGGACGCGGGGCTGGCGGCCAAGTCCAAGACGGTGGCGGAGGCGGCGGCGGCCTGCGTCGAAGCCAAGCGCCGAAAGAACCTTTCCCTCGGCCACCTGAAGCGCATCAAGCAAACCCTGGAGCAGTTCTGTAAGACATACGGCAAAGCCCCCATTTCGACCATGAAGGCGGCCACGGTGAAGGCATGGCTGGAGGCCTACGCGGAGAAACACGACCTGAACGAAGTCTCCTATAACGCGAAAAAGCGCTACTTGTCTCTGTTCTTCGGCTACTGCGTGGACAGCGACCTGCTGGAAGCGAACCCTGCCGACAAGGTGGAGGCGAGAGAGGAGGACGGTCGCCGCAAGCGTGTCATGCGTCCAGGCGACCTGCGGAAGTGGCTGGCGGCAGCTTCTCCTGCGGTGCGGACGGCCATCTCCATTCAGGCCTTCTGCGGTTGCCGGACGGCGGAAGTCGCCCGCCTACGCTGGGCTGACATTAATTGGAAAGACGCGAAGGTGGTTCTGGAGGCGGACATAGCCAAGATTCCCTCCCGGCGCTCGTCGCCTATCCCGCCCAACCTGTTCGCGTATCTGCTGAAGGTTCGCAAAGAGGACGACTGCTACATCTGGACAGCGGAGCAGGACGAAGAAACCCGAGCTCGCCATCAGACCAAACCGCCGAAGGAGCGCGCGGCCATGCTGGACGAGTGGCGGATTCATAACCTCGTCGTAGCCATGACGGAAGCACGCGAAGCGGCCGCACCGATCGAGTGGCAGAGAAACGCGCTGCGCGTCTCGGCCGCGTCCTATTGGTTCGACAAGACGAAGGACGCAGCAGCTACCGCGTCGGCCATGGGACACGACCCAGACACTTTCGAGGACAACTATAAGGACATTATTCGCGACTCCGAGATGACGCGCGAGTGGTTTGAGATAGACCCAGCTGACCCCATGAAGGCGGCCAAGGTAATTACGTTCCGACCAAAGATTAAGCGCCGAAAGGCCGATTAAGATTCGCCCTGACCTGACTTTACAGCGAATTGATGAGCAACTCTCTCATTTATTGGTAAACCACATTATCAACGGAATTATAACAAAAAGACCCCACCACGCAGGCGCGTAATTCTCTAGGGGTGGGTCGGAGATTGCTTTTTGATTACCTTTTGCGGAAAGCCAATCGAAAAGAAATTTGATTTGCCAAACTAAACCGCAAAGAAAAAAACCAGCCAAAGCAACCCACAAGATAAGGAGTAAAACATTTGTAACTAAACTAACTAAAACTTCCGTGAGGCTTCTCATGTCACTTCCAAAGCCTCCCTGCTAAATCTGAAGCCCAACGATCAAGACATACGCTGCAAGCGCCTACCGTTGCGGACTGGGCGAGCCTCATAGCTTCATGCGATGACATTGGCCCTTCTGGTTCAGGAAACGCCAAAAAAGAAGTGCAGCTCGAACCGCACTTCTTGCAGTCCCACGCATGTATAATAATCAGCGAGTTTGCCCTTTCGGGTGCTGCGCTACTTACAAGTCTCCGCCAGTCTTTCCTGCCTTCCTTACATAGTCGCTTAAACTCCGTCTCAGTTTCAGCTATAATTCTTTTGTTCATTTTTTAAAAGTGGGGCTTAGTCGCAAAGAGTGGAATGACGGGGAACGGTCTATAGCCAAACTAACAAAACTTCAGTAAAAATGAGCCTAGTTTAGCATTAATTCAATCGCACTACGGTAAACGTCTCTGGTTGTAGAGATTGCAAGCAAGGAAGTCATTGAAGTTCAGTTTTTGAGATAGATGTAACGCCAGAATCCCTTTCCTGCATCACTACTGTAATATTTATAAAGCTCATTCGCAATTAGATCACCATCCTGATTCAAGTAAATGGTGGCCGTCCCGTCACTTTCAACGATGAGCGTGATTTCATCCCAGTTCCTGCTGCCGGCAAAGACCTTATAGCCGTTACGATCCCTTGAAGGAACTCTTTTTAAACTAGTCCAATAAGTAACCCCAAACTCCGACATCAGACCGGGGGGCCTGCAAGACAAGTCCCAGCTCCCTGAGTTAGTATACTTAAAATCCCAACAACCCGACGGGCGGTCTACCCTCCGCCCCAGCTGGGAAGAGGTGTTCTTCACCTCATATGAAGCTAGCGGCTTCTCACAGCCAAGCAATAGCGTCAGGCACAACAGAACGTACAAGATTCTTTTCATAATAATAAGCAGTGATTGGTGGTGGTTGTGAGGCAAGCCGTAATATTACAGCTGGGGCGCCAGGGCAGGGATGCCCTTATTTCTTAATCTTAAGTCCATTATAAAACCTGAGTCGCTCTTGGCGTTCCTCTTCCATCACCTCGTCCCCGTATCCAAGGATGAGCATAATAAAAGTTATTGCATACAGGGCAGTATAGAACGCCCCTAGGCAAAGGGCTAATACGTATAGGATTGGTATCACGATGCGTAAATTTTGGCGGTGAGCTTAACCTGAGCACAGAGAGCGTAGCAGGCAGGGATGAGGGCCATAGCGTGTTTCATATGTTTAAAGCTAATGACTGTATGGTAAAATCTTGAGACCTTTGGCAGTGTCAGGCACGTCAATCGACAGAGGCGAAAACCTAGGAATCTCAATAATGAATCTGTCTCCAGATTGGCAGTCGCTCCCGTAAGGATTGACGCCACCCCATGCATGGCTGTTCATAAATCGACCCCTCAAGAGAAGGCTTCGGTTCGTTGGATAGCTATTACTATAACGATTACCGTCTGGACCAGCCACCTTAGTAATTTTCCAAGTGAATTCTTCATAGGGGATGTCGGATTCCTTTTCTATCCAAACCTTGAAATACATCTTTCCGTTTTTATCCTGATAGAATTCGCTTTTAAGGGGAGTGCTTGGCTTGCAACCAGAAAGAAAAAACGCGCAGCAGGCGAAGATCAAGGCGAGGCCATATTTCATGTGTATATGATTATTAGAACCCAATAGGTCAAAAGGCAAGGAGGGGGCTAGAAGTGACGGGCAGAGGGTGTTTTTAATAGAATCCCTAATTATTGTTTTAGTTTTATAAACATATGTCAATCAGGTGATTACAGGACTGTTTGTGCGAGTTAGTTGACGCGCATCCAAGGGTGTGAGGGGGGCTATAAATCTTCCAAACACAGCATAGATGACAGCCTAACAATGCGTACAACTACACAAGACAAACAACCCGAAGGCGGACTGCTCTCACAGGAGCAGCTTGCCTCCGTTTTATCAGTTCATCCGATCACCGTCTCACGCTGGACGGTCGCAGGCCTTATCCCCTGCCACCGCGTCGGCCGCGTCGTCCGCTACGACCTGAACGCAGTCCTCGCGTCTATCGCGAAGGCGCAGAACAAGAAGGAGGGCGACAAATGAAACCCGACCGAATCCTGCCTGGACAGACGGCCGTGAGCAGAACGCATCTGGCAAACCGCTGGGGCGTGAGTCCGCGGACTATCGACGCATGGCGCAAGCGCGGCAACCTACCTGCCTTCGTCGTCAGCGGTCGTCTGATTCGTTTCGACCTGCCTGCCTGCGAGGAGTGGATGGGCAAGTTCCGCCACGACGCAAAGTGGGAAACCGAAAGGAGCGCGTCATGAACGACCCAACTGTTCAGCAGCTGGAGGCGCGTCAGTTCTTTGTTTCGCCATACAAGACAAACCTGCTCCGCGTTATCGATCTGGCGCTCGTCGCCTTCGACGAATGGCCTGAGCGCTGGGAAAAGGCGCGCGCTGCGCTCCAGGCGATTGGCCTTAAACACTCCGACGAGGAGCTGGAAGTGGCCTTCGCCGAACGGCAGAACCAGAGGGACGCAGCATGAGCGCCGACAAGTTCGAGCGCTTCCGTCGCTATGTCCTAAAGATGGACTCGGCAATCCAAGGGGCAGGCGGCAGAGGACAGGCCTTCAAGGTTTGCTCCAAGGCCTACGCGTTCAAGCTGGGCGAGGACGAGGCCTGGGGCGAGCTGCTGGAGTGGGACAAGACCTGTTCGCCGTCGTGGGCATCTACTAACGAGCTGAACGACCTGCGCGGAATCCTAACTTGGGTCTATCGCAACCCCTCCAAGCCATTCGGCTGCATGATTGACGAAAGGGGCGGACGACCTGCGTCGCTACCAAAGGCCAAGGCCATAGCGCCACCTGTGGAGATGCCAGCGCCTGTCGCGCTACCGACTGAGGCAATCCCGCCGTCCCGCGCGATCATGGCCGCATTTGAACAAGGCGAGCTTATCAGGGTTCATTCCCAAGTCACCCAGCGCGGTGACTCATGGATGCCAAAGGGGTTCGGTTCTTGTATGAAGCGGGAGCAGGTCGTCGGCGGCCTCGACGCGGAGGCGATTCTTGGGAACAAGGACGCGGGAATCTACATGGGGCAGAATCCTATTCGCCCAGGCCTCGACGAGCAGACGGCCGCGAAGGACGAAGGGGTGGCGGCATACAGGCACGCGCTCGTTGAGTTCGACAGCGCATCTCTGGAGCAGCAGTTCGCAGTCATCCAAGCGACGCGGCTGCCTGTTTCAGCGGTCGTCTACTCTGGGGGCAAATCCCTTCATGCTTGGGTTCGCGTAGATGCGCCCGACCTAGAGACATACAGGCAACGCGTGGGCGTGATTCATGCGCTTCCCCTGCTGGCTGCGGCTGGCATGGATAAGGCAAACAAGAACCCCTCTCGCCTGACTCGCCTGCCTGGAGCGCGGCGCAAGGACAAGGTGCAGCGCGTCGTTGCCGTGAATGTCGGCGCGGCCTCCTGGGGCGAGTGGCAACGGTCACAGGAGCAGGCGACCCCCGCTGAAGAACCAAAGGCGACAGAGGACGAGGAGCGCGGTCGGCCATTCGAAGTCATGGGCTACGACGAGGAGGCGGTCGTGTTCTATCTGAACGACCTACGAATGGAGCGCCGCGTGAAGCTCGACGAGCTGGCGAAGATGGACAAGCTGCGGCCTGCGCTCGCGAAGGAGTCCTTCTGGAAGGATAAGTTCGGCAAAGGCGACGACCTGAAGTGGAGCGCAGTCGAGGCGGCCGAATGGCTGCGCGACGAAGCGGCCAGGGTTGGGCGCATCAGCGGAGGCAATCTCGCGGACAGAAAGCGCGGCCGTGGCATCTGGAACGACGCAGGCCACTTCGTCGCAAACCTTGGGAACAGGGTTGAGGTGGACGGACGACCTGCGGCCGGCGCATGGCGAAGCCCAGAGGGGTATCGCTATGAATCTGGCGACGCGCTGGAGATGGCGCAGGAGGCGGCCACGGACGAGGAGGCGCAGGCCTATGTCGAGTTGCTCCAAGCGCAGTCTGGCCACAAGGACGGCGGTCTGGCGCTGGCAGGCCTCGTCGCAAACGCGTTCCTGCTGGGCTGTATCCATACGCGGCCAAGCGCCTGGATTGACGGACAGCGGGGCGTTGGAAAAACACAGCTCAAGGAGAGATGCTTGCGGGGGCTGGGTCGCTGGGTCGTGACAGCGGAAAGCGCGACGGAGGCCTCTATTCGCATGGAGCTGAAGGCGGACGCGCTTATGGTTGTCTGCGATGAACAGGAAAGTGACGCGCTGAACGAGCTGGCCAAGCTGCGCACCATACAGGTCGTCGAGCTTGTCAGAAAGTCCTTCGACGGCGACGGCGCGCGGACGAGCAGAGGCACGCCAGGAGGAAAAGGCGCGCTTGTCTGGCGGACGCGAACCTGCGGATTATTCTCCTCCATCAATGACGGTCTGAACCTTGACCGAGACACGCAGAGGTTTGTCCAGGTTCGTCTGCCCATCAAACGAGAAGCGGCCTTTTACAAGCGGGAGGTTCTGCCGATCGAGGCGCGGTGCATAGCTCGTCCCGCTTTTTCCGCAAGGTTGGCGCGGCGTGCTTATGGCTATGCGGCCATTCACAAACCTAATCAGGACAAGCTGCGGCCTGCGCTCGAAGGACTACTAAGTGAACCCAGATTGGTGGATAAGTTTTCGTCTCTGCTAGCGGGGGCTGTCATGCTGACTCACGGCCGCCTTTTAACGGACGAGGAGGCGCGTGTGATCGTCGAAGGGTTCGACCTGTCCGCCTTCAATCCTAACGAGTCCGTCGAGTCGAATAGGTTACTTGAGCGCCTGCTGAGTTCACAGCTCGACGCAGGAGCAGGAGATAAGCCCACGGTGCGGGAGTTACTACATCAGACGGACGCCAAGGCGGTGGAGCTGCTGGGGCGCGCTGGGCTATTCATGCACTCGTCGAAAGGCCTCTGCGTTGCATACACAGCGCAGGGGCTTCTGAACCTGCTGCCAGACAGTCCATGGAATAAGGACTCCAAGCGAGTGAGGACTGCGCTGCTCGCGGCGGCAGGCAAAGAGAAGGCGGAGAAGGTTCGCTTCCAAATCCCGAACGCGACCCTGAACGCGGTGGCGATTCCCCTGGAGGTTCTGACGGACTGCGGACTCGACCCATTCTGAGTCATGGAAAGAACGGAGTCAGTGCTTTTACGAGTGTGGCTATTAAGACGCTCTCCTAGAGACACTCTCAACCATCGGGTTTAACCTTGGGTTGCACTGACATAACCCAACATGATGTTTGCATGGAAAGGCGCAAGCGAGGTTTGGGGCGCGCCGTGTTCCAAGGGTTGTTCCAGAGAGTTTGGAACATGGCAAAGCGCTTAGGGACTGAGGGTTGCGGAAGAAACCGCGCTGTGTTCCGAGTTCTATCACCATAGACCCAGAGGACGAGGAGCGCCGCCGCTGTGTGCCCTCCTCCTCTCTCTATGTATCTATTTCTATTTATCTGGAACAAAGAAGAAGAAAGAGGCAGTTCGACCAATAAAGACGCAGGGGAAACCGTGTTCCAAAGCGCTGGAACATCTCTGGAACAAGGTGGAACATTGGAACAGCGGTAAGGGGCATCCCTTGAGCGACAGATTCAATCCGAGAGCGGAGACGACAACGCCCCCATCAACAGCATAGAATGCCTCATTTGGCGTGGGGAGCAGCACTTCCACTCCTTGCTTATCTTAGAAATTCTTGTACATCACTTTGAATGAGAGATGTCTTGATCTACCCCCCCCTTCGGACCTGCCAAGTTTGCGGTGATTTAGAGGTAATTGAGAAAAGGGCGTATATTTACAGTGGAAAAATGTCGAATTCATCCCCGTGGAATTCATCCCCGTGCCCTAAATGGCTGCATCGAGCTAAACCAATTAAGGCAAGAATGGCCTACGATGAACGCGAAAAGTCTGTTCGGTTTTCCACTCTAGTTAACAGAAGATCATATGAGCTTAATAAACCATACAATCCTGGATGGAATGCCTTCTTGAACCGAATCGATTCTGCTTGCTTAGGCTTATATTGTTGCGGCGACTGTATCTATACTAGCCAGGATAGATGCATACAGATCTTGGGCTGTTCCCCCACCGCATTCGACCACGAAACCGAACTCAAAGAAATAGACGGCGGGTTTCAACCCATGAGCCTATGGCGGAGCCACACTTAACGAGCCACGATTCAATGCTGACAAAGTGCACGTATATCGAGTTTGCCACATTCTTAAAATTTCCTGCATTTCAGACTTTCAAAGTCACATAATGATTAAACCATTCGTAGCACTTGTACTTGTTTCACTAACCCTTACCGGCGCCAGAGCAGACGAGTCGGCCAAGGCTAATTCTCAGCAAGGAAAACTCGCCTCAGGCTCATCTCTGTCCAAATCTCCCGACGTTCCCGACAGCGAAGAGTACCGCGCCTTTAAAGAGCGCCTGGTAAAAGCAGAGGCTGGGGACTCTAAGTCTCAGTATGACATCGGCCTTACCTATCTTATTGGTAATGAAAAACGACTCGGCGTTAAGAAGGATGAATCGCTGGCCGAGTCCTGGTTTCTTAAGGCGGCAAAGCAGGGCAATATTTCTGCTCTTTCTCAGCTGCGGATGATCCACTCCAGGAGAGCTTTGGCCTTAAAGAATAAGGGCGTTAACGACACCGAAGAGGCCACCGAGTGTCTTAAGTTCCGCATCTTGCTCGGCGACAGGTCTAATAGCTTCATGGACATGTATTCTGACTCGACCAAGGCTGAGGCCAAAAAGCGGGCTGCTAAGTTCAGGTCAGACAACGGACTTCCGGGAGATCCCGACTCGTCTCGCTCAGCACCACCAGAGGCCCGTTAGACCCCTCTGGCTTGCCCTCAGCGGCGGGGGAGGGTGATTGACGAGGTTAGGGTGAGGTATGTATTAGAACCTTATGAACCTCGCCCCCCGCTATTGGCTGTCCGCTATCTTGCTCGCTGTCCTGGCATTACTGCCCTGGCCGGCTACTGCCGGGATGACACCGGAGGAAGTAAAGGCGTTTGAGGGTTACAAGGCGAAGGCTGAGAAGGGGGATGCCGATGCCCAATACTTACTAGGGTATTTCTACTCCAGGGGCAAAGGCGTAGTGAAGGACGAAGTCGAGGCGGTGAAGTGGTGCCGCAAGGCCGCCGACCAAGGAGATGCCACGGCCCAAGTCTTTCTTGGGAATTGCTACGTAGACGGCAGAGGCGTGGAAAAGGATGGGGTGGAAGCGGTAAAGTGGTATCGTAAGGCTGTTGAACAAGGAGATGCCTATGCCCAATTCGAACTGGGGGCTTGCTACGCCAACGGCACAGGCGTGGCGAAGGATGAAGTCGAGGCGGTGAAGTGGTATCGCAAGGCCGCCGACCAAGGGCATGCCTACGCCCAATTCGAACTGGGGGCTTGCTACGCCAACGGCACGGGCGTGGCGAAGGATGAAGTCGAGGCGGTGAAGTGGTATCGCAAGGCCGCTGACCAAGGGAATGCTTTTGCCCAGGTTAATTTGGGGAATTGCTACATAGACGGCAGAGGCGTGGCGAAGGATAAGGTCGAGGGGGTGAAGTGGTATCGCAAGGCTGCCGATCAGGGGGATGCCGTTGCCCAATCCAACCTAGGGTATTTCTACGCCAACGGCACAGGCGTGGCGAAGGATGAAGTCGAAGCGGCATCGTGGTATCGCAAGGCCGCCGACCAAGGGAATGCCTATGCCCAGACTAATTTGGGGTTATGCTATGCCGACGGCACGGGCGTGGCGAAGGATGAAGTCGAGGCGGTGAAGTGGTATCACAAGGCTGCCGAGCAAGGGAGTGCCTCTTCTCAGTTTAATTTGGGGCAGCGCTATGCCGACGGCACGGGCGTGGCGAAGGATGAAGTCGAGGCGGTGAAGTGGTATCGCAAGGCCGCTGAGCAGGGGGTTGTCCAGGCCCAGACTAATTTGGGATTATGCTACGCCAAAGGCACGGGCGTGGCGAAGGATGAAATCGAGGCGTATGCCTATTGGAACCTTGCCGGAATAAGTAATGAGATGGCCCGTAACAACCTTGCCATCCTCGAAAAGAAGATTTCTCCGGACGCGCGCTTACTTGGACAACAGCGCACTAAACAGTTGCAGAAAGAGATCGAGGGCCGCTTGGAATCCCTCGACGACCTACGGAAAGCTGTTGAGAAGGAGTCACTCCGCAAGGGGGCGTAGGTTGCCTTCGGCAGGCCCATTAGACCCCTCTGGCTTGCCCTCAGAGGTGGGTTGCCGGTGCCTCCATAGGGTTTGCTGTAAACAGGTTAAAACGCTCTAGGGGCTTTGCGTTTTGGGAACGCAGGTGTCCTGCCACGCGACGTGGGGAGGGGGTAAATAGAGGTGTCCTAGGGGGGGTATAGGCCTACGCGGTCGCCCCTAGGTTGCTTGATACGGCCTCTCCAATGCCCCGCCAAGGCGTTGGGACGTCTCGCGAGTATCATGACGGCACCGAGGCCTTCCGAGAGGTTTTGTTTTCGCGTCGCTTCACTGCGGAACCAGGCGTTGCGCAAGCCGTGGCCGATGGGGTGAACTACCCGAAGGGCTTACTTAAGTTTCGAGTATAATAATGACATCAAAAAGGCCA
>JGI25907J50239_1000204_pt1 | contig 14141 bp, 9 predicted proteins | sample LauGreSpBDMM15SN_2_FD_50239 | JGI IMG/M metagenome (IMG submission 50239) | reverse complement strand
GCTGTAAGTGTTGTCTTACCATGGTCAACGTGACCAATTGTGCCAACGTTCACATGGGGTTTGGTACGTTCAAATTTGCCTTTTGCCATAATGTTATCCTCAGATTTTTAACTTATTTTTTATTAACGACTGCTTCTGCTACGTTTCTTGGTGCTTCTGTGTAATGCTTAAATTCCATCGAATATGTTGCTCTACCTTGAGATAGCGAACGCATGGTTGTTGAATATCCAAACATCTCTGCTAATGGAACTTCAGCTCGAACAACTTTGCCAGATGCATTATCTTCCATACCCTGAATCATGCCACGTCTAGATGAAAGGTCGCCCATCAAGTCACCAAAATAATCCTCAGGTGTTTCTACCTCAACTGCCATCATAGGTTCAAGAAGGATTGGATCTGCTTTACGCATTCCGTCTTTAAATGCCATCGAGGCTGCCATTTTAAATGCATTTTCATTTGAGTCAACATCATGGTATGAACCATCAAATAGAGTTACTTTAACGTCTACAACTGGATAACCGGCAACTACGCCAGCAGGAAGTGTTTCTCGCAATCCTTTTTCAACCGCAGGAATGAACTCACGAGGCACTGATCCACCTTTAATTGCATCAATAAATTCAAAACCTTTGCCCGGTTCATTTGGCTCCATTTTGAGCCATACATGACCATATTGACCCTTACCTCCAGATTGCTTTACAAATTTACCTTCAATTTCAACCGGTTTCTTGATAGCTTCCCTGTAAGCCACTTGTGGCGCACCTACGTTAGCTTCAACACCAAATTCTCTTCTCATTCGATCTACAAGAATTTCTAAGTGAAGCTCACCCATACCTGAAATAATTGTTTGATTTGTTTCTTCATCTGTCTTAACTCTAAATGAAGGATCTTCTTGAGCAAGTCTATTTAAAGCTATACCCATTTTCTCTTGATCGGCTTTTGTTTTGGGTTCAACTGCAACGTGAATAACAGGCTCAGGGAAAATCATTCTTTCAAGAACAACTTCATTATTGATATCACATAAAGTGTCACCTGTTGTTGCTTCTTTAAGTCCCACAGCTGCTGCAATATCGCCAGCACGAACTTCTTTCAATTCTTCACGCTGATTTGCGTGCATTTGAAGAATACGGCCAATACGTTCTTTACGGCCTTTAATTGGGTTATAGATTGTATCGCCTGATTTGATAACGCCTGAATATACGCGGAAGAAAATAAGCTGACCTACAAAAGGGTCTGTCATGATTTTAAATGCTAACGCTGAGAAAGGCTCATCATCAGAGGCTTTACGAGTTGTAGGCTGGCCTTTGGCGTCTTCACATACGAGCGCTGCAACATCAGTAGGAGCAGGTAAATACTCAATCACTGCATCCAACATAGCTTGCACGCCTTTATTTTTAAAGGCTGATCCGCATAACATAGGTACGATTTCAAAATTAATCGTTCTAATGCGCAAACCTTTTTTGATATCTTCTTCGCTTAAATCACCAGTTTCCAAATATCTATTCATTAACTCTTCATTGGCTTCAGCGGCTGCTTCCAGCATTTTTTCGCGCCATTCTTTACATGTGTCAACTAAATCTGCAGGAATATCGCGATAATCAAATTTCATACCTTGAGATGATTCATCCCAATAAACAGCTTTCATTTTAATAAGATCAATAACACCTTCAAATTTTTCTTCAGCACCTATAGGAACTTGAAGTGCAATTGGATTAGCTTTTAAACGTAAACGCATTTGATCGTAAACTTTAAAAAAGTTTGCGCCGGCTCTATCCATTTTATTTACGAAAGCAAGACGCGGAACTTTATATTTATTTGCTTGACGCCATACCGTTTCTGACTGGGGCTGAACGCCACCTACCGCACAGTAAACCATACAAGCGCCATCAAGAACTCGCATTGATCGTTCAACTTCAATAGTGAAGTCAACGTGTCCTGGGGTATCAATAATATTGATTCGATGCTGGTCAAATTGACCTGCCATACCCTTCCAAAAGCAGGTTGTTGCGGCTGAAGTAATAGTAATTCCTCGTTCTTGCTCTTGCTCCATCCAATCCATAGTTGCGGCACCATCGTGCACTTCACCAATCTTATGGTTTACCCCTGTGTAAAAAAGAATACGCTCAGTTGTTGTAGTTTTACCTGCATCAATATGAGCACTAATTCCTATATTTCTATATCGATTAATGGGGGTTATACGAGCCACTTTAGAATTACCTTTTAATTAAATAAGTTTAGAAACGGAAATGTGAGAAAGCTTTATTAGCTTCTGCCATTCTGTGGACTTCTTCACGTTTTTTCATTGCAGCGCCTTTATTTTCTGAAGCTTCTGCAATTTCAGCCGCTAAACGTAAATCCATTGATTTTTCACCTCTTTTACGCGCTGCATCTCTTAACCATCTCATAGCTAAAGCCACTCGTCTTGATGGTCTAACTTCGACAGGCACTTGATAATTAGCCCCACCTACACGTCGACTTTTTACTTCAACTACTGGTCTTAAATTTGTTAATGCGAGAGAAAAGACTTCAATAGGATCTTTTCCGGTTTTCGTTTTAATTTGATCGAATGCGCCATAAATTAATCTTTCAGCAACGGATTTTTTTCCGCTTGTCATTAATACATTCACGAATTTAGAAACCTCCTGGCTTCCGAATTTCGGATCTTGAAGAATAATTCGTTTGGGAACTTCTCTACGTCTTGGCATATTATGTTTACCTTAATTTAGTATTCTAAAAATTTAAGCTTCTTTAGGTCGTTTAGCACCATATTTAGATCGAGATTGTTTACGATCTTTAACACCAGCAGTATCCAAGCTACCCCGAACCATATGGTAACGAACGCCTGGTAAATCCTTTACACGTCCGCCTCTTAATAGAACAACACTGTGCTCTTGTAAATTATGGCCTTCTCCTCCAATGTAACTAATCACNTCGTAACCATTCGTCAAACGAACTTTAGCTACTTTCCGCAAAGCAGAGTTTGGTTTTTTTGGAGTAGTTGTGTAAACACGAGTACATACACCTCTTTTTTGAGGCGAAGATTCTAGAGCTGGGACCTTGCTCTTAGTTTCTACTTTTTTTCGTGGTTTACGAATTAACTGATTAATTGTTGGCATCGCCTAAATCCTTAAATTTCTAACTTACTATTAATAATGACTATTTGAGCGCTTCGCTAAACGCGAAGATCCCAAAAAGCCGCAAATTGTATTTTGGTTCCTGCATAAAGTCAACCTATCATTCAGTCGGTGCTTCAATTTCAGGGCTAGTTACCTGAGCCTCTTCCATTGGAACATCGATCTGATCTAGAGGAGCCTCAACAGGGTCCATATTTTCCCCAGCGGCAGCAGCTTTTCTTGTTTCATGATAAGCCAAACCTGTGCCTGCAGGAATTAAACGACCTACGATTACATTCTCTTTAAGTCCTCTTAATTCATCACGCTTACCAAGAATTGCAGCCTCAGTGAGAACGCGAGTTGTTTCTTGGAATGAAGCTGCTGAAATAAATGAATCTGTAGATAATGATGCTTTAGTAATACCTAAAAGCACATATTCATACTCAGCCGGTTTTTTGTCTTGCGACAATACCGATTCATTTTCAGTTAACAATTCTGCTCTTTCGACTTGCTCACCCAGAATAAATGAAGTTTCGCCTGCATCGGTGATACGAACACGTCTTAACATTTGCCTAACAATTACTTCGATGTGCTTGTCATTAATTTTAACGCCTTGCAATCTATATACGTCTTGAACTTCATCAATAATATATCTTGCTAAAGATTCCCTACCTTGCAAGCGAAGAATGTCTTGAGGATCTGCAGGTCCATCCACAATAGTTTCGCCTTTAGTAACAACTTGACCATCGTGCGCTGTCACATGTTTATCTTTAGGAATTAAGAACTCTTTTGAAACGCCTTCAAGATCTGTAATCACAAGTCTTTGNTTGCCTTTAGTATCTTTACCAAATGAAACTGTACCTGTGCTTTCCGCTAACATGCCTGCGTCTTTTGGAGATCTTGCTTCAAATAACTCAGCAACTCTTGGAAGACCGCCGGTTATATCTCTCGTTTTAGAGGACTCTTGCGGAATGCGAGCAATCACATCACCCACTTTTACCTCTTGAGAATCTTTAACTGTAATAATGTAACCAAGCTGGAAAGTTACGTTAACAGATATATCACTACCCGCTAATTTAACTTCATTTCCAGAAGTGTCTAAGATTTTAATTTGAGGTCTTAAACCTTTTGACTGGCCCGCGCGCTGCTTAGGATCAACTACAACCAATGATGATAAGCCTGTGACATCATCAATTTGTTTTGCAACTGTAATACCTTCTTCAACGTTTTCAAATTTAACTTGTCCAGCGTACTCAGAAATAATTGGACGTGTATGCGGATCCCAGGTTGCAAGAACACCGCCTGCTTTAATGGACTTGCCATCTTGAACAACTAGATTTGCACCATAAGGAACTTTATGACGCTCTCTTTCGCGGCCACTTTCATCTTGAATAATTAATTCACCATTACGAGAAATTACAACTTGCTCATTTCGAGCATTAGTAACGTAACGCATGGTAGATGTAAATTGAATAACTCCGTTTGATTTACTTTCAACTTGACTTACTGATGCGGCTCGAGAAACTGCGCCACCAATATGGAATGTTCTCATTGTTAATTGAGTACCAGGCTCACCGATAGATTGCGCTGCAATCACACCAATAGCCTCCCCGAGACTAATTAATTTACCGCGACCTAAATCGCGACCATAACATTGAGAACAAATACCATGTCGTGTTTCGCAAGTGAGTGCGGTTCTTACTTTAACCTCATCAATACCAAGTGCATCAATTTTCTCAACATGATCCTCTTCAAGCAGCGTTCCTTTCGAATAAACCACTTCTTGAGTTTCTGGATGGTAAATATCGAGAGCATTTACNCGACCTAAAATACGATCACTTAATGGTTCAACAACTTCACCGCCTTTAATAAGCGCTTTCGTGACTAAACCATCTTCTGTACCACAATCGTGTTGTGTTACAACAAGATCTTGAGTTACATCAACTAAACGTCTAGTTAAATATCCTGAGTTAGCTGTTTTCAATGCTGTATCTGCAAGACCTTTTCGTGCGCCGTGCGTCGAAATAAAATATTGAAGAACATTTAAGCCGTCTCGGAAATTAGCAGTAATTGGTGTCTCAATAATTGAGCCATCAGGTCTTGCCATCAAACCTCGCATACCGGCAAGCTGCCTTACTTGAGCCGCAGATCCTCGAGCACCAGAATCAGCCATCATATAAATTGCATTAAATGATTCTTGGTAAAGATCTTTACCATCTTTGCCTTTTACATTTTCACCGGCATCATTTTTAACAGGCTCTTCTTTAAGACGTTTCATCATTGCATCAGCAACTTTGTCACCGGCACGACCCCAAATATCAACAACCTTGTTATATCTTTCGCCTTGCGTCACCAGGCCTGAAATGTATTGATTTTCAATTTCCTTGACTTCGGCTTCAGCAGCTTCGATGAGTTGTTCTTTTTCTGGAGGCACAAGCATGTCATGAATACTGATTGAGATACCTGCTTTTGTAGCATAGGTATAACCCATATACATTAGCTTATCTGCAAGAATTACTGTCTCTCTAATACCGACACGTCTAAATCCTGCATTAATTAATTTTGAAATTTCTTTTTTCTTTAATGCTTTATTAATTAAATCAAAAGAAAGTCCTGCTGGAAGAATTTCAGAAAGTATTGCTCTTCCAACTGTAGTTTCATATCGATTTATTTTGTCTGTTGTTGTGCCATCTAGGCCTAATTCAGTTTCTTTAATACGAACTGTCACGCGCGCATGAAGATCAACTAAGCCGCTATCAAAAGCACGGTGNACTTCTGCTACATCACTAAATTTCATACCTTCACCGCGTGCAGCAATTTTGTCTCTCGTCATGTAATAAAGACCAAGCACGATATCTTGTGATGGAACAATAATTGGTTCGCCATTAGCTGGAGATAAAACATTATTAGATGCAAGCATTAAAGTTCTTGCTTCCATTTGGGCTTCAAGAGATAAAGGCACATGTACTGCCATTTGGTCACCGTCAAAGTCGGCGTTAAATGCAGCACACACTAAGGGATGCAATTGAATTGCTTTGCCTTCAATTAAAATAGGTTCAAATGCTTGAATACCTAAACGATGTAATGTTGGCGCTCTGTTTAATAAAACAGGATGCTCTCTAATTACGTCCTCTAAAATATCCCATACTTCTGGTCCCTCTTCTTCTACTTTTTTCTTTGCAGCTTTAATAGTTGTAGAAAGGCCAAGTACTTCTAGCTTATGGAAAATAAATGGTTTAAATAATTCAAGGGCCATTTTCTTCGGCAAACCACACTGGTGAAGTTTTAATTGTGGTCCAACAACAATCACTGAACGTCCTGAATAATCAACACGCTTNCCTAAAAGATTTTGTCTAAATCGGCCACCCTTACCTTTAATCATATCGGCGAGAGATTTTAATGGTCTCTTGTTAGCGCCTGTCATAACCTTGCCACGTCTGCCATTATCAAGAAGTGAATCAACTGCTTCTTGCAACATACGCTTTTCATTTCTAACAATAATTTCTGGCGCCTTAAGATCTAACAATCTTCTTAAACGATTATTTCTATTAATCACTCGGCGATATAAATCATTCAGATCTGATGTAGCGAATCTTCCACCATCAAGTGGTACCAATGGTCTTAACTCAGGCGGTAACACAGGAAGAATTTCTAAAATCATCCATTCAGGTTTAATACCTGACTTCTGAAATGCTTCAAGTACTTTTAAGCGCTTCGCAATTTTTTTAATTTTTGCTTCCGAGCCTGTCTCAGCTAATTCAGTTCTTAATTTTTCAATTTCACTATTGATATCGAGTGATTTGAGTAATTCTTTAATTGCTTCCGCACCCATCACTGCGGTGAATTCATCGCCAAACTCTTCTATTTTTGCAAGATAGTCATCTTCAGTAAGAAGTTGCCCTCTTGTTAAAGGTGTCATGCCAGGATCAACAACAATGAATGCTTCGAAATAAAGAACACGCTCAATATCTCTTAAAGCAATATCAAGAACCATACCTAAACGACTTGGTAAGCTCTTTAAAAACCAAATGTGTGCAACTGGGCTTGCTAAATCAATATGGCCCATGCGCTCACGACGCACTTTAGATAAAGTAACTTCAACACCGCATTTTTCACAAATGACACCGCGATGTTTAAGGCGCTTGTATTTACCACAAAGACATTCGTAATCTTTAATAGGTCCAAATATTTTTGCGCAAAACAAACCATCTCTTTCAGGCTTAAATGTTCTGTAATTAATCGTTTCTGGCTTTTTAACTTCACCATAAGACCATGAACGAATTTTTTCTGGAGATGCTAATGCAATCTTAATTGCATCAAACTCTTCTTCTTGTGTAACCTGTTTAAATAGGTCTAATAAAGCTTTCATCTGTGATCTCCTTAGTTTCTATCGAGGTCAATATCAATAGCGAGTGAACGAATTTCTTTAACCAACACGTTGAATGACTCAGGCATACCTGCATCAATCTTATGCTCACCCTTGACTATGTTTTCGTATACTTTAGTTCTACCAGCAACATCGTCTGATTTAACAGTCAACATTTCTTGTAGGGTATAAGCAGCACCGTATGCTTCCAGCGCCCAAACTTCCATCTCACCAAAACGTTGTCCACCAAATTGCGCTTTACCGCCAAGTGGCTGCTGCGTTACAAGAGAGTAAGGTCCAGTTGAACGTGCGTGCATCTTGTCATCAACCAAATGATGTAATTTAAGTACATGCATATAACCTACTGTGACAGGTCTTTCAAACGCCTCGCCTGTGCGGCCATCAAACAATTTAACTTGCGTTTTGTTAGCTGAGAATTGCAACAGTTTGGTTTTTGGATCGCTATCTGGGTAAGCCAGATCTAACATATATTGAATGTCTGACTCAGATGCGCCATCGAAAACTGATGTGGCAAATGGAACGCCATTTTTCAAGTGCTCAGCAAGCTCTACAACTTCATCATCGTTTAATGACTTAATGTCTTCTTTTTTACCTGAAGCGTCGTTATAAATTTGATCTAAAAATTTACGAACTTCAGTAATTTTTACTTCTTCTCTTAGCATTTCTCCGATACGAAGACCTAGGCCTTTAGCTGCCCATCCAAGATGGGTTTCTAAAATTTGGCCGATATTCATTCGAGAAGGAACGCCTAATGGATTTAACACAATATCTAAAGGTGTACCATCAGCCATATGCGGCATATCTTCTACAGGAGCAATTTTAGAAACAACGCCTTTGTTACCGTGACGTCCAGCCATTTTATCGCCAGGCTGAATTCTACGTTTCACTGCCAAGTAAACCTTAACCATTTTTTGAACGCCCGGAGGGAGCTCATCGCCTTGTGTTAATTTTCTTTTTTTCTCTTCAAAACGTTTGTCGAATTGTTCTTTAGCAGTTGCTAAATTATCTTTCAAACTTTCTAATTGTTTTGAAGCATCATCATTACCTAAGCGAATATCAAACCAATCGTATCTATTAATTGAGGCTAGAAAATCTTTAGATATTTTTTCGCCTTTTTTCAAGCCTTTTGGGCCGCCAGTTGCGACTTTACTTGTAAGTAATCTTTCGATTCTTCCAAAAGTATCATCTTCAACAATTCTTAATTGATCAGCTAGATCTTGTTTGAAGTGCTTTAATTGATCATCAATAATTTGTTCGGCTCTTGAATCTCTATCAATGCCCTCTCTCGTAAACACTTGAACATCAATAATTGTTCCGGACATGCCTGATGGCACTCTCAAACTTGTGTCTTTTACATCAGAAGCTTTTTCACCAAAAATTGCTCTTAAGAGTTTTTCTTCAGGTGTAAGCTGTGTCTCGCCTTTTGGTGTAACTTTTCCTACAAGCACATCGCCTGATTCAACTTCGGCACCAATATAAATAATGCCTGACTCATCAAGCCTTCCAAGCATTCTTTCTGAAAGATTTGAAATGTCGCGCGTAATTTCTTCTGGGCCTAATTTTGTATCTCTAGATACAACAGATAATTCTTCGATATGAATTGATGTATATCGATCTTCAGCCACTACGCGCTCTGAAATTAAAATCGAATCCTCGAAGTTATAACCATTCCAAGGCATAAATCCAACAAGCATATTTTGACCAAGCGCTAATTCACCAACATCTGTTGATGCGCCGTCAGCAATCACATCACCTCTTGCAATTTTGTTGCCAATTCTTACAAGTGGCCTTTGATTAATATTGGTATTTTGATTTGATCTTGTATATTTAGTTAGATTATAAATATCAACGCCAACTTCTCCATCAGCAGCTTCATCGTCGTTNACGCGAATCACAACACGTCTTGAATCTACATAATCAACAATTCCACCACGCTTAGCTTGAACTGTTGTGCCAGAATCAGTTGCTACTGTTCTTTCAATGCCTGTACCTACAACTGCTTTCTCTGCTCTCAAGCATGGCACTGCTTGACGTTGCATGTTTGCGCCCATAAGCGCACGGTTTGCATCATCGTGTTCTAAAAATGGAATTAATGCAGCTGCCACAGAAACAATCTGACCAGGCGCTACGTCCATGTATTGAATAGGATCTACAGATGACATCGTAAATTCGTTGCGATGACGGCATGAAATTAAATCGTCTTGAAAGTGTCCTTTATTATCAAGCTCAGTATTTGCCTGGGCTATAACAAATTCACTTTCTTCAATCGCAGAAAGATAGTCTATCTTTGCAGTAACTTTTCCATTTTCAACACGTCTATAAGGTGTCTCTAAGAAGCCGTATTGATTCGTTCTTGCATAAAGTGCGAGTGAATTAATCAATCCAATGTTTGGTCCTTCTGGGGTTTCAATTGGGCATACACGGCCATAATGTGTCGAATGAACGTCACGGACCTCGAAGCCAGCACGCTCTCTTGTTAAACCTCCAGGGCCTAAGGCTGATACTCTTCGCTTATGCGTAATTTCAGACAATGGATTAGTTTGATCCATGAATTGAGATAATTGTGATGAACCAAAAAATTCTCTAATCGCACTTGAGATAGGTTTTGAATTAATTAAGTCATGTGGCATCAAATTGTCTGCCTCAGCTTGGCTTAATCTTTCTTTAACTGCTCGCTCCACTCGAACAAGTCCAGTTCTAAATTGATTCTCTACAAGCTCACCAACAGAGCGAATTCTTCGATTACCAAGATGGTCAATATCATCTATTTCACCTCGACCATTTCGTAATTCAATAAGAACACCAATCACAGCCAAGATATCATCGTTCGATAAAATATTTGCACCAGTTTCGCCTTGAGGGCCAACGCGCTTATAAAATCTTTGCAACCAGTTTGCATGTTGTTCGTATGCTTTTGGATGCGCTCTTCGATTAAATTTCATGCGACCTACATTAGATAAATCATATCGGTCTTCATTAAAAAATAATCCTTTGAATAAAGCCTCAACTGCATCTTCAGTAGGTGGCTCGCCAGGTCTCATCATTCGATAAATAGCAACTTTTGCGCTGTATTGATCAGGGACCTCATCTGAAGTAAGTGTTTGAGAAATATAGTCGCCATGATCTAAATCATTTGAATAAAGTGTATGAATTTGCCCTACACCTACTTCAATAAATTTATCCAATACTGACTCTGTGATTTCATCATTTGCACTAGCAATGACTTCGCCTGTATTTTTATCTACAATTGCTTTTGAAAGCTTGCGGCCCAAAATAAAATCTTTATCTACTGTAATTTTATTTACGCCTGCTTTTTCCATCTCACGAATATGCTTNACAGTAATGCGCTTGTCTTTTTGTACAATCACATTTCCTCTTTTATCAGCGATATCAAACTTAGCAATCTCGCCTCTTAGACGATCAGGGACCAATTCAAAATCAATTGATTTAGCAGTCACATGGAATGAATCAAAATCGTAGTATGTTTCTAGAATTTGTTCTGGTGAATAACCTAAAGCTTTTAATAAAATTGTGACTGGCATTTTTCTGCGACGATCCACACGGAAATATAAATAATCCTTAGGATCAAATTCGAAATCTAACCAAGAGCCACGATAAGGAATGATTCTTGCTGAAAATAATAACTTTCCAGAACTGTGCGTTTTGCCTCGATCATGTTCAAAAAATACACCAGGGCTTCTATGAAGTTGAGATACGATAACTCTCTCGGTGCCATTAATAACAAATGAACCATTGTCTGTCATAAGTGGAATTTCACCCATGTACACTTCTTGCTCTTTAATTTCNTTCACTGTTGGTTTTGATGCTTCTTTATCCATGAGCGTTAAACGAACTTTGACTCTCAATGGAACACCATATGTTAAGCCGCGCTGTTGACATTCTTTAACGTCAAACGCTTCCTCGCCTAAATTGTAAGTTACAAAATCAAGTCGGGCATTACCGGAATGACTTGTGATAGGAAATACTGAATTGAATGTTGACTGNAGGCCTTCGCTAAGTCTCTGTTCGGCATGCGTATTCTTNTGTAAAAAAGCTGCATAAGACTCAAGCTGCATGGTGAGCAAGTATGGTATATCTTGCACACGCTCTCTTTTAGCAAAACTTTTTCTAATACGTTTTTTTTCAGTAAAGGAATAGCTCATTGCGTCTCCTGGTGTAATTTTTATAAAACAATAAACTTTTCAGATCGAAGAATATTGTTTTATAAATTTTTATAAGTTTTAACCTAAAAATTATTTAAAACAAAAAAGCAATGGCTGACAGCGAGCTGTCAGCCATGCTAATTAGCATTACTTAAGTTCTGCTGTAGCGCCAGCTTCTTTTAATTTAGCTAGTGCTTCTTCAGCTGCAGCTTTTGCAATACCTTCTTTAATTGGCTTAGGTGCGCCATCCACTAAGTCTTTAGCTTCTTTTAAGCCAAGACCTGTGATTTCACGAACAGCTTTAATTACGTTTACTTTTTGCTCGCCTGCAGCAGTTAACATCACAGTAAATTCAGTTTGTTCTGCAGCAGCAGCGCCGCCAGCAGAAGCTGCAGCAGGTGCAGCTGCAACAGCAGCAGCAGTAGCTGAAACGCCAAACTTTTCTTCCATATCTTTAATAAGCTCTGACAAATCAAGAACTGTCATTGCACTTACTGCATCTAAAATTTCAGCTTTAGAGATAGCCATTTAATACTCCTAATAAAAAATTTAAATTAATCGTTAAAATTACGCAGGTTTTTGATCACGAACTGCTGCTAAACCACGAACAAATTTTGTTGGTACCTCATTAAGCGTACGAACAAACTTCGCAATCGGTGCTTGCATTGTTCCCAATAATTTTGCGAGTAATTCTTCACGACTTGGCAATGAAGCTAATGCTGCAATATTTGAAGCGCTCATTACCTTATTTGGCATTGCTCCTGATTTGATAACAAACTTATCGTTTGACTTGGCAAAATCATTTAGTACTTTAGCAACTGCAACTGGATCAGTTGAGATGCCATACACTATTGGACCCACCATTTCATTAGCTAAGTCAGAGAATGCAGTTCCATCTACGGCTCTTCGAACTAANGTGTTCTTTAAGACGCGAAGATATACTCCTGATTTTCTGGCTTGAACTCTTAGCGCTGTCATCTCAGAAACACCAATACCTCGGTTTTCAGCTAAAACAACTGCTTGAGCGCCCGCGATTTGCTTATTAACTTCAGCAACCACTGCCTTTTTTTGTTCAAGATTAAGACTCAAGGTCTTCTCCTTCCGTTAAATTAAGTATTAAGTAAACTTAATACCAACATTACGGCGACCTTTATCAGGATGCTATCCTTTAGGGGTACCGCCATCTGCGTAGGCTCTAGCAAATGATCACTAGAATTAGACTTGTTAGCACCTACGGTCTTTGAAAGCTTCACCGATACTTTCATATCAGTGAACCCAAAGTTCTTTTTAAAAAAGCTTTCGCTTTTTTTTAATTCTTTACACTAAACTTGTTGAATCGATTCTTACACCAGCACCCATAGTGCTAGACACCGATAATTTTTTTACAAAAATACCTTTTGTTGATGGTGGTTTAGCTTTATTAATTGCATCAATCAATGCCGCTAAATTACCTTTTAATTGATCAACAGAGAAAGATGCTCGGCCAATAGTGCAATGGACGATGCCGCCTTTATCAGTTCTATATTGAACTTGTCCACCTTTTGCATTTTTAACTGCTGCTGCTGTATCGGGCGTTACCGTTCCTACTTTTGGATTCGGCATTAAGCCTCTTGGACCTAAAACTTGTCCTAGTGCGCCAACAACTTTCATAGCATCCGGTGTTGCAATGACAACGTCAAAATCCATCATGCCGCCTTTAATTTTTTCAGCGAGATCATCAAATCCCACAATATCTGCACCTGCTGCCTTTGCAGCTTCAGCTGCAGCGCCTTGAGCAAATACGGCAACACGTATTGTTTTACCTGTGCCGTTAGGAAGAACTAATGCACCGCGAATGAGTTGATCAGATTTTTTAGCATCAATGCCTAAGTTAATCACTGCATCTACTGATTCATCAAATTTTGCTGTTGCTGTTTCTTTAACGAGTTGAAGACCTTCTTGAGCGGGATATGATTTATCACGATCAACTTTAGATCTTAATGTTGTAATTCTTTTATTTAATGGCATTTTATACACCCTCCACTTCTATGCCCATGCTTCGAGCACTGCCAGCGATTGTTCGCACTGCAGCATCCATATCAGAAGCTGTAAGATCTGCCATTTTTGTTTTAGCAATTTCTTCAGCTTGCGCTCTGGTAATTTTTCCAACTTTGTCTGTGTGTGGCCTTGGTGAGCCCTTTTCTAATTTTGCTGCTTTTTTAATTAAAATTGATGCGGGTGGCGTTTTCATAACAAAAGTAAAACTCTTGTCAGCGAAAGCGGTAATNACNACAGGAATAGGTAGTCCGGGTTCAACAGTTTGTGTAGCAGCATTAAATGCTTTACAAAACTCCATAATATTTAAGCCTCTTTGGCCTAGCGCAGGTCCTACTGGTGGACTTGGATTCGCTTTGCCGGCTGGAATTTGAAGCTTTATATAGCCAACGATTTTCTTTGCCATTTCATTCTCCTAAATTAGGTGCAAACGCTTTTTTTAAAAAA
>JGI25907J50239_1000193_pt1 | contig 14493 bp, 11 predicted proteins | sample LauGreSpBDMM15SN_2_FD_50239 | JGI IMG/M metagenome (IMG submission 50239) | reverse complement strand
TCTAACAAAAGTTGTTGCTGCATTTGATTTGTTTCCACCACCTATCAGATCATAACCATTTATTGCAGTCTGATAGGCAACTGCAGGTTCCTTGGCAATTGAAATTCGTACGGCTTCCGTTGTTTTAGAAGTGCGACTAATTGTGGCGCCATCTGGCAACATCACGGCTGTAATAACGTATCCCTGATCTTCGGAAGGTATAAAGCTTGTAGGCGTATATTTAAAAAGGAATATAGAGGCAATGACAATCCCAACAAAAACAATGCCACCAATAAAGCGGTGGTGCAATGTGCTATTAACGACCTTAATATAAAAATTGGTTAAGCGAGTAAATCCACCATTAAAGCGATCAAAAAATTTTGAATGAATAGAGTTCGGATTTAAGATAATGGCACAGAGCGCAGGCGTTAGCGTGAGGGCCACAACACCAGATATCACAACAGCAATAGCCACAGTTACAGCGAATTGACGATAGAGCTCCCCTGCAATACCGCCCATAAACGCGACCGGCACAAATACAGCACATAACACTAATACAATTGCAACGACAGCAGCAGAGACTTGTTCCATAGATTTAATAGCAGCTTTAATTGGAGTAAGTTTTTCTTCTGCCATTAAGCGTTCTATATTTTCCAAAACGACAATGGCGTCATCAACCACGATACCTATAGACAAGACCATGGCAAAAAGCGTCAGTGTGTTAATTGAGAAACCAAAAAGATATAGGCCCGCAAAAGTACCTATCAGCGATATAGGCACGGCGATAATAGGAATCAAAGTGGCGCGCCAGTTTTGTAAAAATAGAAATACAACAATCACCACAAGAAGCATTGCTTCACCAAGCGTTTTAAACACTTCTTTCATGGAAGCTTTTACAAAATTACTTGTGTCATAAGGAATTTCGAAATCCATCCCTTTAGGAAAGCGTCCTTTAAGTTCAGCCATTTTTTCTTTAATGCCTTTTGCTGTATCAAGAGCATTAGCGCCTGTTCGGAGGAAAATAGGAATACCTACGCCTGGTTTACCATTTAATGTTGTATTGATATCGTAGGTTTGTGCACCCAATTCGACCCGTGCAATATCTTTAAGATAAAGAATACCGTTCGGCCCTCCAGCTCTAACGATAATATTTCCAAATTCATTAGGATCAAGCAAGCGGCCTTTTGCATTGACTGTATATACGAGTTGTTGCTCATTTACAGAAGGTTCCTGACCAATTTTACCTGCCGCATATTGTGCATTTTGGCTTTGAATTGCTGCTGCAATATCAGAGGCGGTAATACCAAGTTGTGCCATTCGATCTGGTTTTAGCCAGATCCGCATAGAGTAATCGCGGGCACCAAAAATATTAGCATCACCAACACCTTTGACGCGTTTGATTTCATCTAAAACATTTAGCGTTGCATAGTTACTTAAATAAAGCGGATCAAATTGTTTGTCTTTTGACGTGAGCATCACCACCAAAAGAATGTCATTTGATTTTTTTTGTACAATCACACCTGTGCGCCTTACCATTTCTGGTAATCGAGGAGAGGCGATGTTGACACGATTACTTACATTGAAAGTAGCCTGATCAATGTTGGTACCAATTTCAAAAGTAGCAGTAATATTAAGTGTGCCGCTAGAGTCCGTGCTTGAATTAAAATAAAGAAGACCTTCAACGCCACTTAGCTGTTCTTCAATGGGGCCTGCAACTGTTTTCGAGAGTGTTTCAGCACTTGCACCTGGGTAGTTAGCAGTGATAATGACTGTAGGTGGGGCAATTTGTGGATATTGTGCAATGGATAATTTAAGTGCAGCTGCAATACCAGCCAAGACAATTATGATTGAGATTACCGCAGCAAAAATTGGCCGCGTAATAAAAAATTTACTCATTATTTTTTGAAGCTAGGCATNTTAGTCACAGGCATGCCAGGACGTACTTTGATAAGATTGTCGATAATAACTTTATCGCCCGCTTGAAGACCGCTTAGAATAACCCAATCTTTACCTTTCCATTGGCCAGTTGCAACAGGACGGGGTGTCGCTTGACTTTTTTCATTGACCACAAACACAAATTTACCTTGATCAGAATTAAGAACCGCTAACTGAGGCAATAGAAATACTCCATCTTTTTTGCCTGTAGTCACACGGACACGAACNAATTGGCCAGGTAAAATTTGACGCTCATTATTTTCAAATGTTGCCCGGAGTTCTTGAGTTCCAAGTGATGGATTGATTTCGCTTGCGGCAAAGTTTATTTTGCCTTTTTTCGGATATTCATTTCCATCAGAAAGGATCATTGAAACTTCTTGAATGTTTTTTTCATTTAATGCACCACCCAATTGTTTAAGTTCATTATCCGAAAAACTAAAACGTACCCAAATTGGATTTACTTGAGCTAATGTCGTAAGTAGACTTGTATTAGCAGAAATAAGCGCACCTTCAGAAAATTGAAAGCGACCGGAAATACCATCGACAGGTGCGGTAACATTGGTATAAGAAAGATTGAGTTCTGCCTGTCTTAAGTTTGCTCGGCTTTGGGCTAGAACCGCAACACTAATCGATTCATCTGATGTTGCATTATCAAATTCACGCTGACTAATTGACTGAGATTCAATCAAAGTTTCTAAACGTTTTTTCTCTCGCTTTGCTTGTTCGGCTNGAGCAAGACTCTGATTGTATTGAGCACGCGCTTGATTTAAGGCTATTTTGTATGGCTCGGGATCAATCTCAAATAAGGTTTGACCAGCTTTAACTGGGGAACCTTCATTATATTTTCGTTTTAATAAAATACCGCCAACACGAGGCCTAATTTCGACTTCTTTAGCACCTTCTGTTTGGCCTACTGCTTCAGCTGTAATAGGGACACTCGAAGGCGTCACTTCAAGCATGGTTACAGGCATTACAAAATTAGGTGGCATGCCACTTTGCTCAGGGGGTTTATGGCAGCCAACTAAGAAAAGCATTAGAAAAGGGAAGAACAAAATAGATCTTAATGACAGGAAATGGCTTAACAACTGAAACCCCAACTTAAAAAATATGGATGTAGGAAATGTATCTTAAATGTGACTATATTTTACTCTGAAACTATGGATGCAAGCGATTAAGCCACAGTTTTTTTAAAGCTTTAGATACTAAATCTAGCTCTTAAATTTTGTAGATAAATAAATGAGGTAAGTGCCAATGATGATATCAAGAAAAATCCATACCATTATTGGAAAGTAAAATGGAATGAAAGGATTGTCTATAATTAAGACACCAATTAAAAAAGCAATATGAGGCGTATTAAGCTTTACCCATTTATTAAGCAAAATAAATCCGACACCAATAAAAACAATAACTCTAAAATAATCATAAAAACTTTCAGGCAATGGAAAGGCCGCAACAAAATAGAGTAAGGCAATAGCCCTTTCCATAAATACTATTTTTTTTACATTACTTAACATAATTAATAGCAGCTTCTAATGTATCGAAACTTGGAATAATTTTATCTAATCCAGAAATAGTAATAACCATATTTACATCAGGCTGAGTTCCAAATAATGCAAACTTACCTTTGCGGGCATTAATTGCTTTAACGTTAGATATTAAAAGCCTTATGCCAATTGAAGATATATAAGGTACGTTTGACATGTCTGCAACAACAGACATTCTTGGAGATGCTGTCATGCCAGCAAATTTGGTTTCTATTTGTCCAACACCTTCAATATCAAGTCGTCCTGATAATGTTATTTTTGTAATCGAGCCATTGATTTGTTCTTCACTAATTTCCATATAATCACCTTTTAAGTTATAAAGTTTTGTTATGTATTCATTTTAAAGTCATAATTTTTAGCACTTCTAAGCACTGAAATAACTTATAAATAAAGATAGCTGCAACAAGAAAATAACACAATTTATTAATAAATTCGATGTTATATTTGTATCATTAATTAAATAATAATAATAAGTCTTATTGTCATAAATTTATAATACTTTTTAAGTTAGTATGAGCTTGAATAATATGAAAGTACTTAAGATTAATTTAACTAATAATATTTCCGACCTCACTATGTTAGTTACTAAGCTCGAGCAATTTTTTGAAGAAAATAATACTTCTAGTATTTCAATGCCCATGATTTTGATTTTGGAAGAGCTTTATACAAATACTATTACCCACGGATCAACTGACGGAAGAGAAGTGTTCATAGAAGTCAATTTAAGTATTGATAAGAATGAATTAGTTATGACTTATAAAGATAACGGCATTCCATTTAATGTGCTTGAACTTCCAGATCCAGATTTGACTTCATCAATAGAAAATAGAGAAGTTGGGGGTCTTGGTGTCCATTATGTAAAAGTCCTTACTGATTCAGTTGAATATGAGTACGTAGAAAAGCAAAATGTACTAAAAATGAAGAAAAAATTAAGTAGCTAGTCTGGTGGCATGAATTCTTCGAATTAGCCAAATAACTCTTTCAAATATACTCGTAGAAACGAAGAGCATTTGTCTTTCTTCTAAATTTATTGACTGATCATTTAGCAAAGAATCCCGAATTTTTTCCATAAGATCGCTTCGGTCCGAAGTTAAACTTAGCAATAATTCATCGTCATTATCTTTCGAAATTAGAGAGTCATTAAGCAAAGTTAGGATGAGATGGAGGCTCTCTACCATTGAGCTAGCAAGCCCCTTTTGAAAATTATGAGTGGCCTCAATATTTTGTTCAAAACTATAGAGCCCATTAACAAGAGAAATCATATCCTCGTTTCTACTTTGAATTGAAAATAAGCTCTCAGTATTATTATCATTCTTATTTAAAGAGGCAGTCTCAGAGATAAATAATTTTGTTTTATTTAATAAGTCTAAAGTTAACTCATGCCTTGTATTTAATTGAATAGTAACAACTCTCTCATGTTCAACTCTAACTGGCTCAAGATAATCAACTAGGCTCTCAATAAGTCTATTTTGTTCTTTCGAGGCCAGTATTAATGCAGTTTCAGTATTATCAGATGATTCAGGGTATATAAAATGTAGCTTAAATAAATTTTCTTCCTCAGATTCGGGGCTCAGATAATTAAGTAACAAAATAATCTTATTTTGAAATAAAGCTACAACAAGTCCGCCGGATAATTGTAAAGCCAGATAGACGAGGGACAGCATCAAAGATGAGTTGATTGTTAAATGGATAGTATTAAAAAATCCAAAGAGTTTCGAGAAGTCTAACCAGGTCAGCGGATATAGCAATAAGCTACCTAAAAGTTTTGAAAGAAAGCAATAAATAGCGATTTGTTTTTTTTTGCCTTCCAGGTGAGAAGCGAAAAATAAGACACTTAACCCAGAACCAATATTAGCGCCGAAAACTAAAATCATAGCTTCATTAAAATGTATGATGCCGGCCATATTTAATGCAACAGCAAGAATGGTAACACTTGAAGATGATTGCACTATCAATGCAGAAAAAATCCCAATCAGTAAACCTATCAGGCTTGACTCAGAAGAAAATATAAAAAAATCTCTGGCCCAGGTCGACGTATTTAAAACATGTCCTGTTTCTTTAATGAGGCTCAGTCCAAATAAAAGTAAGCCAAAAGCAAGGAATACAGCTGCAATTTGTTTAGTTTTAATATCTTTAGTGAGATTAAGTAGATGCATCAATCCAACGATCCCAAGCGAAAAGAAACCAGCAGTTTTTATATCGATAGATACTAAAAAGACTAGCAATGCTGTTCCTGATCCTGACCAGGCAACCATTGCTAAAGCGCGATTGATAGTCAAGGCTCCAGAATTTAAAAGTCCTAAACATAAAAAAGTTGCTGCGCTAGTGCTCTGAGTGATGACACCTAAAAAAGATCCAGTCAATGCGCTGGATATTGGCCCGCGAGTAAAAGTGATTAATATCGAACGCAACTTACCAGAAAAAATAGGTTGCATACTGGCGGAAAGATAATGTAATCCAGTAAAAAAAAATCCAAGCCCAGCCAAAAAAGAAATGATTTGCATCATACTAAATTCTATTCAGAAGAGATTCTAAGGGCTTTAAATAAGTTGATAAATGATAAAAATAAAGCAAATAAGATAACTAAGATTAGAAATTGTCTTAATTGATGATAGCGAATTTCAAAATCATTTTTGACTTTTAATTGCACTGCGAAATATGCCTCATTAATTTCTTCATTGATAATAAATAATCTGTTTTCAATATTTTTAGTTAGACCCATAGTTTTTTTGTCCAACAAAATTCCTTCCGTTAAGGAAAGCAAAGGATATTCACTTATGAGATCTCTATATTGATTGATTATGATTAAGGCGTCTTTTTTTAGATTAGCAATATCCTTGAGGGCCAAGATTGGAATTTTATTATTGCTTTCTATGTTTTCTAAATTTTCGTGAAATGCTGATACTTTTTCCTCAAATAAACTTTTATATTTAATTTTTGTATTTCGGTCACGGGCGCGAATAATAAGATTTTTCCATTCCTGATCTACAGATTTTAAATTAAGCTGTGCGAGTGATAGTTGCTCAGAAATATTTTTTAATATCTCTACTTTTGATAAGCTTTGATTGTATTCACGCTCCATCTTCCATATAGCAAAAAGTGAAGCGATGCCCATCACAACTATTAAAAATACGATTGTGATGGTAGATGAAATTAGTTTTTGTCGAAATAGCGATTTATTATTTAATTGACCCAATTCAAGCACCTTGTTGTATGTCTAGTTTATTGATTAAAAATCCAAGCTTCTAAGGACTTATAGTAATATTAAACTATGTAATAACACTAATTGTTACAGTTATATGGCATAAATTTAGAGAGAATTATGGCGAGTATCGAACAAGCACAAAAACTTATCTTAGAGCTTCTGAAGGATTTTGAAGAAGACACTTTAGAAATTTTAAGACATAGCCCGGTCGCAGTTAGGATTATGAACGTATCTAATCGCCGTATTACTTTTGCCAACCCTCGATATATGGAAATGTTTAAGGTCGAAGAAAAGGATCTTCAAACTTTAACGCCTCTTCAGGTATATCAACATAAAGATGACTTTGAGGCGCTCAGTATCCGTATAAATGCCCATGAAAACATTGTAGATGAAGTATTAGCAATGAAAACCCTAGCTGGAGATTCATTGCAAGTTATGGGGTCATTTCATCACATGAAATATCTTGATCAAGAAGTTGTTGTCGCTTGGTTTTACGATGTGACAGCGGCTCATCAGGCAAAACAACTTGCCGAAGATGCGGCAAAAATGAAAAGTGAATTTTTGGCTAATATGAGCCATGAAATTAGAACTCCTATGAACGGAGTAATAGGGATGGCCCATTTAGCGCTTAAGACAGACTTAAATCCTAGGCAGCGAGATTACGTGCTTAAGATCCAGCAGGCAGGTAAGCATCTTTTAGGCATTATTAATGATATTTTAGATTTTTCTAAAATTGAAGCAGGTAAGTTAACTATAGAAGAAGTAAGTTTTGATATTGATGAAATGATGTCAAACATATCGAGCATGATTAGCCAAAAATGCTCAGAAAAGAATTTAGAGCTTATTTTTAAATTGCCTAGCGAACTTCCTCACAAGCTCATTGGAGACCCTTTAAGACTTTCCCAGATTCTGATCAATTACGGAAATAATGCAATTAAATTTACAGAAAAAGGTGAAGTAATAATTTCAGCAGATATTCTTGAGCAAGATGAAGAAACTATTTTTTTAAAATTTAATGTATCTGATACCGGCATTGGATTAACGCCAGAACAAAAAGGTAAATTATTTCAGTCTTTCCAACAAGCCGATTCATCTACTTCGCGAAAATTTGGTGGTACTGGATTAGGACTCGCTATATCAAAGCAGCTGGCTAATCTCATGGGCGGCGACGTAGGTGTTGATAGTGAATTTGGCAAAGGCAGTACATTTTGGTTTACAGCTAAATTTAAACTTGATAAAACCATAACCAAAAGAGTTTTATTTAAAGAAGATTTAAGCAGTAAATCTGTTTTGGTGATTGATGATAATGAGTCTGCAAGATTAATTATTGAAGATATGCTAATTGCAATGTCACTTAAGGTAGCAGCAGTAGAATCTGCAGAAAAAGGCCTGCAAGCAATTATTGACGCGGACAAACAAGGCGCTCCTTTTGATATGGTTTTTGTTGACTGGCACATGCCGCCTGGAATGAATGGCATCGAGTTTGTAAAAGCATTAAAAAAATTAATTATTAGCAAAAAACCACCATGTGTTCTTGTAACAGGCTATGCAAAAGACGATGTAATAAATGATGCAACGATAGGGGGAATAGAGCATGTGATTGCTAAACCAATTAATGCTTCTTTACTATTCGAAACTATCTTAAGTATTTTCAATTTAGAAGCCCCTGAACATAATGCACAAAAAAATCATAGCAACCATATAAAAATAGACCTTAATAGCCTCAAGGGCTCAAGAATACTTCTTGTGGAAGATAATCTACTTAATCAACAGATTGCAACTGAGATATTAGAAGACGAAGGTTTTATTGTAGAAATAGCAAACAATGGCGAAGAAGCGGTCAATATGACGAATCAATCCCAATACGATATTGTATTAATGGACATGCAAATGCCCGTTATGGACGGACTTGAAGCAACAAAAGCAATTCGCCAAAAATTTCCTAATAATGATTTGCCTATTTTAGCCATGACAGCTAACGCATCTGACGTAGACAGGGATAAATGTTTGGAAGCAGGGATGGACGCGCATATCACAAAACCTATTGATCCTAATTTACTGTTTGCTGGACTAGCTAAATGGATCAAGGTAAAAAATTCAAATTTAATAAGTGATCAAAAGACCGTAATCAGTGCAAAAGAGGAAATAAAAGTTCCAGAAATTGAAGGGGTAGATTCTCGATTGGGCCTTCAGGTCGCGGCAGGCAAAGTTTCTTTATATATAAAAATGCTAAAAACATTTTCTAATGATCAAATAAATTCAGTGAGTGATATTAAAAGTGCCTTAGATTTAACTGATTATTCAACAGCTCAGAGAGTAGCGCATACTTTAAAAGGTACATGTGGCAGCATAGGCGCAACCGAAATACAAAAAATAGCAGGTGAAGTTGAAGGTCAATGCCTAGACAAAATACCACTTGAAAAAATTATTAAAAATCTTGACCTCATTCAACCTAAATTAATAAGCATTATTGATAGCATTAAAAAAACTTTGCCAGAAGATAAAAAATTAACTTCAACAGCAACTTTTGACGATAGCCAAATTAAACCATTAATTAATAAATTATCAGAATTATTAGCAAATGACGATACAGAAGCAAATGATTTACTTGAAAAGTCACAAGAAGTTTTTATTCAATATTTTGGCAAAGAAATGTTTAGTAAAATNTCTGATGCGTTACAAAATTTTGATTTCGAATTAGCATTAAGTTTAACAAATGAAAAGTTAATTAAATAATGATTACAAAACCAACTATATTAGTGGTAGATGATACACCTGCNAATCTTCAATTAATGAGCGGGCTCCTTCAAGATGACTACAAAGTAAAAGCAGCAACANGCGGCGAAAAAGCTTTAAAAATAGCTTTNACAGATCCTCAGCCAGATCTAATTTTATTAGATATCATGATGCCAGAAATGGATGGTTATGAAGTTTGTAAGCGGCTTAAGGCAGATGAAAAAACTAATCAAATACCTATTATATTTCTAACTGCTAAAGCTGAAACACAGGATGAAGCCTTGGGCCTTTCATTAGGGGCAGTCGATTACATTACAAAGCCTGTAAGCCCCCCTATCGCAATAGCTAGAATAAAAACGCATATTGAACTTTATCGTCAAAAAAGAGAGTTAATTGAAAGCCAGCGATTACTTGCAGAAGAAATTAATGAGGCAGCTATCTATATTAGGAGTTTATTGCCATTACCATTAGAGGGTAAAGTGAATACTTCTTGGCAACACATCCCGTGTTCATCTCTAGGAGGGGANGCTCTCGGACATCATTGGATTGATGAAGACCACTTGGGCATATATTTAGTCGATGTTTGTGGCCATGGTGTGGGNGCTGCAATCTTATGCATATCTGCTATTAATGCGATTCGTTCTCAATCTCTCACTGACACTAATTTTAGAAGCCCAGCNTCTGTTNTAAAGGGATTAAACGAAGCCTTTCCCATGGAAGAACAGAATAATAAATATTTTACAATTTGGTATGGCGTCTATAAGAAAAAAAATCATGAATTAATTTTTTCGAGTGCGGGCCATCCTCATGCAATTTTATTTACGGGAAATGATTTAAACAATAAGACACTTCAAACTTTATCTTCTGGAGGATTAGCAATTGGTATGATGCCGGATATCATTTTTAATGAAAGCACCGTGCCTTTAAATAATTTTAATAAGCTTTATGTGTTTAGTGATGGAGTTTATGAAATTACACAAAAAGATGGCAACGAGATGAACCTAGATGACTATACGCAGCTTATGAAAGAACATTTTAGCAATTTAGGATTACTTGAGTCAGAAAAGGTATTAGAAAAAATTAAAAGCTTAAAAAATGAAATCGGACCATTTGATGATGATTTTTCCCTTGTTGAATTAATTATTAACGCTGCTTAAAAATGATAAAAATATTTTTGCTTATTTTTTACTTCCTTCTTCCTTTGCAAACTAATGCGAATGAGGAAATGCAGCCTATTTCTAATCTTGAAGACCTTAAAAATAAAAAAATTGGAGTCATGTTGGGTTCAACACATGATGCATTTGCTCATAAACAATATCCTGAAGCCGATATTTTGCAATANAAAAGTCCTGCCGATGTATTGCTCGGAGTGAAATCAGGCAAAGTTGATGTAGGNATNTACAACAGCGTTTCACTCACAGAAATATTAAAACTAAATCCTGACTTAGGTGTAATAGACAAGCCTTTTGAATTTAGTCCTGTAGGTTTTGGTTTTAACAAAAAAAATATCGAGTTACATGCGCAATTTAATACTTTCTTTCAAACTATTAAAGATAGCGGTGTATACGCAGACATGATCGAAAGATGGACTAAAAAAGGCATTACTGATATGCCTAAAATAGATACTCCAAATAAAAATGGTTTATTAGTGGCAGGCCATATAAGTGACGGTGGACTTCCATTTGTTACCTTGCGAAATAATGAAAATATTGGTTTNAACATTGAACTTGCCAAAAGATTTGCAGCNTACCTAGGNAAAGATATTAGATTTGATGATATGGAGTTTGGCGGTCTTATTCCTTCTCTTAATACAGGGAAGATTGATTTTATTGCTGTTACTTTGATGTTTACAGAGGAGCGAAAGCAAAAAATTAACTTCGGCGAACCTTATTATGAAATTGGGATGAGTGCTTTTGCACTCAAAAAAAACATTGCTGCCTTTAAGCAAGAAAAAAAGAATGATTCAACCGCGCCAACATTTTTACAAGAGCTGGTAAATAACTTTCAAAGTAATTTAATTCAAGAAAAGCGTTATTTACTTCTTTGGGATGGATTAAAAACTACAATAATTATTTCAATTTTAGCTACAATTTTTGGTACTTTTTTGGGAGGTTTAATTTGCTTCTTGAGGATGTCTAACAATAAATTCTTAAATATTCCTGCGAAGATATATATCAGTATTTTAAGGGGCACACCAGTTCTTGTAATATTGATGATTATTTTTTATGTAGTGTTTGCATCAGTAAATATTAGCCCTATTGTTGTGGCAACCATTGCATTTGGGATGAATTGCGGTGCTTATGCTGCTGAAATCTTTAGGAGTGGTATCGAGGGAATAGAAAAAGGTCAAACGGAAGCNGGTATTGCCATGGGCTTTAATAAAATAAAAACCTTCATTTATATTATCCTTCCCCAAACTGTCAGAAGAATTCTTCCCATTTATAAAGGTGAAATTATCACATTAGTCAAAATGACCTCTATTGTTGGTTATATTGCGGTCCAAGACTTAACTAAAGCGAGCGATATTATTAGGAGCAGAACATTCGATGCATTTTTCCCGCTTATTATGATTGCGATTTTGTATTTCCTAATCTCATTAATTCTCATTCAGTCTCTGGATTACCTCGAAAAAATTACAGATCCAAAATATAAACGTAAAGTTAGAACAAAATCATGATTAAAGTTGAAAATCTTTCTAAAAAATATGGCGATCTAGTTGTCTTAAAGAATATTTCTACAGAAATTAAAAAAGGTGAGGTTGTCTCAATTATAGGACCTTCTGGTACCGGTAAAAGCACTTTTCTTCGATGTCTTAACCTTCTCGATGAGCCGAGTAGTGGAAGTATTTTTATTGATGGCGAAAATATTTTAGATAAAAAAGTTGATGTATCAAAAATACGTCAGAAAATGAATATGGTATTTCAGTCATTTAATTTATTTTCTCACCTGTCCGTCTTAGAAAACCTTACTTTAGGACCGATCAAGCTTAAGGGCATATCTAAAGAAGAAGCAGAAAATAAATCAATGGACTTACTAAGGCTAGTTGGTCTCGCTGAAAAAGCAGAAAATTATCCAGACGAGCTTTCCGGCGGTCAAAAGCAGCGTGTGGCTATTGCTCGATGTCTTGCAATGGAGCCAGAAATTATTTTATTTGACGAGCCAACCTCAGCCCTTGATCCAACCATGGTAAGCGAAGTGCTATCAGTTATTCGCCGTTTAGCTAAAGAAGGTATGACAATGGCTATTGTCACACATGAGATGGCATTCGCGAGGGACGTTTCAAATCGAGTATTTTATATGGATCAGGGCCTTATTTACGAAGAAGGTTCGCCAAAGCAAATTTTTGATGCACCAAAAAAAGATAGAACTAAAGTATTTATTAATCGCATTAGAAATTTTGTATTTCAAATAAAAACACAAGATTTTGATTTTTATGCCCTTAATGGTGAAATCGAAGGCTTTTGTGAAAAGCAATTAATTTCAAAATTAATACGAGCTAATTTGCTTCGAGTAGTTGAAGAGTTGCTCATTCTATACAAACCTTTTTTAAATAAAATTGAATTGGAACTTGAAATTGCTCATTCTGAAAAAATGAATCAACTTTCATTAATTTGCCAAACCAAAGGTAAGAAATTTAATCCATTAGACAATAAAGATTTAGAAGACGATATTGGATTAAAAATTATTCATAAATTTACTGAGGTTGTTGAGTTCAAATGGGCAGACAATCAAAATAGACTAGAGCTATTATTTATAAATTAAAGTAATAAATCGATTATTGATTCATAGAGAGCAAATCATGAGCAAGCAATTTAAATTATTAATATTTTTTTTCTTTGCATTATTTTTATCCATAATAGTAGTTGGGTGCAGCGATAAAGAAAAAGTTGTTATTACTAATATTAAGCAATTAAATGATAAAGAATTTGGAATTCCGACAGGGACAGTCGCTGATAAGCTTGTATTATCAGTATTTCCAAATGCAAAATTTCAATATTACAATTCAGTTCTTGATGCGGCCATTGCTGTTAAGCATGGAAAAGTTGATGCTGCAGCCTATGATGAACCAATATTAAGGAATATAGCAGCAAAAAATCCTGGCTTAACTGTACTTCCCGAAATGATCACCAAGGATGATTATGGATTTGCAGTTCGGCTAGAGGATAGTGATTTAAAAAATACTATCGATGATGTTGTAAACGGCTTAAAAACAAGTGGCGATTATGAGCTGATGCTTAAGCGTTGGTTGCCAAAAGAAGGGCAGCCCAAAGCAATGCCCCTAATAGAAACAGGCAATAATGGTTCATTGAGGTTTGGCACTTCATCAGTGACCGAACCTTTTTCATTTGTTGATGAATCTCAGAAAGTGGTAGGCATGGATATAGAAATTGCATCACTGGTAGCTAAAAAACTTAATAAAAAATTAGAAATAGTTAATATGGAATTTGGCTCATTGATTCCAGCATTAGCCTCAAAGAAAGTAGATATGATTGGCGCATGCATAACTATTACTGAAGAACGATCAAAAAAAGTGTTATTTTCCAGCCCATATTACACAGGTGGAATTGCTGCAATTGTAAATAAATAGTTATTTATTTAAGAAAATAGATGAGCTAAGCCAAAAGCAGCCGAAGAAGCTAAGGCCCCAATCACAAGTGTTTGCATCGCTGAACGTCCTTGACTCACCCCTGTGAAGCGACCTTTAATCCAACCAAAAAGTACGAGTGCAATACTTGTTGCTATGACCGACATTTTTAGAGCGGGCATAATGTCAGATATAAAGATATAAGGCATCAATGGAATGAGTCCCCCTATAATATAAGCGATTGCAATAGTAGCCGCGCTGGTCACTGCTCTTTTCGGATCAGGCCTTTCTAAATTTAATTCAAATTTCATCATGAATTTTAGCCAACGTTCACGATTAGAAGTGATGGACTTAACCACTGCTTTAAGCGCACTCCCTTTGAGCCCATATTCTGAAAGTATTTCCTGAACTTCTAAAATTTCATGCTCACGCAAATGCTTAATTTCATGGGCTTCACGTTTTAATTCAGAATCATAATGTTCAATATCTGTTTTTCCGGCAAGATAACC